>Ga0208180_1000179_pt1 | contig 61327 bp, 54 predicted proteins | sample MalvireepMed_s16_FD_184241 | JGI IMG/M metagenome (GOLD analysis project Ga0208180, IMG submission 184241) | Marine viral communities from the Global Malaspina Expedition - Malaspina viral metaG DeepMed_s16 (SPAdes) (version 2) | ecosystem: Environmental > Aquatic > Marine > Oceanic | place...
AAACATGCCGGCCGCAACCGGGTGGCTGCGGCCGAAGCATGAAGGTCAGTGCCAGATATTGCTGTCGATTTTCTCGTGCAGCTCCGGGTAATCCTTGGATTTGAAGTGAGGCACCAGGCCTTCCTTGCGTTGGGCCAGGTAGTCCTTGGTCAGTTTCACCACGGTACCGGACAGCAGCACGATGGCAATCAGGTTGATGGTCGCCATCAGTCCCATAGAGGCATCGGCCGCGTTGAACACGGTTACCACGGCCTCGTAACCTCCCCAGACCACCATGCCCAGTGCCGCCAGGCGCAGAATAGTCAGGCCCAGTGTATTGCCGCCCTTCAGGTACACCAGTGCGTTCTCGGCGTAGGTGTAGTTGGCCACAATAGAGGTAAAGGCAAAGAACAGGATGGCGATGGCAATGAAGTAACCGCCGAAATCACCCAGGTGAACTTCCATGGCCTGCTGGGTAAGCTGGGTGCCGGTTACGCCGGAACCCGGCTCCAGAACGCCGGCCAGCAGGATCATCACGGCAGTGGCGGTACACACGATAATGGTGTCGATAAACACGCCGAAGGCCTGTACCAGCCCCTGTGAGGACGGGTGGTGCGGAGCAGGTGTGGCCGTGGCGGCGATATTCGGGGCAGAACCCATGCCTGCCTCGTTGGAGAACAAGCCGCGCTTGATGCCGTTGAGCATGGCCGCGGTGATGGAACCGGCCGCGCCACCGGCGGCTTCTTCAAGGCCGAATGCGCTCTTGACGATCATCGCCAGGATGCCCGGCACTTCGGTGATGTTCATGGCCATCACAATCAGCGCCAACAGCACGTAGGCACCGGCCATGAACGGCACCACAAATTCCGCGAAGCGTACAATCTTGCGCAGGCCGCCGAAAATCACGATGCCGGCAAAGAACGCGATCGCAATACCCACGCCCAGTTTAGGTGTGCCGAAGGCACCTTCCATGGCATCGGCAATGGAGTTGGCCTGTACTGCGTTGAACACCAGGCCGAAGGAAATGATCAGGCACACTGCAAAGATAGCGGCGGCCCAGGGCGCTTTCAGGCCCTTGGCAATGTAGACCGCCGGGCCGCCCCGGTACTGGCCTTTGCCGTCACGCACCTTGTACAGCTGCGCCAGGGTGCTTTCGGCATAGCCGGTGGCCATGCCTACCAGCGCTACCATCCACATCCAGAAAATGGCACCGGCGCCACCCAGGTAAAGGGCGACCGCCACGCCGGCCAGGTTACCGGTACCGACCCGCGACGCGAGGCTGGTACACAGGGCCTGGAACGGCGAAATACCGTGTACATCGCTCTCGCGGGAGCCGCGGATGGCACGGACCATTTCGCCAAAGTTGATGAACTGCAGAAAACCCAGGCGAATGGTAAAGAAAACACCCACGGCCAGCAGGCCGTATACGAGGACATAGCCCCAGAGAATCGAATTAAGAAAATCGACAATTGCAGTCATGGAGTGACGCCTTGTGATTTGTGGATGAAAGTTAACGAAGTCGCGGGGAAGTCTAGCACGGTGAAATTACAGGCAGACTGCGGAAATCCTTGATTGCCGGGCTGCTGGGGATGTGCAGCCCGGCCTGAGTGGTGGCCTCAGACCACCAGTACCGGGCACTTGGCCTGGGAGGCCACCCGGTGGGACACACTGCCGAGGAACATGCCGTCTTTGTCGCTGTTGGTGCCCTTGGTGCCGACCACGATCAGGTCTGCTTCCTTTTCCTGGGCAAACTTCACAATCACCTTGGACGGCCGGCCCGCTTTCACGAAACCGCGCACCTTGGTCGCCCCATGCTCCTTGGCAAACTCCTTGGCATGGTTTACCACCTCCTTGGCGTAGTCCGACAGCACCTTGTCCGGAATGTCCATGTCATCCGGGCGGCCAATCGAGAGCGACGCCTCGAACAGGCTGTGGTGTTTGTAGACACAGATGATGAAAATTTCCGCATCCGGTATCCGACGCTGCAGCTCGATGGCCTTGTCCAGGGCCTTCAATGAGGTTTTGGAACCGTCTACGGCAGCCAGAATTCGTTTGAACATACCAGTCTCCTGTCAGTGGCCGGTTGCCCGGTTCAGTCTCGGTAAGCCAGGTCCCGCAGGAACAGTGCAATATCCGGGAAGGCAATGATCAGGCCGGCAGCAGCCACCAGCATGAAAATGAAAGGCGGTGTGCCTTTGATCACTTCCAGGTAGGGCCGCTTGAAAATCGCAATGGCGGTGAAAATATCGCAGCCAAACGGTGGTGTGGCAGAGCCGATTGCCACCTGCAGGGTAATCAGTACACCCACCAGCACCGGGTCCAGCCCGGTGGCCTGGATAGCCGGGGCGAAGATTGGCGTGAGTACCAGGATCACCACAATCGGGTCTACAAACATGCAGGCAATGAAGAAGGCCACACAGATGGCAATCAACACACCGACCGGGCCGGCATCATTCACACCTACTGCTTCAAGAATGCTTTGCGGAATCTGGGCGAAGGAGATAATCCAGGAGAAGCCGTTACCCACGGCCACCAGGATAAACACCACGGCGGTGATCAGGCCGGTGGACTTGGCAATCCGGTAGACATCGGTGAGCTTGAGCGACCGGAAAATCACAAACTCCAGCAGGAAGGCGTAGAGCACGCACACAGCAGCCGCCTCTGTCGGGCTGAAGATACCGCCATAAATACCGCCGACGATGATCACCGGGAACATCAGCGGCCATAACGCGTCGCGGACCGACAGGGCTCGTTCTTTCCAGGAGGCTTTGGGCTCGGTGGGCACGTTGTTCTTGTAGGCGTAGAACAGGCAGTACAGCGAGAACATGAACAGGATCAGCAGGCCCGGGCCTATGCCGGCAATAAACAGCTCGGCAATGGAAGTCTCGGAGATAACCCCGTAGATGATCATGCCGATACTGGGCGGGATCAGGAAGGCGATATCACTGGCGTTGATGATCAGCGCCAGGGTGAAGGGATCGGAATAACCGGCTTTCAGCATCTTGGGGCGCAGGGGCGAGCCTACCGCCACTACCGTTGCCTGGGTTGAGCCGGAAACTGCACCGAACAGGGTGCAGGAGGTGGCGGTACTGATCGCCAGGCCGCCTTTTACATGGCCGATGAACGACATGACCATGTTGATCAGCCGGTCGGCCGACTGGCCCCGGGTCATGATATCGGCGGCCAGGATAAACATGGGCACCGCAATCAACGACGCCGGCCGGATGCCACCCATCATCTGCTGGACGAATGTGCCCATCTGGCCGAAGCCGTCAAACATCATTACAAAGCCGAACACCGCAGCGGTGATCAGCGGGATCATCATCGGGAAGCCCAGAAGCAGCAGCCCGATCATGATAATCATCATCATAGTTGCCATGGTGTGAATATCCTTAGTGGTTCGGGTTCATGCGCTTCAGACTTCGGTTTCTGTATCGGCGTAACCATCCACCACACCCGTCGACAGATAAACGTCTTTGCTGGTGAGGTTTTTGATGGCGGTCAGGAAATACTGGATGCCGGTGATGGCAAAACCGACCGGTGCCCAGACGTAGATCCACCAGATGGGCAGGCCCAGCGCCGGCAGGATGCGACCACGGCCGTACAGGGTTTCGATGTAGCCGTAGGAGTGGTAGCACAGGAAGAACATCACCACGGAGGTGAACAGGGCAATAAAAACCATCAGAACCTTGCGGCCCTTGGCGGGAAAGGCATCGTAAACGGCAGACATCCGGATGTGGCGGCCATGGCGGGCAGCGTAGCCGATGCCGGCAAAGGTAATCAGGATAATCAGGATCCGGTTGATCTCGCCAGAGAAAAACAGGCCTTCTCCGAACACAAACCGGGCAATCACGTTAACGCAGGTGTTGACCGCCATGAGGATAACGCCGCCGGCCAGCATGACGGCTTCAATCCTGGCAATCCATTCATCAATAGTGCCCAGAAACCCGGGCAAACCGGATGCATAGGCACCGGTATCGTCTTCCACAGCCTCCTGAGGACGCTCAGACATGGATGGGGTACTCCGAAACAGGTCGCTCCCGGCCGGTAAATTCCCCGGCGGGGCGGGGTTGAACCAGGGCCGGACAACAAGGGGTGGCCGTGGCCACCCCCTGAATCCTGCCGGTTAGTCTTCCTGGACTGCCTTGAGATCGGCCTTGAACTGGTTCAGCAGTTTCTGACCACTCTCACCGGTCATCTCGATGAACTTGTCTTCCACCTGCGGTGCCCGGGCACGGAAGGCTTCGATCTGTTCTTCGTTCAGACGGGTAACGGTAACCTCGTCGCTGGCAGCCTTGATCTTCTCAAGGGCTTCGTCGGCCAGGCCGTCGATGTGTACGATGATTTCCTCAAACGCGAAGTCTGCGGCATCCTGCACCAGCTTCTTGTCTTCGTCAGACAGGCCGTTGTAGAAATCCTGGTTCGCCATCATGGCGGTGGTGAACCAGCCGTGGCCGGTGAAGACCAGGTTCGGAGATACTTCGTACAGTCCGCCGGACTCGATCCAGAAGATCGGGTTTTCCTGGCCCTGGATCATGTTGGTCTGCAGGGCACCGTACACTTCACCCCAGGGCAGCGGGGTGGGCGTAGCGCCGAAGGCGGAATAGGTTTCAGACAGAAGCGGGTTGGTCATAACCCGGATCTTCTTGTTCTTGAATTCCTCGGGGGAGGTGACCGGCTCGTCGACGGTTACTACGAATTCACCTTCCGGGTACATCTTCAGCAGTTCCAGGCCCTGCTCGGAGTACAGCTTCGGGAAGTCTTCGTTGATGGCCTTGGACTCACGGAAGAATTCGATCACCGTGTCCATGTCGGTGGGCATCAGGTAGGGAATGAAGAAAATCTGCGCTTCGGGAATCAGTGAGCCGGTAAAACCGGGGGACTGGTTCACGAAGTTGAGGATGCCAGCCTGGGTCTGTTCCATGATGTCGTCAGACTCGCCCAGCTCACCGAAGCGGAACACCTGCAGGGTGTGGTCGGAGTTCTCTTCGATGTATTCCTTGAATTTGTAGGCGTAAACGTCTTGAACATCGCCCTCGTATTCTTCGTGGGCGTAGCGCCAGCTGGCTGCATTTACCGCATTGGCTGCGGTCAGACCGGCAAATGCCAGTGCTGAAATACCCGCCAGTTTCCTGAACTTGCTTGTGCTGTTCATCGCGTTGTCTCCGCTCTTTTTTCAGTTAATTCCTTGTTACCTTTTTTTAGACTGGCAAAACAACGCGGTTTTCGCAAGGAAATGACCAAAATCAGGGAATTGGAGCTGGCGATTATTCCGGCATTGCAAGTCTATGAATTCAATCCTGATTCTGTTTTGTGAAGCAGGCCTGAAGGAACTGGCGGAACTTCCGGGCCACCCTGTCGACACTGTTCTCCAGCCGGTGCCCGTCTGGCAGTACAAGGGTTTCGATGCGCTGCTCACGGGCCAGTTCCAGAACCGGCATCACCGGTACGACATCATCACCCCAGCCATGAATGATGCGGGTATAACGGGCGCCGATCAGCGGGCTCGATTGCGGATATTTCGGCAATGCCAGTGCCGGCGCCAGCAGAAAACAGCCCAGTACCGGGGTGGTGGCGCTGGTTTGGGCGCACACCCAGCCACCCATGCTCGAGCCGGCCAGGATGGTGCGCTCCGGCACGGCGCCGGCACTTTCCATGGCGGCTCGCATCTGCTCCAGTCGGACTGCCGGGTCTTTGCTGCTGCGGTGGTCGATGGCCTCGGCCCGCACGCCATCAAACTCTTCCGCCACCGCTTTCAGGGCCTGGATCTTGGTGCTGCCCGGGCCGCTTTCCAGGCCATGGGACAGAAACACGAAAAACGGTTGTTCGGGCATGTCAGGCTCCCTGCATTCGGTCAGTCGGTTCAGGTCCGGGTTTGGGCCAGGATGTCGAGGGCGTGGCGGCGCCTGGCCGGCTCGTAGATATCAACGGTGAACATCAGCTCCTCCACCTGAATATCCGACAGCAGTTCCTCAAGTTGTTGCTTCAGGTCGTCGGCGTTACCAATGACCTGCAAGCCCAGAAAATCCTTAACCCCGGCTTCTTCAGCGGCATTCCACAGGCCATTCATGGACTCCACCGGCGGCTTCATCCACAGCGGCTGGCCACGGAACAGCGACAGAATCCGCTGGTAGCTGGTGGTGCTCAGGAATTTGGCTTCTTCCATGGAGTCTGCGGGTACGGCCGGAATGGCGAGTATGGCGTAGGGCTGCTGCAGCTGCTCGGAAGGCTGGAAATTATCCCGGTACACCCTGAGCGCTTCGCGATACAGGCGAGGTGCAAAGTGGCCGGCAAAGGCGTAGGGCAGCCCGCGCATGGCGGCCAGCTGGGCACTGTACAGGCTGGAGCCCAGCAACCAGATCGGCACATTGGTGCCGGCGCCGGGAATGGCTTTTACCGGCTGGCCCGGCTGCAGCGGCCCGAGCAGGGTTTGCAGGCGGGCGACATCTTCAGGGAACTGCTCCGCGCCCAGACCCTCCCGGCGAAGCGCCCGGGCGGTAATCTGGTCGGTGCCCGGCGCCCGGCCAAGGCCCAGGTCAATGCGGCCCGGGTACAGGCATTCCAGGGTGCCGAACTGTTCGGCAATCACCAGTGGCGGGTGGTTGGGCAGCATCACGCCACCGGAACCGACCCGGATGCTCTCGGTCTTGCCGGCTATATGGCCCACCAGGACCGAGGTGGCGGAACTGGTGATACCTTCCATGTTGTGGTGTTCCGCCAGCCAGAAGCGCTTGAAGCCAAGCTTCTCGGCATGCTGGGCATAGGCCACGCTGTTGGCCAGCGTGGTGGAGACGGAATCGCCTTCGCGGACGGAGGCCAGTTCGAGCAGGGAAAAATCGGGTTTAATGGACATGGAACTCCGGGATTCTGAAGGGCTATCGATAGTGATCAATAAACAATGATGGTTCGGGCCGGTTTCTTCAAGGGCTGGCACGGTAGCGGGGCCGGATTTCCCTGCAAGTGCTAAAGTGCATGAACAGTCTGGCGCTCCGGTTCGTATATACCGGTCAGACAACAGGAGGAAAGATCATGCGTAGGGTGCTGATACAGTGTGTGAGTTTGGTTGTGTTTCTGGGCTTTGCCTCTTCGGCGGCGGCCCAGTCTTGCCCGGAATTTCTGGACCACGAGCAGCGCAAGCTGCATTCCCGGGATTCCGTTAATCTGTGCGAGGTGGCGGCGGGCCAGCCCATGCTGGTGGTTAATACCGCCAGCCGTTGCGGTTATACCGGTCAGTTTGAGGGGCTGGAGGCGCTGCACCAGCAATATAAAGACCGGGGCCTGGTGGTGGTCGGTTTTGCCAGTGATGATTTTCGCCAGGAGGCGGACACCGAGGAAGAAGCGGCCAAGGTCTGCTTTGTGAACTTCGGGGTGACGTTCACCATGATTGCGCCCACGCCGGTTACCGGCGAGCAGGCCAACCCGGTGTTCCGGGAAATTAACCGCCAGAGTGAGCAGCCGCGCTGGAACTTCACCAAGTATGTGGTGGACCGCAGCGGGAAGGTGGTTGAGCGTTTCCCCAGCAAGGTCCGGCCGGACGATCCGCAGCTGATCGAGGCGATTGAAACGGTGCTGTGAGCCCTGGTTGATATGAGGAGAACAAAATGACGGAGCCGACGGGCTACTACGAAGACAACACCACCCTGGCCCAGTACCTGGAGTTCCACTTTGGCGAGAGCTGGCATGGCGAGGCGAACTTCCCGAAAGAGCTAGCGGATGCCGCCATGGAGGCGCTGGACGGCCGGCAAACCTGCCGGGCCCTGGATATTGGTTGCGCAGTAGGGCGAACCACGCTTGAGCTGGCCCGGCATTTTGACCATGTAGACGGCGTGGATTTTTCCCAGACCTTTATCAACAAGTGCCGGGAAGTCATACGCGACGGCGCTGCCCGCTACGCCAGGCCCGAAGAAGGGGAGCTGGTGAGCTATCAGGAGCGCTCGCTGGAAGCCCTCGGGCTGTCAGACGCGGCGCGCAGGGTGGCGTTTCACCAGGGTGACGCCTGTGAGTTGGGTGACGATTACCGGGATTACGACCTGGTGCTGGCGGGCAACCTGATTGACCGGTTGTACAAGCCGTCCCTGTTTCTTGAAACCATCCACGAACGCATCAACGACCTGGGCTTGCTGGTGATTGCCTCGCCCTACACCTGGCTGGAGGAGTACACACCGAAGCAGGAATGGGTGGGCGGTTTCCTGAAAGATGGCGAACCCTACAGCACCCTCGATGGCCTGAAAGATAGGCTGTCGCCCCGTTTCCGGCTGCTGACAGAGCCCCGTAGCCTGCCGTTTGTGATCCGGGAGACCCGTAACAAGTTCCAGCACAGCTTCTCGGAACTCACCATCTGGGAAAAAATGCCCGCTTAACAGCGAATGTCACGAAAAGGTCATATGGGGCGGTTATTCTGAACACTCATCAGGACAATGCATTGTGTTGGTGCATCGTGTGATTACTTCAGCCGGGGTTCTTCCCCGGTTTTTTTATGCCTGGAAAAGACAGGGCAGGTCAGGCCTTCGGCAGGTACTGGCGTTCGGGCCGCACCCATCTCGGTGCCCATGTCTTCCGCATTCCAGCGGCTGCGTTGCGGCAGAAGGTCACGAACCTTGTCCAGGGTCAGGCCGTCTATGCCTTTGGGTAGTCGTTGGCGGGTTGCTTCAAGGGCATTGTCGATCAGGTTGCCGAGCACGCTGACCAGCTGTTCCCGGGGCAGGTTGGCTGGAATATCTTCCATGGCGCTGTCCGGATCTATGTCCAGGTTCAGCCCCATTTCCCTCGCCCGGTTGTACTTGCCCAGCAGGCAGCCGGCAATGACCGGGTCGGGTACGGCTTCCAGCAGCAGTTTCAGCAAGGACTGGTGGTCGCTGACTTCGCTTCCGATCAACGTGAGGGCTTCGTCGGTCGCTCCTATCTGGATCAGGCCGGCAATGGTGTGCAGCTTGTTGGAGTATTCGTGGGTCTGGCTGCGCAGCGTGTCGGCGTACTGCTGGATGCGGGTAAGCTGCTGGCTGACCTGGTGCAGCTCGTCACTGGGCCGGAAGCTGGTTACCACGCCGATCACTTCGTTGTTCTGGCGCACCGGCAGGCGGTTCACCACCATTTTCCGGCCCCGTAGCCAGACTTCTCGCTACCAGAACCTGAACGAGCTGCTGGCGGCGGTTAAGGAGAATCCGAAGTCGGTGAAGTTTGCCGGCGGCAGTGCCCGGGGTGGCTGGGATCACCTGAAGGTTCTGATTGCTGCCAAGGCTGCCGGTGCGGAGAAGCTGCCGTCTGTGCCCTATCTGTCATACAACAATGGCGGTGAAGCCATGAGCCAGGTTGTGGGCGGGCAGGTAGATGCCTTCACGGGTGACTTGTCTGAAGCCACCGGGTTTATGAAGTCCGGCGACTTGCGGGTGCTGGCAGTGCTGGCCGAAGAGCGTCTGCCCGGTGAGTTTGCTGATCTCCCGACTGCGAAAGAGCAGGGGATTGATGCGGTGGGTCCGAACTGGCGCGGTTTCTATATGCCCAAAGGCGCCGAGGAAGGTGCCCGGGAATACTGGGTAGAGGCGCTGAACACCCTGTATGCCAGTGATCAGTGGAAGAAGGTGATGAAGAACAACGGCCTGATTCCTTTCCACCCGCCGGCGGGTGAGTTTGAAGCCTTTGTCCAGGGCCAGGTAAAGGATATCGAAACCCTCTCACGTGAAATCGGGTTGCTGAAATGACGGGCCTTGGTGATCGTATTCTCGGCCTGGGCCTGCTGGTACTTGCCGTTGCCTATGGCTGGGTTGCCCAGCAGTGGCCCGAGCCTTTCGGTGGCGCGGAAGCGGTAGGCCCCGAAACTTTCCCGACCATTCTGTCGGTGGTGCTGGTCGTTGGCAGCCTGTACCTGATGGTAAGGCATCGATTTCATCCTGGCGATTGTCGGTTTATTTGCGATTTCGGAGCTGTTGTTCTTCGTAGAGCATCGCATGGGTAGCGGGCGCGACAAGATGTCGGTTGGCAAGATCACCCTCAGCTTCAAGGAAATCGTCAGTACCATTCCCACCCAGCTTCGCGGCGGTATCCTCGGCTTTATCTCCGGTGTTCTGCCTGGCGCCGGTGCCTCACTGGGGAGCTTTATCAGCTACACCCTGGAAAAGCAGGTAATCGGCAAGAAGGGCAAGTTTGGTGAGGGTGATATCCGGGGTGTGGTTGCTCCGGAGGCGGGTAACAACGGGGCGTCTTCCGGTGCGCTGGTGCCCATGCTGACCCTGGGTGTGCCGGGCAGTGGCACCACTGCGGTGCTGCTGGCCATGCTGATCTCCCTCAACATTACCCCGGGGCCGCCCATGTACCTGTTGCCGATCGTGACCATGGTGGCTTTTGTCGGTATCTACTCGATCAGCCACAGTGCGTTTGACCTGTACTTCATGGTGGCCTTCGGTGTGGCCGGTTACTTCCTGCGCAAGCTGGAAATACCGCTGGTGCCGATCATCCTGGGCCTGTTGCTGGGGCCAGAGATGGAGAAGAACCTGGCCCACGCCATGGTGTTGTCAGTCTTTGCACCGGGCTTGCCCCGGTGCTTTTTTCTTTCTGCTCACCCGGATTGTCGGGTGCTGCCCCGGCGCACGGCCCTCTCCCGCCGGCGTTCACTTTCTGAATGCGCCGAAATCGCTTGCTGCACAAAGCCGATGTGTTCCCCCGCAATGGCCCTGGCGTCTTCCGCCCGACCTTCCATAATCGCGGAGAACAGCGCCTGGTGTTGCTCAATCAGGCCCTGACGGGTGGCCGCGTCTTTTGAGTACATGCCACCGATATTGGTCACGATGTCTTTTTTCAGGAGATTAAACAGGTTGCGCATGGTGTGCAGCAGCACTATGTTGTGGCTGGCTTCGGCGATAGCCATATGGAAGCCGGCATCTGCGGCACCCTCCCGCTCGATATTTTCCTCGCTGGGTGACCGGTAGCAATTGTCCAGTTCCTGCCATGCCCGGGTGAGCAGTTCCTGGTCTACCTCGGTGGCACGTTGGGCCGCGTAATAGGCGCAGTCGGCCTCCAGCGTACGGCGAAACTCCAGCAAGTCCCGGTGGGCTTCGGGACGGTTTTCCAGAAGCCGGATCAGCGGATCGCTGAAGCTGGCTCCGAGATGCTCAGTGACAAAGTTTCCACCACCCTGCCGGCTGATCAGCAACCCCTTCGCTGCCAGCCGCTGCACAGCTTCCCGTAACGAAGGCCTGGAAACTCCGAATTGCTCGGCCAGGGCGCGCTCCGGCGGCAGCCGCTGTCCCGGTTGCATGGTGCCTTCCAGGATCATGGTTTCCAGTTGCTCGACAATCGTGTCGGCGAGCCGCTTCGGTGCAATGGGTTGTGGAGACATTGGGCTTCCTGATGCTGTTTCCGGAATTGGTCAGACCAAAATTTCAAGAGCTGTTTGTACCTGTTTTTACTGTGAAACTGCAAGCAACTAAGACCAATGTCTTAGCTTTTCGCTTTGACAGCCCGCGAGTGCTCAAATACCGTGCTGGTTTGTTGTTTGTAAATTGGTATTACCAATCATCCAAAAATAAATCATCACAACAAGACTCTGGAGAAAACCATGTCATCCGGATTACTCGCCCTGCTGGCATTTGCCCCCATTCTGTTGGCCGGAATTCTGCTTCTCGGCCTGCGATGGCCCGCCCGAACTGCCATGCCTGTTGTCTTTCTGGCAACGGCCGTACTTGGCTATACCGCCTGGGACATGACCCTGAACCGAATTTTCGCCTCGACCCTGCAGGGACTGGTGATCACGATCGGTGTGTTGTGGATTATCTTCGGCGCCATTTTGCTGCTGAACACCCTCAAGCACTCGGGAGCCATTGCTACCATTCGCTCTGGTTTTACCAATATCACGCCGGACCGGCGGATCCAGGCCATTATCATTGTCTGGCTGTTTGGCAGTTTTATTGAAGGCGCATCCGGCTTCGGTACGCCGGCAGCCATTGTGGCGCCGTTACTGGTGGCGGTAGGTTTTCCGGCCATGGCGGCGGTTATGCTCGGGATGATGGTGCAGAGCACGCCGGTGTCGTTTGGCGCGGTCGGCACACCGATCATTGTCGGTGTGACCACGGGGCTGGACGAGGCCACGATCAGTGGCCAGCTTGAGGCTGCGGGTTCCAGTTGGGAAGCCTACCTGCAGCTGATTACCTCCGAAGTTGCCATTACCCACGCCATTGCTGGCGTGATCATGCCGCTGCTGATGGCGGTGATGATGACCCGTTTCTTCGGCCAGAACAAAAGCTGGAAGGAAGGTCTGGAAGTGTTGCCGTTTGCCCTGTTTGCAGGCGTTGCCTTCGTGGTGCCCTATGCCATCACGGGTATACTGATGGGCCCGGAGTTTCCATCGCTGCTGGGCGGACTGATTGGTCTGGCGATTGTCACGTTTGCGGCCAGGAAAGGCTTTTTAATTCCGAAGAAAACCTGGGACTTTGCCGAGCGTGAAGACTGGCCGGCCGAGTGGGTTGGCAAACTGGAAATGAAGCTGGAAGACATCGCCGCCCATCCCATGAGTGGCGTTCGTGCCTGGCTTCCGTATGTGCTGATGGGTGCAATTCTGGTGATCAGCCGCACGGTAGCGCCGGTGAAAGACTTCTTCGTCAGCATTGGCGTATCCTTCTCGAACATTCTGGGTGAGGCCGGGGTCAGCGCCGGTGTGCAGCCACTGTATCTGCCTGGCGGCATTCTGGTGATGGTGGTGATTGCCACCTTCTTCATCCACCGGATGAGCACCAGGGCCATGGGTGAAGCCCTGAAAGAGTCGGGCGGGGTGTTGCTCAGCGCGGGCTTTGTACTGCTGTTCACCATTCCGATGGTGCGGATCATGATCAACTCCGGCGTCAACCTGGCCGACCTGCCAAGCATGCCGCTGGCCATGGCCACCTGGGTGGCGGATTCTGTGGGCGGCATCTATCCCTTCCTGGCGCCTACAGTCGGTGCGCTGGGCGCTTTCCTTGCCGGCTCCAATACTGTATCGAATATGATGTTCAGCCAGTTCCAGTTTGGTGTCGCCCAAGGCCTCGGCTTGTCCACGGCGCTGATGGTGGCGGTGCAGGCTGTTGGTGCGGCTGCGGGTAACATGATCGCGATTCACAATGTGGTGGCGGCTTCGGCGACGGTTGGTTTGCTGGGCCGTGAAGGCCAGACCCTACGCAAAACCATTCGCCCGACTATCTACTATCTTGTAGTAACCGGTGGGGCTGCCCTGGTGGCCGCCTATGTTCTGGGCGTTACCGACCCCCTGATGAACTGACCTGAAACAACGGGCAGGGCTGCTCCGCAGCCCGCAGAACCCGGAGGCAATGACTGATGAGTGAGCTGTTCTACGACGCCGCCCCCAATGCCACCCGTGTGGCTCCGGAGCGCCCCAAGCCCCGGAGCTACCCGGCAAAGCCGGCCGAGGTCACGCTGTTTGGCACCTGCGTGGTGGACTTGTTCTTCCCCGAGGCTGGGCTGGACGCCATCCGCCTGCTGGAACGGGAGGGTATTCGCGTACATTTTCCGCAGGCGCAGTCTTGCTGCGGCCAGCCGGCCTGGACCTCCGGCTACGTGAACGAGGCCCGGGAGGTGGCACGGGCACAGCTCAACCTGCTCGACAACGGCTTGCCGGTGGTCGTCCCCTCGGGCTCCTGTGCCGGCATGTTCCGGCAGCACTACCGGGAAGTGTTTGCGGAAGAGCCGGATACCCTCAAGCGTGTGGATGACCTGGCCGAGCGTACCTTCGAGCTGACCGAGTTTCTGCTGCACGTATGCAAGGTGGACTGGCAAGATCTCGGCCAGCCGACACAGATTGCCCTGCACACCTCCTGTTCCGCCCGCCGGGAAATGAACACCCACCTGCACGCCCGGGAGTTGCTGGGCAAGCTGGCGAATGTGAAGCGGCTGGACCACGACCATGAAAGCGAATGTTGCGGATTCGGCGGCACTTTCTCCGTGCGCATGCCGGAAGTCTCCGGCGCCATGGTGCTGGACAAAACCCGCGCACTGCGGGAATCCGGGGCGGTGGAAATGGTGACCGCTGATGGCGGATGCCTGCTCAACATCAACGGCTCCCTGGAGAAACAGCAACAAGCTTTCCGGGGCCGGCATCTGGCCAGTTTCCTGTGGGAGCGGGTGAGCGGAGAGGTAAAACCATGAGCCAGCGTATACCGGTAAAAAACCTCACCGACAGCTTCCGTGGCCGCGCGGTGGGCGCCCTGGCCGACGACCAGCTGCGCACCAACTTCCGCGTCGCCATGGATTCGCTGATGAAAAAACGGGCCGATGCTTTTCCGGACGAGGAAGAGCGTGAGGGCCTGCGGGCACTGGGCAACCACATCAAGGCCCGGGCGCTGTCCCGGTTGCCGGATTTGCTTGAACAACTGGAAACCAGGCTGACCGCCAACGGTGTCAAGGTCCACTGGGCCGAGACCACCGAAGAGGCCAACCGGATTGTCCACTCCATCATTGAGGCGAAGCAGGGTTCTCAGGTGGTGAAGGGCAAATCCATGGTCAGCGAAGAAATGGAAATGAACGACTACCTGGCCGAACGCAACATCGAGTGCCTGGAGTCCGACATGGGCGAGTACATCGTCCAGCTGGATGGCGAAAAGCCCTCCCACATCATCATGCCGGCGATTCACAAGAACCGCTTTCAGGTCTCCAAACTGTTCCACGACAAACTGGGCGTGGATGAGACCGAGGATGTGAACGAACTGATCCAGATTGGCCGCCGCACCCTGCGCCAGAAATTCCTTGAAGCGGATGTCGGGGTCTCCGGCGTCAACTTCGCCATTGCCGAAACCGGCACCTTGCTGCTGGTGGAGAACGAAGGCAATGGCCGCATGAGCACCACGGCGCCGCCAGTGCACATTGCCGTCACCGGCATCGAAAAAGTGGTGGAGAACCTGCGGGACGTGGTGCCCCTGTTGTCCTTGCTGACCCGTTCCGCATTGGGCCAGCCCATCACCACCTACGTGAACATGATTTCCGGCCCGCGCAAGGCGGATGAGCTGGATGGTCCGGAGGAAGTGCATCTGGTGTTGCTGGACAATGGCCGCAGCGGTGCTTTCGCCGATGCCCAACTGCGCCAGACGTTGAACTGTATCCGCTGCGGTGCGTGCATGAACCACTGCCCAGTCTATACCCGTGTGGGTGGCCACACCTATGGTGAAGTGTATCCGGGGCCGATCGGCAAGATTATTACGCCGCATATGGTTGGCCTGCACAAGGTGCCGGATCATCCCAGCGCGTCCTCCTTGTGTGGCGCCTGTGGTGAGGTGTGTCCGGTGAAGATTCCGATCCCGGAAATGCTGCAGCGCTTGCGCCAGGAAAACGTGAAAAGCCCCGCCGAACAGCCGAAAGTGAAAGACGGCGGCGCCAAGTATTCCCGCAAGGAGCGGGCGATCTGGCGCTTCTGGGCCAGGCTGAATACTTCGCCAGTGTTCTACCGGCTGTTCCTGTGGGGAGCGACCCGCTTTGGCAAACTGGCACCGAAAAACGTCGGCCCCTGGACCGAGAACCACTCGGCGCCGGTGCCGGCTCGCCGGTCTTTGCATGACCTGGCCAAAGCCCATTTGAACCAGGGGGATCAGCGATGAGCGCCCGCCGTAACATTCTGAACAAGCTCCGCGCTGGCCTGGCCGGCACTACGCCCCGGCCGGATGATTTCGATGAAGGGTTGGTCACCCGGCCATGGCAATACGCGCCGGAGGACAGGATTACCCGGCTGCGTTCGCTGATGGAGGCGGTGCACACCGAAATTCACCAGCTGACCTGCGCCGAGTGGCCGGCAAAAGTTCAGGAACTGCTGGAACATCGCGGCCTGAAAAACCTGCTCTATGCCCCGGGTACCGACCACGGCCAGACGTTGTCGGAACACTGGCAGCAAAGCAATGCCGCCCCCGAATTGCTGGCCTACGACCGGCCCATCGAGGAATGGAAAGAAGAACTGTTCTGGCAGGTGGATGCCAGCGTCACCGGCACTGTGGGAGGCATTGCAGCTACCGGCTCACTGGTGCTCTGGCCGGATCGCCACGAGCCGCGGCTGATGAGCCTGCTGCCGCCGCTGCACATTGCACTGCTCAAGGTCAGTGAAGTGGAAGACAACCTGTACGGCATGATGCAAAAACAGAACTGGTCTGCGGGTTTGCCGACGAACCTGTTACTTGTGTCAGGCCCTTCCAAGACCGCGGATATCGAACAGGTGCTGGCTTACGGGGCCCATGGCCCGAAAGAGCTGGTGGTCCTCATCCTTGAGGACGCCTGAGGGCGGGGTTATTTAACCCCGAAGCCCCGCTTGTTCAGGAAATCCTTCATGTGCGGCCGGAGCTTGCTGGTAAACAGCGGCTTCAGCTGCTCGGACCAGTTGGTGTCCTTATTGCCGCCGGTGCGTTCCTGGTAGTACTGGTGCATGGTGTCGTCAAAGCTGGCCACCAGGGCTTCGTCGTCGGAATCGTCGTAAGCGTCTTGTTTCAGGATGGCGGCCAGGGGCAGCCGTGGCTTCACTTCCGGATCCTGGTCCGGATAGCCCAGGCACAGGCCAAACACCGGATACACATGCTCCGGCAGGTTGAGCAGTTCGCTCACTTCCTGCGGGTTGTTGCGAATACCGCCGATGTAGCAGATGCCCAGCCCTTCGGATTCCGCTGCCACCACCACATTCTGGGCGATCAGTGCGGCGTCAACGCTGGCCACCAGCAGCTGCTCGGTCATGCCCCGGACCACCTCGGCACCGGCTTTCTCGGCAGATTCGGTGGCGCGCTTCATATCGGCACAGAACACCAGGAAGTCCGAACAGGTTTCCACATAGGCCTGGCCGCCGGCCAGTTCAGCCAGCTTCTTCCGCTTTTCCGGATTGACCACGTGAATAATGGTGTAGGCCTGCACGTGGTTGGAGGTGGCGGCACACTGGCCGGCGCGGATCAGTTCTTCAAACAGCTCCCGGGGAATCTGTTGATCCTTGAACTTACGGATGGAGCGGTGGGATTTCAGCAGTTCAATGGTCGGATTCATAGCCCCTCGTCTGAGTCAGGAAAAGACAGACGATAGCTTGCTTAACAGAGCGGGCGCAACCGGACGAAGGTGGGTAGTTGCCGCAGCGGGTGGGACACAGGCACAAAAAAGGCGCGCCGGGTGGCGCGCCTTGGCAGGGGAAACGAATCCGGCAATTACGGAATCATGTCCACTGGCTTGGGAGTGTCAGCCGTGCTCGGCGGCAGCACCGGATAGGTGACTTCCGGAATGTCGCCGGTCAGGGTTTTGAGGAACGCCACGATGGATTTCACTTCGCTATCGTTCAGCTCGATACCCAGTTGGGCAGTACCCATAACCGCAACGGCTTCTTCCAGGCTCCAGACGGCGCCAGAGTGGAAATACGGCGCGGTCAGTTCGATGTTGCGCAGTGGTGATGCCCGGAATACATACTCGTCAGAGGCGGTTTCGGTTACGGAGAAACGGCCCTTGTCGCCAGCGGGCAGGATTTCAGCACCGGGCTTGGCTACCAGGCCGAACGGATAGTAGTTCTGGCCGCCGACGTTCATGCCACTGTGGCAGGCGGTGCAGCCGCGGTCCATAAACAGGGCCAGGCCTTCTTTTTCCTTCTCGTTCAGGGCCTCGGAATTGCCGCGCAGGTATTTGTCGAAAGGCGCTTCCGGTGTGATCAGCGTTGCTTCATAGGCTTCGATGGCGACCGCCATGTTATCAAAGGTGACCGGGTTGTCCTGGCCCGGGAAGGCATCCTCGAAGCGTTCGATATACTCGGGCATGCTCTTGAGAGTGGAAACCACGCGATCCGGGGAGCTGCTCATCTCAACACCGGCCTGTACCGGCCCTTTTGCCTGTTCGGCCAGGTCTGCGGCGCGGCCATCCCAGAATTGTGCTGCGTTGAATACCGCGTTGAACACGGTCGGAGAGTTACGGGGGCCTTTCTGCCAGCCGTGGCCGATAGAGGTGGGCAATTCGTCATCGCCGCCCAGGCCTACGTTGTGGCAGGTGTTACAGCTGATCAGGTGGCTGGAAGACAGGCGCGGTTCAAAGAACAGCATCTTGCCCAGCTCTACCTTGGCCTGCGTCAGTTCATTACCGTCGATTACCGGCGGGTACTTCGGAATTGGCTCGAACATACTGTTGGCACGATCCATCAGATCGTCTGCCATTGCCGATCCGGCCATCATTCCCAAACCCAGGGCCAGCGCTTTTACCAGGGGGCGTTTGATCATCGTTCTCTCCTTATGAGACAAGTTGGTCTCCCTTTACTAAAGCTAACAAAACCTGCTGGATGTGCATGGAAAATCGGCAGGTTTCGGTCATGAAATTGATGTCCGTCAATTTGTAAATTTTGTCTGGAAAAACAGGGCATAGGTGCGACATTTCGTCGCTGAAGCGGTGGCCGTGCTTGCTGTTAAAGCTCGGGTTATATCGTTATGCTCTTTTGGTGAGGCTTAGCCAACGACTCAGGGGAGTGTGATGAAAAAGAAACGGGTATGCCGGATAAAGTTGAAGAATTCCAGCGTGTTGGCAGTGATTCCGGAGGAACGTGACCGGTGATTCCGGCATCGTGACCGGCGATTCCGGAAAAACGCCCGAAATCGGTCACGATAAAACGGAATCAGTGGCCACGATGGGCCGGAATACGCACACCCACCGGGATTCATTGACCTGAAGCAAAATCTCCCCACTGGTAACAGCGTTTACTGTCATCAATATCAGGAGGGAGGTCCCATGAACATGAATACTCAGGTTTCAACTCAACCCAAGTCTACTGTGATCGGTCGCCTTGCTGACCGGTTGATCGCCGGCCAGTATCAGATGGCTGTAAAGTCCCTGCAGATGGAAGCCCCGGATGCGCTGGAGCAGATAGTTGCTCAGGCCGATCCGGCCCTGGATTCCTCCGTTGCTGCTGAAATCGAGCGTCTTTTGAGAACTGGTGGTGCACCGTTTGTGCGTTTTGAAAAGCCCCTGATGCCGCAGATGCAGGCACGTTTCGGCGTTACCGAAGAACAGATGGGTGCTCTGGAAGCCAGAGAGCTGTCGGCTATGAAGAAGCGTTGTAATTCCTGCTCGGAAGCAGCCCGCTGCTGGCAGGCGCTGCGTGGCGGGGAGTCTGCGGAGCAGTGTCGGAAATTTGTCCGAATGCAGATACTTTTGAACGGCTTTAAAGCATAGCCCGGTACTTCTTTGACCATCAAAAAGGCCTGAGAAACCTCAGGCCTTTTTGCTATCTCAGAAGAGTAATTCCGGCAACCAGGTTGCGATCTCCGGGAAGATCATAATCAGTATGATCCCAACGATTTCTACCAGTACAAACGGAATGATCGACTTGTAGATATCGTTCATTGTGACCGACGGAGGCACTACACCTTTCAGGTAGAACAGGTTGAAACCAAAGGGTGGTGTCTTGTAACCGATCTCCATGTTGATCACGAACAGAATGCCGAACCAGATTGGGTCAAACCCTAATGCCGTGATAATCGGAATAAATACCGGCAGAGTAATCATCATGATGCCGACGGGGTCCAGAACCATACCCAGGAAGAAGATGATGATCATCATGGCAATGACGGTTCCCCAGGCTCCGCCTGGAATCATGGCCATAATACTTTCTATCAGAGCCTGGGCTCCCATGCTTTGATAAGCAGAGCTGAATGCGTGGGCCGAAAACAGGATCCACATGGTCAAGCCAGTCAGCTTGAGGGTGCGGATCGCGGCTTCATTCAGTACTGACCATTTGAACTCGCCGTAGACCGCTGCTGAAATCAGCGCACCGAGGACACCCATGGCTGCGGCTTCTGTGGGTGTAGTGAGTCCGCCCATGATGGAGCCCAGTACCATTCCCACCACACTGATCGGCAGGAGAACAGAGCGTAGGGCGCGGAACTTTTCAGGCCAGGATGCCCGGTCTTCTTTAGGAAGCGCTGGTGCCAGGTCTGGCTGCAGGGCGCAGCGGACAACAATATAGAGGGTGGTGAGTACCATCAGCATAATGCCGGGCATAACACCTGCAGCAAACATCTTGCCTACGGATACACCCGTAATCAGGGCATACAGAATCATCAGGATACTTGGCGGGATCAGAACGCCCCAGCCGCCACCGGTATTTATAACCCCGAGTGCCATCTGCTTGTCGTAACCCCGGGACAGCATGGAAGGGAGTGCGATCGCACCCATAGCGACCACTGCCGCACCGCTGATGCCCACCATGGCTGCAAATACCGCACAAATACCCAGAGTACCGATGGCCAGGCCGCCCCGGAGGCCGCCGAACCAGAGATACATCATGCGGTACAAGTCTCGCGCAACACCTGTGCGTTCGAGAATCATCGCCATGAATACAAACAGTGGTATGGCCACCAATGTAAAGCTTTCCATGGTGCCCCAGATCTGGGAAACCACCATGTAGAAGGAGTCAAAGCCCCAGGTGAAATAAAGAAAAACAACAGACACACCACCCAGCACGAATGCCAGTGGCAGGCCAAGCAGCAGGAAAAACAGCAGCGAACCAAAGAATAGAAGCGTCATGACTTCAATGCTCATTATGCTTCTCCTTCTTCAGAATGGCTTTTCCGCTCAGCGGGGTCGTAATAGCTCAGGTTAAATGCGATGGCGATATCCTCCAGCAACCTCACAATGCCTTGCAGCAGCATCAAAACAGAGGCAACAAAGATGGCTCCCTTGGCTGGCCAGATAGGCGGGTTCCAGGCAGAAAAGGAGGTTTCCCGGCTTTCGAATGACTCAGAGGCCATGTCAAAGCTGAACCAGACCAGCGCCAGCATGAAAATGAAGAACAAAATGGAGGTGAAAATGTCGACAAAGCCCTGGGCTCTCAGCTTCAGCGTCGAGTGCAGCAGATCGACATTCACGTGCCCGCGGTGGGCCATGATGTATCCGCCAGACATTACTGCGTATACACCGAACAGCAGTTGTGTCAGTTCATTTGTCCACACCGAAGGTGAATTGAAAAAATAGCGCAGAGCTACTTCAAGTATCAGAAAGACAAACATGGGAAAGACGATCAGGGCTATACATCGGCCAACGTACTCGTTGAGCCTGGTGACGCCTTTCATGAATGCGCTGACTATGCTCATGGCACTCTCCGGGGGACTTGGGTGTGAACTGAGAAAACAGGCCCCGAGGGTTAATCGGGGCCTGTGGTGTTGCGTTTAAGATCAGAGGTAGCCAAGTTCGCCAAGGAACTGCTTGAGCAGGCTCAGAGCCTTCTTGGCCTCATCGCTGCGCTTGGCTTCTTCATCCCACATGCCCTGGGCGGTCTGGGCAAGCTTCTGCTGAACATCTTCAGGCATCACGTTTACTTCAACACCTTGATCAGCAACGGCTTTGGCCAGGGCGATACGCTCTTTGTACAGATACTGGTTGGTGCGGATCCAGAATTGCTCATCCAGAGCCTGTTTCACCACCTGCTGCAGGTCTTCCGGAAGTTTGTCCAAGGCCTTCTGGCTGACGATGATGACATCAGTGCCGGCGATGTTCAGCGCAGGCTGAACGTGGTATTTGGCAACATCATACAGGCCCATGCTCGCAGCACCCTGGGCAGCACCCCAGTGGGCGCCGTCTACAATGCCGGAATCCAGTGCGGTGTACAGTTCACTGCCCGGGATATAGGAAGCGGAAGCACCGGCTTCGGTCAGGAACTTCTGAAGCGCACCGGAGGAACGGATTTTCAGCCCCGTGAAGTCTTCCCAGCTGTTGATGGGTTTGCTGGTAACCATTTCGGTCGGGTAAACCTTGTCGGTTGCCCAGTAAACGCCAGACTTGGCGGCTTCATCCCGCAGCATTTGTTCGAAGCCCATGTTCTGGTGGAAGTAGGCGGCTTCCCAAACGTTTCGGAATGCGAAGGGCAGGCCAGAAGCAATTCCGGCCAGAGTCATCTTGTCCTGGGCATAACCGGGAGAAATCGTACCCATTTCCAGAATGCCACGACTCACGGCATTGAAGGTTTCTGTGGCCTTGAACATGGCGCCTGCTTCAAACAGCTGGAGCTTGATGCGGCCTTCAGAGCGTTCTTCGATCACATCCTTCAGTCGACCAAGGCTGTCCTGGTAGGAGCTGCTGGAGCCTGGCCAGTGGGACTGAACCTTCCAGGTGTAGGTTTTTTCAGCGTATACAGGTGCGCTGGCGATAACAGCGGATACACCCAGTGTTAACGCGGATGCATAGGTAGTAAGGTTTTTTCTGAATGTGGCAAGGAAGCTCATAGGTTTGCTCCAGTACTTGTTATAGTTGCATTGCTCTTGTTTCGCAGTGCAGAATATAAGACTGCACCGTGAACTTTTGTTGTTCGACTTTATCACAAGATTTGCCATTTGCAATAGGACGTTTTTCTCCTGTTTCAGAGGGGGAGGGCGACACCCAGGAGATGTACATGATTAAGAAATATAGCCAAGAAAAAACGATCCATCTTGTCATAGATCGTCCGGATAAAAAGAACGCCCTAAACCGAAGCATGTATGAGCAGCTGGCAGGTTATGTGCTGGAGGCAAGTTCTGACCAGAACGTGCATGCCGTCGTCATCTCGGGTGCTGAAGGTGTGTTTACCGCCGGTAACGATCTTGATGATTTCCGGGCGCGGGCTACAGACGAAAACCCGAAACCCTCTGCCGGCCTTGCTTTCATTGAAGAATTGATGGCTTGTGATACTCCGGTGATAGCGGCGGTGGAAGGGTTGGCGATTGGTATTGGCACCACTATGTTGCTCCATTGCGACAGCGTGTTTGCGGGGCGCTCGGCCAGGTTCAAAACTGCCTTTGTCGATTTGGGATTGGTGCCGGAGGCTGCTTCAACTGTGACCATGCCATTGCACCTTGGCTCTCGTATGGCTGCTGAATTGCTGTTGCTTGGTGAAACCCTGGATGGCACCCAGGCCGGTGAGTGTGGCCTGGTAAGCCGGGTGGTAGATGATGGGCAGGCTGTGGATTCGGCCCTGGCCCTGGCGGGCAGGCTGGGAGAAAAGCCCCGAGAGGCATTGCGGGCCAGCAAGCGTTTAATGAAGGCGCCATGGCGCGACCAGGTGCAGCAGGCATTGGAGCGGGAGCGCGGTGTGTTCAGTGAGCGCTTGCGTTCCGATGACTGCCGTGATGCCCTGAATCGTATGCAGCGCCGTTAACCGGCGCTGTTTTCCCAGTAAGGCGTTCTTAGCTCCCGCTTCAAGACCTTGCCAATGGTAGAGCGAGGCAGTTCCTGTCGGAACTCTACGGCACTCAGGCGCTGGGTCTTGCCCAGATGCTGGTTGGCCCAGTCCCGGATTTCCTCTTCTGTTTCCTGGCATCCGGATTTCTTTACCACCAGAGCGAGGGGAGTTTCGCCCCATTGGCTGCTGGGTATGCCGATAACCGCAGCATCGGTTACCGCAGGATGGCTGAGGACGACTTTTTCCAAGTCGACAGCGTAGATGTTGAAGCCGCCGGAAATAATCATGTCTTTCCTGCGGTCGAGAATATGGACAAAGCCGTCTTCGTCAATGCGGCCCATATCGCCGCTGCGATAAAAGGTAAGTCCGTCGGGGCTTTGCCACAGCATCTCCCTGGTCTGCTCCGGGCGGTTTACGTAACCCCGCATCATGGAAATCGCGCGCCCGACAATCTCGCCGATCTCACCCTGGGGCAGCTCCTTTCCATCCTCGCTGATCACCCTTACTTCAGCCCCTTCGGTGGGCAGTCCGACGGTATCCCACTTGTCCGGATAGGCAGCGCAGTCGAGGCTGGTGGAAATGCCGCCTTCTGTGAGGCCATAAACCTCCCGGATATTGCCTGGCCAGCGTTTCATGGTTTCGGCGATCACATGGGCCCGTAGCGGTGCACTGGTACAGAGCTTGAGCTTGAAGCTTGAAAGGTCAAACTGGTCGAAGTCCGGAACCGCCAATATGCGCTCAAACTGCACGGGTACCAGCATGGCGTGGGTGACTTTGTGCTGTTCTGCCAGTTCAAGGAAGCGACGGGCATCAAACTTGGCCATCAGCACCAGGGTGCCGCCATAGAAAATGGTCGGTAGCACCGATACCAGGGTGGTGTTGGAGTACATTGGTGTCGATACAAGGTTAATGGCTTCACCGTTGAGCCCGAACCGGCTCATCCTGACCATTTGTCGCTGGCGGAAGCGGTAGTCGTGGAGTATGCCCTTGGGAGTTCCGGTCGTGCCTGAACTGTAAATGATGTTGAACGGATCGTTCAGCGTTACCGGCGCCGGGTCTGGCTCGGCGGGAATCGAGCCCAGCCAGTCCTTCAGGTGCTGCCCGGCGGCATCGTTGTCCAGCCCAATCACCTCATCCTCATTCAGGCCGGCCCGGGGGCTCGCTTCTGCCCAGATATCGAGGTTTTTACGGGAAACGAACAGGAATTTGGAGCCGCAGTCACGAATCATCAGAGCCAGGGACTCGCCGCTGGCCATACCGGAAAGCGGTACCATGCAGCCACCCGCCACCAGGGTTCCCAGATAGAGGGCCACCATTTCCCTGCTGTTTTCCGACAAGGCCGCAACGCAGTCGCCTTTTTTAAGGCCGGCTTGTCGCAGCCTGTTGGCAATGCGGTTGACCTCATGCAGCAGGCCGGCCCAGCTGAGTGCTCCCTTTTCGTCGATGATTGCGGTCTTGTCGCCTTGTCCGCTGGCAAAGGCCTGAATACGAAAACCGATGGCCTCTATGGCTTCGCCGGAGTCAGTGGGAGCGTATACGGGCATTTCGTCAAATCGCGTTTTCATTTTGTCATCCTTTGATGTTGTAGTTTTGCTAGATGAAATTAACTTCCAATTATATTGACTCATAACCGTTGTGCGTGACAAATTATCTGGAAAGCAACATAGAACACACAAAAATAAATCATGTTAGCGAGGGAGAATTTCATGGGGCGATTTGATCAGCGAGTGGCAATCGTCACCGGTGCCGGAAGTGGTATCGGGCGGGCAACCGCACTCAGGCTGGGTCGCGAAGGGGCATCCGTTGTGCTTGTTGATGTCGCCGAGGGCGGCTTGCTCGAAACCGAGAATCAGATGGCCGATGGTGTATCTGTGCTGCGTCGGGTGGCAGATGTTGCGGATGAGGCTGCGGTAACTGCCCTGGTAGCCGAAACCATGAAGACCTTTGGCCAGATTGATGTGCTGTGCAATATCGCCGGTATCGCCAGTATTTCCGGAGCCCATCCGCCGGTCACCGAGAACAGTCGTGACGAGTGGGAGAAAGTGCTCGCTGTAAACCTGCTGGGAACCATGCTGACGATAAAGCACGTTGCACCTCACATGCAGGCCCGCAAGAAGGGCAGCATTGTCAATACCGCATCGGTTGCCGGTATTCGTTCGGGGGCTGGAGGCAATGCCTACAGCGCATCAAAGGCCGGCGTGATCAACCTGACCATGACCGCAGCCTGTGACCTGGGGCTGGACAACGTGCGGGTAAACGCAGTTTGTCCCGGGCTGGTTGAAACCGGTATGACCCAGAAAGTCTTTGACTATGCCCGGGCACACGAAAAGGCCCACAAGCTCGGCTCCCGTTGTGAGTTGCGCCGTTATGGCGATCCTGCGGAAATTGCTGCCGCCATCCTTTTTCTCGCCAGTGACGATGCCAGTTACATTACCGGCCAGGCCCTGGCCGTTGATGGCGGCAACACAGCGTCCCTCAACCTGCCTGGAATGAAAGTCTGATGAACAACAGTAGTCTGCACATTACCGGTGGCAAAGACTTGCCGGGTTTTCACAACATGCTGGGCTACCGGCAGGTATCGTGGGAAGAAAACGAGGCCGTGATCGAGCTGGAAATCCAGGCGGATCACCTGAATCTGGGTGGTGTGATCCATGGTGGAGTACTGACCTCCCTGCTGGATATTGCCATGGCCGAAGCCGGCACATACTGCCCATACCCCGGGCGCATGCGCAAAGCCATTACGCTTTCGCTGACCACCACGTTTACCGGGCAGTGCACCGGAGGCGTAATCCGGGTGACCGGTCGTAAGCGCGCGGGTGGAAGCAGGATTTTTAACAGTACCGGTGAAGTTCACGACGAGCAGGGCAACCTGCTTGCAATCGGTGAGGGCACTTTCCGGATACGTTCTGGTAGTGAGAAACCTGAAGGCGTTCCCGTCTGAATGCCTGCTAAAGCGATTGCCGGCGTTAGTAGCAGTCGCAAATAATTGAACAGAGAGGAAACGGATATGTTCGAGCTGTCTGACAAGGCCAAGAAACTGCAGGCCGAATTAACCGAGTTCATGAATGCCTATATCTACCCGAATGAAGAAAAGCATCACCATCAGGTGGCAACCGCGGAGAACCGCTGGGCACCGGTTCCGATCATTGAAGAGCTGAAAGAAAAAGCGAAGGCTGCCGGGCTGTGGAACCTGTTCCTGCCAGAAAGTGATCTGGGTGCCGGGCTGACAAACTTCGAGTACGCACACCTGTGCGAGATTATGGGCCGTTCCGAGATGGCTCCCGAGGTATTCAACTGCTCCGCGCCGGACACCGGCAACATGGAGACCATTGCCCGTTACGGAAACGAGGAACAGCAGGAACAGTGGCTGAAGCCGCTTCTGGATGGAAAAATCCGTTCCTGCTTTTCCATGACAGAGCCGGACGTCGCTTCCTCTGACGCAACCAACATTGCTTGCGAGATCCGTCGGGACGGTGACGAGTACGTTATCAACGGTCGTAAGTGGTGGTCTTCAGGTGCCATGACCACCACCAGCAAGATTGCCATCGTTATGGGCAAAACCGATCCCACCGCTCCCAAGCACCAGCAGCAGTCGATGATTCTGGTGCCACTGGATGCACCCGGGGTGAAAATGATTCGCCCGCTGACGGTATTCGGTTATGACCATGCGCCGCACGGCCACGCCGAGATTCACTACGACAACGTGCGTGTACCGGTCAGTAATATCCTGCTGGGTGAAGGTCGCGGCTTTGAAATCGCCCAGGGGCGCCTCGGGCCGGGCCGTATCCACCATTGCATGCGCACCATCGGTGTCGCCGAGCGTGCCCTTGAACTTATGTGCAAGCGCGCGAATGCCCGTGAGGCCTTTGGTCGCCCGCTGTCCGAATTTGATTCCATCCGGAAAGACATTGCCCGTAGTCGCATCGACATCGAGCAAGCTCGCCTCATGACCCTCAAGGCTGCCCATATGATGGATACCGTAGGCAACAAAGTGGCCCGTCAGGAAATTGCCATGATCAAGGTGATTGCCCCGAGCATGGCCCTGAAGGTCATCGACCGCGCAATACAGGTGCACGGTGGTGCTGGCGTCAGCCAGGACACCTTCCTGGCGTCGGCCTGGGCGAAAGTCCGTACCCTGCGCCTGGCAGACGGCCCGGATGAGGTTCACCTGGATTCCGTCGCCAAACTTGAATTGCGTCAGTACCGCTGAAACAGCTGTTACCCAGAGTAATAAGGATTCGGAAATGACTAATCCATTATTTGATATGACCGGGAAAGTGGCTGTTATCACAGGCTCCACCAAGGGCATTGGCCGGGCCATTGCCGAAGAAATGGCCCGCTGTGGCGCCCGGGTTGTGATATCCAGCCGTAAGGCGGAAGCCTGTGAACAGGTAGCCAGTGAAATGCGGGCCCAGGGCTTTGATGCCATGGCCATCGCTTGTCACGTCGGCAAGAAGGAGGACCTGCAAAACCTGGTCGACAAAACTAACGAAGCCTGGGGCACCATCGACGTTCTGGTTTGCAACGCCGCGACCAACCCGGTTTATGGTCCGACCGCTGAGATGACCGACGACGCCTGGGACAAGATCATGGACACCAACGTCAAGGGAACCTTCTGGCTCACCAATATGGTGCTGCCACAGATGGCCGAAAAGGGCTCAGGTTCTGTGGTGCTGCTGTCCAGTATTGCCGGTATTCGCGGCAACACCACTATCGGCACTTACGGTGTGTCCAAGGCGGCAGAAGCTGCCCTGGCACGCAACCTGGCCGTTGAGTGGGGGCCGAAGGGTATCCGTGTGAACAGCATTGCGCCGGGCCTGATCAAGACCGATTTTGCCAAAGCGCTTTGGGAAGACCCGGTTCGCGTAAAGCGGGCAGAAGACAAAACCCCGCTTCGGCGCATCGGTGATCCGATCGATATTGCCGGCCTGGCTGTTTTCCTGGCGACCCCGGCCAGTGCCTACATTACCGGGCAGGTGATTGTTGCCGACGGTGGTGAAACCATCTGCTGATACCGGGAAACCGGAACACCCCTGCCGCCGGGCCCTGTCTGGCGCCAGGGGTTATCAGAACATAACGACAAGAGATAATCATGAGCATGACTCCAGAGCTGGTAGCGGTTCTGCCAGCCCACAAATTCGATGAAGCCCGCCTGCTCAACTGGCTTCAGCAGGCATTGCCGGAACTCGGTAACCAGATGGACGTGAAGCAGTTTCAGGGCGGGCAATCCAATCCCACCTTTCTGCTGGATACCGGCAACAGGCGTTATGTACTGCGGAAGAAGCCCCCGGGAAAGACGCTGCCTTCGGCTCACATGGTGGAGCGGGAATACCGCGTTATGCGCGCGCTCGCTGAACACACGTCCGTTCCGGTACCCAATGCTCGCGTACTGTGTGAAGACAGTGAGGTCATTGGCACTCCCTTCTACGTGATGGATTTTCTGGAAGGCAGGATTCACTCCCATTCAGCACTCAAAGAGCTGGAGCGTGAAGAGCGAATGAGGGCTCATCACTCAGCCATCGACACGCTGGCAGCTTTGCACTCTGTGGATGTCAACGCTATTGGACTGGCAGATTACGGCCGTCCGGAGGGCTATGTGTCCCGCCAGGTGGCTCGCTGGAGCAAGCAATATCTCGCATCCCGGACGGATGACCTGCCGGCCATGGACAAACTGATGTCCTGGTTGCCGGAGAACCTCCCGGCCAGGGACGAGACTTCGATTGCCCACGGTGACTACCGGTTTGGCAACCTGATGCTGGCACCGGATCGCCCGGAAGTAATCGCGATCCTGGATTGGGAGTTGTCGACTCTCGGGCATCCGCTGGCAGACCTTGCCTATTACTGCCTGCCATACCACCTGCCTGCTGATATGCCCGGTATGCGTGGCCTGAATGGCGAAGATCTGCAGGAGCTTGGTATACCAAGCGAGCAGGAAACGATTGCCCGGTACTGCGCGCAAACCGGCCGGGACGGTATCGATGACTGGCACGTGTTCCTGTCGTTCTCATTATTCCGGCTGGCGGCCATTCTTCAGGGCGTTTACAAGCGGGCTCTGGATGGCAATGCTGCCAACGCCAATGCGCTGGAAGTTGGCAAGCGTGCCAGCCTGCTGGCGGATATCGGCTGGCAGATTGCTTGTGAAGGCCGGAAGCCATGTGCGGAGAAGCGATGATGCAGGGAAAGATTGCCAATCGAATTCTGATTACCAACGATGACGGCATCAATGCGCCGGGTATCGCGATCCTTGAAACCATTGCCCGGCGGTTGGCCGATGAGGTCTGGGTTGTGGCTCCGGAACATGATCGCAGCGGAGCTGGCCAGAGCATATCCATTCACAGTCCGTTACGGGTTTATCAGGTTGGGGCTAATCGTTATTCGGTGTCTGGCACACCGGCCGATTGCGTGTTGTATTCCCTGGCCGAGTGGTTCGGGGAAACACCGCCAGACCTGGTGCTTTCCGGCGTAAACTGCGGTGCGAATATCAGTGATTCGGTCCAGTACTCGGGTACCGTTGGAGCGGTACTGAGTGCACACCACATGAACATTCCGGCCATTGCGCTGAGCCAGGCCTACCTGAACCGGGACGAGGTCCGCTGGTCGCCGGTGGAAACCTTTGCGGAAGCTGTCATTCGCAGGCTTTACCGCCCCGACCAGGTTCTGGCGTGGAATGTGAACTTTCCAGCCTGTGAAGCGGCCGATATTACCGCAGCGCGATGGTGTCGGCAGTCCAACGGCTCTATCCAGAAGCCAACGCTGGTCGCTGGCCGTGATGCGCGCAGCCTGCCTTACTGGTGGCTTGGTTTTGACCGGAGCTCACGCCACATTGTGGCGCCGGATGCGGATGTGACCGTACTTCGTGAAAAAGCCGTTGCCATTTCACCGTTACGCCATGATGAGCCCTTGCCCGGGGCTGTTGATTATTTTGATTTGTCCGCTCAAGCGGTTGACTGAATTAACCCAGGGGGAGAACAAGAATATGTTTACACGCCACTACAAGGTTTGGCCGAAAGATCTGCCCAAAACCATGACCCTGCCGAAAACCAGTCTGTACACCAACCTGGAAGTCTCGGCACTGCGTTATCCGGACCACAATGCCATCGTTTTCTACGATGCGCCCATGACCTATGCCCGGCTTAAGCGAGAAGTCGATACTATGGCGGGTTACCTGCAGGCCCAGGGGGTCAAGAAGGGTGACCGGGTCCTGCTTTATATGCAGAACTCCCCGCAGTATGTGATCTCCTACTATGCCATCCTGCGGGCCGATGCCGTGGTTATTCCTGTGAATCCCATGAACCGCGCGGCGGAGCTTGAGCACTATATTTCGGATACCGGCTCCACGGTTTGCATGGCGGGCCAGGAACTGGCGGGCTTCATCGCGCCGTTGATTGGTGAGACCAACCTGGAACAAGTGATTGTTGCGTCTTACAACACCTACATTAATCCGGAAACCGACCTGACGTTGCCGGCTGAAGTTGCTGCGCCCGCGTGGTCCAGGGATATACCGGGAGTGGTTACCTGGGAGGCGGCCCTGGAAGCCGGACACAAGCCCGGTGAACATACTGCCGGCCCGGATGACCTTGCCGTTATTCCGTACAGCTCCGGTACCACCGGGGCACCCAAGGGCTGCATGCACACTCACCGGTCGGTAATGGCGACAGCCGTGCACCGGGTATTCTGGAACCTGTCTACGCCCGATGGTGTGCAGCTTTCCACGCTGCCATTCTTCCATGTAACTGGTATGACGGGCTCCATGAACGGCCCCATCTTCTCGGGTGCCACTTCCGTAATCATGACCCGTTGGGACAGAACCACCGCGGCACGTTTGATTGAGCGTTACAAGGTTACCGGCTGGACCAACATCGTCACCATGGCGGTGGACTTCCTGTCGAATCCGGATCTGGGCAAGTACGACATCAGCAGCCTGAACATGATTGGTGGTGGTGGTGCCGCCATGCCGGTTGCGGTCGCCGAGAAGCTAAAAAAGCTGACGGGCCTTGATTACATTGAAGGCTACGGTCTGTCTGAAACCATGGCAGCGACCCATATCAATCCAACCAAAAGCCCCAAGCCCCAGTGTCTGGGCATTCCGGTGTTTGATGTCGACAGCCGGATTATCGATGTCGACACACTTGAAGAAAAAGGCGTGGGAGAAACCGGCGAGATCGTTTCCTGCGGGCCTCAGGTCACTCTGGGTTACTGGAATCGACCCGTGGATACCGAGGCCTCGTTCGTCGAAATCGATGGTAAGCGTTTCTTCCGCACCGGCGATCTGGGTTACTACGATGAAGATGGTTACTTCTTCATGGTGGATCGGGTCAAACGCATGATCAACGCGTCTGGCTTCAAGGTCTGGCCGTCTGAGGTAGAAGGTTTGATGTACCGTCACCCATCCATCCACGAAGTCTGCATTATCTCTGCCCCGGACCCCAAGCGTGGTGAAACGGTCAAGGCTTGTATTGTACTAACGCCTGAGGCTGAAAGCACAACAACCAAGGATGACATCATCAGTTGGTGTAAGGAGCAAATGGCGGCCTACAAGGTGCCAACCATCATTGAATTTGTTGATGAGTTGCCAAAATCACCGACCGGAAAGCTGATGTGGCGGGCACTTCAGGAGCAGGAGTGGCAGAAGTAGCTTGCACAACACTGGAAGTTAGGAAGGCGGCTCCCCCCCCCCACCCTCAGGGCTTGCCGCCTTTTTGCACTGACCGGAAAACTCAGACCACGTACATGGCCAGATTTTCCAGTACGCAGGCTGGCTTGTCTTCGTTCCTTATTTCCACCACGGTCTGGTAGGTGGCCAGTAGGCGGTGATCATCCACCCGCTTCACTGATACCAGCTCAACCCGGGACCGGATATCTGACCCAGCCTTGACGGCTGCGGGAAAGCGGAGTTTGTTCAAGCCGTAGTTGATGGTGGCTGAAGTTCCCGTCACCTTGATGACCTCGCTGTTGAGCCTGGGTATCAGTGATGCGGTCAGGTAGCCATGGGCGACCGGGCTCTTCCAGGGGGACTCGCGGTTGGCCCGCTCGATATCCACATGGATCCACTGGTGGTCGCCGGTGGTTTCGGCAAAGGCGTTTATCATGGCCTGGCTCACGGTTACCCAGGGGCTGTGGCCAATCAGCATGCCCTGATAGGCTGCCAGTTTATTAATATCAACAGTAATCATAGGACCTTCCTGATAGTGGGTTGATGAAGGGCTCAAACGTTGTAGCCAGGAGACCTGGCATCAAGCAGTCTCAGAAGGGCGGGCCAGGTAAGCTTTGCTGCCTTGCCGAGTGAGCCTGATTGATCCGCCGTGGTGTCGATAGCCTGTTGGGTGGGCATATATACCGGGCCACAGCTCTGCGCTTTTACCTGTATCTCGCAGGCCTTCATCAGGAAGTAGAGGTAAGTGAAGGTTTCCGGCACGTCGCGGCCCACGGTCAGAATGCCGTGATTTCGCAAGATCATCATGGATTTGCTACCCAGATCCCGGATCAGGCGCTCCCTCTCATCAAGGTTGAGCGCTACGCCTTCATATTCGTGGTAACTCAGGTGCTCAAGGCACAGCATGGCGGTCTGGCTCAGGGGCAGTAGGCCATCACGGTGGGCTGATACCGCAACACCATCTGCTGCATGCAGGTGCATGACGGCTCCGGCATCTTCACGCCCCATATGTACGGCACTGTGGATGGTAAACCCCGCCGGGTTAACCCTGCGCAGCCCGCCGGCTTCCACGACTTCGCCATTCTCGTCGACTTTCACCAGGGATGAGGCAGTCATTTCATGGAACAGCAATCCGTAGGGATTGATCAGAAAGTGATGATCAGGCCCGGGCACCCGGGCCGACAGATGGGTGAACACCAGGTCGTCCCAGCCAAACAGGGCTACCAGTCTATAGGCGGCAGCCAGTTCGGTTCTTATTTTCCATTCGGCTTTTCTCAGATCAGCCTGCATTTCGTCCGGATGGTTTTTTGTCATGATTGTTCCTCCGTAGAGATTTATTACTCAAGGTTATTCCAGGCATAAAAAAGGGGTGGCATAGGCCACCCCGGAAGAGGGTCCTGACTGAATGTGGAGACAGACCCAAGGTTCACTGATTCAGTATCAGTTGGCTTCCAGCAGGGCGGCATAGCGCTCCAGGTGGAAATCATCATCGCCCAGCTGGTGGTTGATCATCACCAGGCGCTTGGCGTAGTGGGCAAAGTTGTATTCCCAGGTCATACCAATACCGCCGTGGGACTGTATGCCCTTCTCGGAAATAAACTGGGCGCTGCGACTAATTACGTTCTTAGCGGCCGCAATTACCCGGCGGCGCTCGTCACTCTGCGGCTCATCAGCCACGCTGGCGGCAAGGATGGCCATTGAACGAGCCTGCTCCAGTTCGGACATCATGTCGGCCATCCGGTGCTGAAGCACCTGGAACTTTCCGATGGGCACACCAAACTGCTTGCGCTGTTTGAGATAGTCCAGGGTCAGGTCACAGGCGACTTCCATAACGCCGACAGCTTCACCACAAAGAGCGGAAATGGCACGGCCAACCTGGTATTCAATAACATCGGCAGCCTCACCTTCGTTGCCCAGCAGAGCGTCTGCGCCGACTTTGACGTTGTTCAGGAATAGATCGCAGCCCTTCGCGCCGTCGATGGTCGGGTAGCTGCGACGATCCAGGCCTTCAGCATTGGCGTCGATGACGAACAGGCTGATGCCAGAGGCATCACGGCTGCTGCCAGAGGTGCGAGCAGAAACCACCAGCAGGTCGGCACTATGACCACCGATTACGACCGCTTTGCGGCCGTTAAGAACATAGTCGCTGCCGGCTTTCTCGGCGGTGGTTTCTACGTCATTGGTGTTGTAGAAGCTCTGGGGCTCCTGCAGGCCAACGGCTACCTGGGTTTCGCCTGTTGCAATGCCGGCCAGCCACTGTTCTTTCTGCTGTTCATTGCCGGCCTGGCTAATTAGCCCGCCACCAAGAACCACAGATTGAAGGTACGGCTCGATGCACAGGCCGCGGCCCAGCTCGGTCATCACGCTTTGAACTTCAACACCGGTGCCGCCAAAGCCGCCGAGTTCCTCGGGGAATGGCACCGCCATCAGGCCCAGTTCGCCCAGTTGCTTCCAGAAACTTTCACTGAAGCCAAGCTCTGATTCGCTGTATTCCAGCCGTTTTTCGAAGCTGTACTCACCGCGAACCAGACGAGCCACGGTGTCCTGCAGCATTTGCTGCTCTTCGTTGAGTCGGAAATCCATGGTCGCCTCCTTAAAGTCCCAGAATCATTTTCGAAACGATGTTCTTCTGGATCTCGTTTGATCCACCGAAAATAGACAGCTTACGGTTGTTGAAGTAATGGGCAGCCAGGGGCGCAGCATCCGGGTCAGACAGGAATTCGCCGTCATAGGCCTGGTCCATCTCTTCTTCAGCAAACGGAATGGCGTAAGGTCCGATCGCCCGGCGTGCCAGGTCGTTGATAGCCTGGCGAATCTCGGTGCCGCGCACTTTCAGCATGGAACTTTCCGCTCCCGGAACGCCGCCGCCTTCTACCGAGGCAACAATTCTCAGGTTGCTGATCGCTGCTGCCATCAGGTCGATTTCGACCTGCGCGATACGTTGGCTGAAGGTCGGATCCTGAATCAGGGGTTTGCCGTTCTTCACCCGACGGCTGGCCAGCTGCTTGAGGTGTGTCAGCGCTGCCTTGGACAGGCCGATGCCGGCCAGGCCGGTGCGCTCGTAGGTGAGCAGGTACTTGGCATAGGTCCAGCCTTTATTTTCTTCACCTACCAGGTTTTCGGCCGGAACCTTCACGTCTTCAAAGAAGACTTCATTAACTTCGTGCTCGCCGTCCAGAGTGATGATCGGACGAACGGTGATGCCCGGGGTATTCATGTCGATCAACAGGAATGAGATGCCTTCCTGTGCCTTCACTTCTGTGTTGGTGCGAACCAGGCAGAAGATCATGTTGGCGTGCTGGCCCAGCGTGGTCCAGGTCTTCTGGCCATTAACGATGTAATGGTCGCCTTCGCGTACAGCCCGTGTTTTCAGGGAAGCCAGGTCAGAGCCGGCGCCTGGCTCGGAATAACCCTGACACCACCAGTCTTCGCCGCTCAGAATCCGGGGCAGGTACTGCTGCTTCTGTTCTTCGGAGCCGAACTTGATGATGACCGGGGCCACCATATTTACGCCGAAGGGAATGGAGCGGGGCACACCGTAACGGCAGGACTCTTCATCCCAGATGTGCTTCTGGACCGGTGTCCAGCTGACACCCCCGTACTGTTCCGGCCAGTGCGTGGCGTACCAGCCTTGCTCGCTGAGAATTTTTTGCCACCGCTGGTGGTCTTCCTTGCTCAGCTTGCGAAAGCCTTTCACCTTGGCTGCGATGTCTTCAGGCAGCTTGGCATCCAGAAATGCGCGAACTTCATCGCGGAAAGCCAATTCCTCGGCTGTGTAATTCATGTTCATAGGTAACCCTCACCGTGCTCTTAGCGAAAATGTATACCGCATAGCAGAATTGTTCCATGATCCATCAACCAAACGGTGGATGTCAATGCTAACGGAATCAACTGTCAAAAAATGCATCGTTGTATACATGCAAAAAGATAAATGGACTTGTTGATCTAAAATTCTTCATCTATATTCGTTGTCGTGGAAGATGGTACTGCATCATAAAATGCAAAAACCCAGCATTCCGCTGTGCGGAATTATTGCGCGAAGGTATGTGCCAGTCCCGTAGATTTAACAATAAAGACGCTAACCAACTCCGATGCGAGGTTTTTCAAGATGACAACAACAACAACCCGTTTTGCCACCCATCCGCTGGTCCGCGCCGTAGCCCTGGCGGGTGCACCTCTGCTGATGCTTGGCTCGGTAACTGCCCAGGCGCAGAGCAACACAGAGCTGGAAGAGCTGCGTGAGCGCATCCAGGTTCTGGAAAGTCATGTGTCGACTGCCCCTGCGGCGCGGGACGACAACCCATATCTGTTACGTGAAGGCAAGGGGATGAAGATTGGTGATACCACGATTACATTTGGCGGGTTCATCAAGGCCGATGTGATTTTCGGATCCAACGGTAATGGAACCCCCAACGGTTACTCCATTGCTTTGCCCCGGACGCTTGCCAAGGCGGCCAATGAAGGTGAAAGCGACTGGAAAACAGGCTTCTCTGCTCGTGAATCTCGTATCAGCATTGGTACCAAGACCGAGGATGTTGCCGGCCATGATTTGACCACGTACATCGAAATGGATTTCAACACCGCGGCTGATGCTCCCGGCAATGAAGTTGTCTCAAACAGCTATAATCCGCGCATGCGGCAGGCGTATGGCTCCTGGAATGGTTGGGATTTTGGCCAGACCTACACAACCTTTACCGATCTGTCTGCATTGCCAGAGATTCTGAACCAAGGTAAACAGGCTGCCTTTATCTATGCCCGACAGCCGATGCTCCGCTATAACATGTCCGCTCCGGGTGGCAAGTTGATGGTGGCGCTGGAAAACCCTGAAGATGGTTTTGGCTCTACCTCCTACAGCGATCAGTCCTACCCCGATCTGGTAGCGCGCTACCAGGTTCGTGGTGACTATGGTATTTACTCCGTGGCTGCTCTGTTGCGCCAACTCGAAGATGATGCTGCAGAGGAAACCAAGACAGCCGGTGCGGTATCGCTGAGCGCCCGTATTCCTACGTTTGGGCGTGATGACTTGCGTCTGCAATACAGCTATGGAGCGCTTGGCCGTTACATGGGGCTGTTCACCTACCCGGATGTTGATCTGGCCGAGCAGGCTGCCGGTGAGGTAGAGCCATTGAAAACCTATGGAGTTACAGCTGCCTATCGTCACTTCTGGAGTCCGGCCTGGAGAAGTAACCTAACAGTTTCGCATACAGAGATTGTGAGTGATTTATTGAATCCGGTTGCAGGACCCGTTGCGAATGGCACGCTAAGCTATTTCGACTCCTCCACCTCAGTCCACGCTAACCTGCTGTGGTCCGCTCATAAGAACCTGACTCTGGGTCTTGAGTATGCCTACTGGGACTTTGGCGAGATCGCCGGCAGCGGCAGTCAGCAGTATGAGCAGGTAATGGCTTCCGCCAAGTTGTCATTCTGATCAGCGATTTCCGTTGAGTTAAAACGAATATCAGGTATTCCATCGCTTGCCCCGGGTGCGCTGCACGCCGGGGCTTTTTTATGCCAGCGCGAGAAGTTTAGGCCTCGAGGCGCCGGGCACAAAAAACCCCTCCGTAGAGGGGTTCAGGAGTGCTGTTTCCGGAGGAATCAGCTGAAGGCCTGAATACCGGTCTGACCACGGCCCAGAATCAGGGCGTGGACGTCGTGGGTGCCTTCGTAGGTGTTAACTGCTTCCAGATTCATGACGTGGCGGATAACGTGGTATTCATCTGCAATACCGTTACCACCGTGCATATCGCGGGCTACGCGGGCGATGTCCAGGGCCTTGCCACAGTTGTTACGCTTCAGAAGGGAAACGGAATCCGGGGTGGCAATGCCGGCATCCATCATGCGGCCCAGCTGCAGCACAGACTGTAGTCCGAGGGTGATTTCAGTCTGCATGTCTACCAGCTTCTTCTGGATCAGCTGGTTGGCGGCCAGGGGCTTGCCAAACTGCTTACGCTCCAGGGTGTAGTTGCGGGCTGCATGCCAGCAGAATTCCGCAGCACCCAGGGCGCCCCAGCTGATGCCGTAGCGAGCCTTGGTAAGGCAGCTCAGCGGGCCTTTCAGGCCTTCAACTTCCAGGCGGTTTTCTTCAGGAACGAAGACTTCGTCCATAAAGATAGAGCCGGTGTCGGATGCGCGCAGAGAGAATTTGCCCTGAATTTTCGGAGTTTCCAGGCCCTTGGCGCCTTCGCGCTCGATCACAAAGCCGTTTACCACGCCGTCCAGCTTGGCCCAGACCACACAAACGTCGGCAATCGGGGAGTTGGTGATCCAGGTCTTGGAGCCGCTCAGCAGGTAGCCGCCGTCAACTTTCTTGGCGCGGGTTTCCATACCACCGGGGTCAGAGCCGTGGTTGGGTTCGGTCAGGCCGAAGCAGCCAACAAACTCGCCAGAGGCCAGTTTCGGCAGAATGCGCTTTTTCAGCTCTTCTTTGCCGTAAGAGAAGATCGGGTACATCACCAGTGAAGACTGTACGCTCAGGGCCGAGCGGTAGGCAGAGTCTACCCGTTCAACTTCCCGTGCGATCAGGCCGTAGCACACGTGGTTCAGGCCGGGGCCGCCGTACTCTTCCGGCAGGGTGGCACCCAGCATGCCCAGTTCACCCATTTCGGTGAAGATGCTGCGGTCGAATTTTTCGTGGCGGTTTGCCTCGACGATGCCGGGCATCAGACGGTTATCGCAGAAGCTGCGAATGCTGTCGCGTACCTGACGCTCGGTTTCGTCCAGTTGTGATTCAAAGTTCAGCAGGTCATCCCAAGGTGCGGAAGCCATTGTTGTTCTCCTGAAAAGTTAGTTGGAAACCCGTTCAATTACAGCAGCAATGCCCTGGCCTACACCAATGCACATGCTGATCAGAGCGTAACGGCCACCGGTACGTTCGAGTTGGCGTACCGCCGTCAGGGCAATCCGGGCGCCGGAAGCGCCAAGAGGGTGCCCCACGGCGATGGCGCCGCCGTTCGGGTTGAGTCTGGAATCGGAAGGATCGATTCCCAGTTTGGTGGTGCAACCGAGAACCTGGGCGGCGAACGCCTCGTTGATCTCGATTACATCCATGTCTTTTAGTGTCAGGCCTGCCCGGGCCAAGGCTTTCTGGCTTGCCGGAACCGGGCCGTACCCCATTACATTGGGCGCAACGCCGGCGATGGCAGCCGATACGATACGTGCGCGGGGCTGGATGCCAGCCCGCTTGCCGGCTTCTTCGGAGCCGATAATCAGGGCGGCAGCGCCATCGTTCACGCCGGAGGCGTTGCCGGCAGTAACCACGCCATCTTCCGCCAGCGAGCGAAGATTGGAAAGCGCCTCGAGGTTGGATGTAGGCCTTGGATGCTCGTCGTCCTGTACGGTCAGTGGCGGTTGTTTGCGGCCCTGAGGTACAGAAATGGGCAGGATCTCGTCTTTGAAAAAACCGTCCTGGCGGGCGGCTTCATAGCGGGCCTGGCTTTGTGCGGCAAAGCGATCCACTTCCAGTCGGCACAGATTCAGCTCGCGTGCGATGTTGTCTGCGGTTTCCGGCATGGTGTCCGAGCCGAACTGGCGTTCGATCAGCGGGTTCGGGAAGCGGGCACCAATGGTGCTGTCAAAGGCGCGGAATTCACGGCTGTAAGGTGATTCGGACTTGGCCAGCACAAACGGCGCGCGGCTCATGCTCTCGGCACCGCCGGCTACGAACAGGTCGCCTTCGCCACAACGGATAGCGCGGGCAGCATCGATGATGGCGGCAAGGCCAGAGCCGCAAAGCCGGTTCACGGTCTGGCCACCGGTTTCGACCGGCAAGCCTGCCAGCAGTCCGGCGTGCCGTGCCAGGTTGCGGGCATCTTCACCGGCCTGGTTGGTGCAGCCGGCAATCACGTCTTCATAATTCTCCGGAGCAAAGGCGTTGCGCTCAATGAGTGCGCGAACGACCTCGGCCAGCAGGTCGTCGGGGCGAACCTTGGCCAGGGCGCCTGCATGCCGCCCAAATGGTGTTCTCAAGCCATCATAGATGTATGCGTTCATAAGAATTGCCGTATCGATTATGGTTAGGTAATTCCGAACTGCGGAATATAGTTTTGTAAATGATATTGGAAAAGACTAATCTGGGTCTATCTCAATTGCAAGAATTGTTCATCATTGGTGGCTGACTGGTTTATGAATGGAACTCTTCGCTGGCTGCTGGCTTGTGCCGTGGTCATGGAGCTTGTCGCGATTTGTCTGCAGAGCAAAGCCCTTAGCGCCTCTGCCGGGCTGGTATTCATCCTGGTGTTTGTTCTGGGCGCGATGCGCCTTCAGGTCTATGCAAGGACGTTGTTCCTGCTTTCCCTCACGTTTAGTGCTGGTTTGTTTGTGACCGGCCGTCTCGGAATGGACGGTGCCCTTGATGCGTTGTCGGATGCAGCGTTCTATTCGGCGTTTTTGGGCAGCCTGGGGATGATGCAGTGCCTGGTGCGCCGCTTTGAAGTCCTCAGGCGTATCCACGATGTGCTGCTCGGGGGTCGGGTATCCCTTTTATACCCAAAGTATGCGGCGGTGAGCTGCGGTATTGCTTCGGTACTCAGTTTCGGAATGATGAGCCTTCTATGTGGCACACTCGCGGATAGCCTGAAGGAGAGGGGGATAGAGGGCGCGGCAAGACTGCAGTGGCTCAGGAGTGTGCTGATCAGCGCCTTGCGGGGGTTTGCCCTGGTGCCATTGGTGGCACCCACCAGCGTAGCGGTTGCGATTCTCACGCGAGAGCTGCCCCAGCTCAGCTGGTCTTCTCTTTTGCCTTTCGGCTTTGTGGCAGCTTTGCTGATGATTGTGGTTGGCTGGGTGCTGGAAAGGCAGCGCTTCCGGGAAATCAGTAGTGAACGGGTTGCGCTCGACGGCTGGCCTGAAGGAACGGGCAAACTGACGCTTCTGGTTCTGGTGGTGTTTGCCTGTATGGCTTTGCTGGTTGCCTTGGCGGGCGTGAAGGTGTCGGTGGCTGCCATGTTGGCTGTTCCGGCTGTCACTTTGTCTTATATGTTGTTGCAGGAACGCTCTCCGGTGGCGGCATTGGCAGAAGGGGTAGGGCAGTTGGCGGTGATGTCCAACGAAATGGCGATCTTTGCCGGCTCAGCCATGCTTGGGGTATCGATTGCCACTGTGGTGCCGGCAGATCTGTTGAACGGACTTGTGGTGAGCGGCTGGGGTAGTTACCTGATTGCAGCCGCAGGGCTGCTGATCATGCCGCTGTTCTCCATGGCTGGGGTGATTCCGATTACCGTGCTCAGCGTGCAGTCGGGCATGCTTGCGCAACTTGTGGCTAGCGGGGCTGACCCGATGCTGGTGGCAATTGGCCTGGTTATTGGTTTCTCACTGGCAATGATGGTGTCGCCGTTCGGGCCGTCGGTGATGTTGCTGTCACGGTTTGGTCAGGTTTCCCGCAACGTAGTGGCCTTTCAGTGGAACGGTGTTTTTGTCTTGCTGGTGGTGCCGCTGTTGCTGTTATTGCTGGCGGTGTTTGCGGTACTTCTGCCGGTCCTGGGTTGACCGGCAGAATCGGCTCGCGGGTTAGTCAGTAGCCACGGGCTATGTCGACTATTCCTGTGATGGGGTGCCCGCTGGCATGGTCCCGGATTTTCCCGGTGATCTGCTCCAGCGTGGCATCCCGAAGAGTTCGCGCCGAAATGTGCGGCGTGATTGTGATGTCGGTTCGCTCCCAGAACGGGTGGCCAGCCGGCAAAGGTTCCTTGCGGAACACATCCAGTGAGGCCCGCTGCAGTTTCTCCTCATCCAAGGCCCTGAGCAGGTCTTCTTCCACGAGGTGCTCCCCCCGGCCGACGTTGATCAGCACCGCACCCGGCTGGAGCTGGCTGAACAGGTCGTAGTTAAGGATGTTTTCGGTTTCGCTGGTCAGTGGCAGGGTGTTAACCAGCACTCGCGTTGCCCCCAGAAACTCTCCGAGTTGCCCGTTGCCTGCAAAGGTGCGCACGCCTTCTACCGTGTGCTCACTCCTGGCCCAGCCGTTTACCGTATAGTCCAGGCTTGCCAGTGTGCTGGCCACACGCTTGCCAATGTGCCCTAGCCCCATAATGCCGATGGGCCACTCTTTCCGGCTGATGGGGCGGTGTATCTTCCACAGCCGCTGGCGTTGCTGATCCCGGTACAGCTCCATCTGCCGGCTGACTTCCAGTATCTGGTGCAGTACATGCTCGGCCATCTGTACCGACATGCCGGCATCTTCCAGTCTTACCACGGTAAGGTCTGCCGGCAGGTTGGGGACTTTCAGCAATCCGTCGATACCGGCGCCCAGGTTGAACACGGCCTTCAGGCGGGTTTCACGCTCGAACAGCTTCGCCGGGGGCTGCCATACGATGGCGTAGTCTGCATTAATCGCCGGTCCGTCCGGATCCCAGACATAAATGTCTGCTTCTGGTAGCAGTTGTTTGATAGGTACGGTCCAGCGCTCTGGTTTGGGATCGCCCGCTACAAAAAGTACCTTCATACATGCTCCTGAGTAGTGTTTGTTGTCGTGCATATGACTTTGTTCCGCATTGCAGAATAAAGTATCGCTATACTATGGTAAAGGTTGCCCGGGTTTCCGTCATGGTTATTTCGTGGCATCGGGTAATGCCAGTGTTTCGAATCTGGCATGAAATTTGATGGCAGATTGTGGTTCTTGAGTTTCTCATAGACTAGAATGTGTCCAATTTTCACGCCCACGGTTCTTCAGGCTATCCGTGACAGGCAACGCAGTTCAGGAAATAGGCAAGTTATGGCAAAAAAACAGCAGGACAACTCACCGGAGTTGCAAGTGGCATCCGGTGATGGTGAGCCGGTTCAGCCGGGTAAGGATCGCAAGTTTGTGGAGGCATTGTCCCGGGGGCTGGATGTTCTGCGCGCGTTCAGTCAGGGGTCTGTCATTCTCGGCAACCAGGACATTGCCAGAATTACCGGCCTTCCCAAGCCCACCGTTTCGCGCATGACCTATACGCTGACCAAGCTGGGTTATCTGGGCTACAACCAGCAGCTGGAAAAGTATCAGCTTAGTTCCGGCGTGCTGGCTCTGGGTTACGCCTATGTATCAAACCTGAAGGTGCGTCAGCTGGCCAAGCCCTACATGGACGAGTTCGCCCGGCAAACCAACATGTCGGTTGGTCTGACTTGTCGCGACCGCTTGCACATGATTTATGTAGAAAACCGGCTGCCGCCTGAAGCAACCCTCCTGCGGATGGATATTGGCCTGAAGCTGCCTATGTCGACAACCTCTGCAGGGCGCGCCTATTACTGCGCGATCAGCGACCCGGCCCGCAAGCTGATCGACGATGCCATGGCGAAGAAGTACGGTGAAAAATGGCCGGTAATTAAAGAAGGCCTGGACCAGGCCATGGAAGATTACCGGGAGCACGGTTTCTGCCTGTCGCTGGGAGACTGGGATCGGAACATTAACTCCGCCGGTGTACCTATCCACCTGCAGGATGGCACTACGATGGTTCTGACCTGTGCGGCGCCGTCGTACCTGGTGCCTGGCGACAAGTTGCGCGACTCCTATGCTCACCAGCTGGCTATGTTAGCCCGGGATATTGAATCGCTCGGTGTCTAGGCCAGGCTGCCGGTAGCCGGCCGGATCAGACAGAAAGGCATAAAAAAACCGCAGACGAAAGTCTGCGGTTTTTTTATGCCTGAACCGAAACGGTGGTTGAAATAAGGGCTAAACTTGTATTAAATCGTTAATTGATTTCGCTAGATAAAACCATATTTCATAAAAGGCGAGGGGAGATTATGTCAGAGGTTGTTGCTTATACCCGTGAAGGGAATGTTGGTGTCATTTCCGTAAACTACCCGCCGGTCAATGCCTTGAGCCATGCTGTGCGTGCCGGTCTGGTTTCCGCCCTGGAGCAGGGCCAGAAGGATGCAGAAGCAGATATCCTCCTGCTGGTATGTGAAGGCCGTACGTTCATTGCTGGCGCGGACATCCGCGAATTTGGCAAACCTTTGCAGGAGCCGGGCCTCCCCGATGTGATCAATGCCTATGAATCAAGCGACAAGCCCATTGTTGCCGCTATTCATGGCACCGCACTGGGCGGTGGCCTGGAAACGGCCCTGGGTTGTCATTACAGGGTTGCTCTGGCGTCTGCCAAGGTGGGTTTGCCTGAAGTAAAGCTTGGTCTGTTGCCCGGTGCTGGCGGTACCCAGCGCCTGCCTCGCCTTGTGGGTGCCCAGAAGGCACTGGAAATGATCACGTCTGGCAACTTCGTAGGCGCCAGAGACGCGCTGGCTCTGGGCATTGTTGATGCTGTTGAAGGCGGTGACGATATCCGCCAGGTTGGCCTGGCCTATGCGCAGAAACTGGCAGGTGAAGGTGCTCCGGTACGCCGGGTGCGTGATATTTCCGACAAGGTTGAAGCTGACAAAGGCAGCGATGTCTTTGACCAGTTCCGTGCTGGCCTGGCCAAAAAGGCCCGCGGCCTGTTCTCGCCATTCAAGTGTGTCGACGCTGTAGAAGCCGCTTTCACCCTGCCGTTTGCCGAGGGCCTGAAGCGAGAGCGTGAACTGTTTAAAGAGTGCATGGAATCACCGCAGCGTGCAGGCCTGGTCCATTCGTTCTTTGCCGAGCGTGAGGTTTCCAAGGTCAAAGGTCTGGCCAAGGACACGCCGGTGCGTGAGGTGAAGAGTGTGGGCATTATCGGTGCCGGCACCATGGGTGGTGGAATCGCCATGAACTTTGCCAATGTGGGCATTCCTGCCACCATCGTTGAGGTCAAACAGGACGCGCTTGATCGAGGCCTTGCCGTAATTCGCCGCAACTACGAAAACTCCGCCAAGAAAGGCAAGCTCACTGCAGAGCAGGTGGAAGAACGCATGGGGCTGATCAAAACCAGCCTGAGCTACGATGACTTCCGCGATGTAGACCTGGTGATTGAAGCCGTCTTTGAGAACATGGCCGTCAAGAAAGAGATCTTCGCCAAGCTGGATGAAGTGTGCAAGCCGGGCGCTATTCTGGCGTCCAACACCTCCACCCTCGACATTGATGAAATTGCCTCTGCTACCAAACGCCCGGAAGACGTTGTCGGTATGCACTTCTTTAGCCCGGCTAACGTAATGAAGCTGCTGGAAAATGTTCGTGGCAGCAAGACGTCTGACGAGGTGAAGGCCACTGTGATGGCCGTAGCGAAGAAAATTAACAAAGTCGGAGTCATGGTCGGTAACTGTCACGGCTTCGTTGGTAACCGGATGCTGCATAAACGCGGTGCCGAGGCCATGGCGTTGGTTAACGAAGGTGCTTCGCCGCAGCAGGTGGACAAAGTGCTGACCGACCTCGGCTTCCCGATGGGGCAGTTTGCGATGTCTGACCTGGCCGGCATTGATGTCGGTTATCGTATTCGTGAAGAGCGTCGTAACGCCGGTGAAGATGTGCCGGCCAGTTGGATGGACAAGCTGGTTGAGCAGGGTCGTCTGGGACAGAAAACCCAGGCTGGCGTATACAAATATGAGGAAGGTAGCCGCGCGCCGGTTGTCGACCCGGAAGTGGAACAGCTGATTGAAAGCTTCCGCGAGGAACAGGGGATCGTAGCCCGGGAGGTTACCGACCAGGAAATCCTTGAGCGTTGCATGTACGTAATGGTCAACGAAGGTGCCAAGATCCTGGAAGAAGGCATTGCCGACCGGTCACTGGACATCGATGTGGTCTGGATCTACGGATATGGTTTCCCCGCGTATCGTGGCGGCCCCATGTTCTGGGCAGATCAGGTTGGGCTGGACAATATTCTGGCGGCAGTGAAGAACTACAACAACACAGTGGGTGGCGAGCAGTGGAAGCCTGCGCCGTTGCTCGAGAAGCTGGTGGCGGAAGGCCGCAAGTTCAGCGATCTATAATTATAAGGAGTTCATCTTATGTCTGATGCTGTCATCGTTTCGACCGCGCGTACCGGCCTTGGCAAGTCCTATCGTGGTGCCCTGAACAACACGCACAGTGTTGATCTGGCCGGGCACGTTATCCAGCACGCCGTTGAGCGTGCCGGAATTGATCCTGCCATTGTTGAAGATGTCATTTTGGGCGCAACCTTCCACGAAGGTTGTCAGGGCAAGAACATGGCACGCCTGGCGGCTATTCGCGCCGGGCTCCCGGTTACTACGGCCGGGCTGTCAATTAACCGGTTCTGCAGCTCCGGCCTGCAATCCATTGCTATTGCTGCGCAGCGAGTGATGTCGGAGAAGGTGCCTGCCATCGTGGCTGGTGGCGTAGAGTCCATCTCCCTGGTTCAGAACGACAAACTTAATGGCTTCCGTGCTACTAACGAATGGCTGATGAAGAACAAGCCGGAACTGTACCTGTCGATGATCGAAACGGCCGATATTGTCGCCCAGCGTTACAACGTAAGCCGTGAAGCGCAGGATGAGTGCGCACTGGTTTCCCAGCAGCGCACCGCCGCGGCCCAGCAGTCCGGCAAGTTTGACGACGAAATTGTACCTTTTGACGCCACTATGCTGGTTAAAGACAAAGAAACCGGTGAAGTGAGCGAAAAACAGGTAACCCTGGACCGGGACGAGTGCAACCGCCCGAATACTACATTGGAAGGATTGGCGTCACTGGACGCGGTACGTGGCCCGGGCCAGTTTGTTACCGCGGGCAACGCCAGCCAGCTTTCTGATGGCGCCTCCGTCTGTACGGTCATGGACAGCACCTATGCCGAAAAGCATAACATCGAGCCCATGGGCATTTTCCGTGGTTTTGCTGTTGCGGGCTGTGAGCCGGACGAAATGGGCATCGGCCCGGTGTTTGCTGTTCCACGCCTGCTTGCCCGTAACGGCCTGACCATGGACGACATTGACCTGTGGGAGCTGAACGAAGCCTTTGCATCCCAGGTGGTCTACTGCCGCGACCGTCTGGGTATTCCGATGGAAAAGCTGAACGTGAATGGCGGCTCTATTTCTGTGGGTCACCCCTATGGTGTGAGTGGTTCCCGCCTTACCGGCCATGCCCTGATTGAGGGCAAGCGCCGGGGTGCCAAATATGTGGTGGTCACCATGTGCATTGGCGGCGGTCAGGGCGCAGCCGGCCTGTTCGAAGTGGTATAAACGGAGAGCGCCGTCATGCAGCAGAAAATCGTAAGTACCCGGGACCTGGCTTTCCAGCTTTATGAACTTCATGAAGTAGAGAAGGTGCTCAGATTTGAGCGCTATCAGGACCATAGTCGTGAAACGCTGCAGGCGGCGCTGGACCTGGCGCTGAAAGTTGCCGCAGAGGAGTTCGCACCCCATGCTCGCTTGGTGGATGAAGAAGAGCCGACCTTCGAGAATGGCCGTGTGCACATGCGCCCGGAAGTTCACAAGGCGCTGGACGTACTGAAAAGTACTGGTCTGATGGCGTCCAGCCAGGACTACGAGCGCGGTGGCATGCAGTTGCCCAGTGCGGTTGCCCAGATGTGTGTGGGGATGCTCAAAGGAGCCAACGTAGGGACTCAGGGCTACGCCGGGCTGACTATTGCGGCAGCTAACCTGATTCTCGCCCATGGCTCCGACGAGCAGAAAAGCCGCTACGCCGAGCCGATGCTGGCGGGGCGTTTTTTCGGCACCATGTGCCTGACCGAGCCCCATGCAGGTTCCTCTCTGGGAGATCTGCGCACTCGCGCGGAGCCACAGGCGGATGGCAGTTATAGGTTATTTGGTAACAAGATCTACATCTCGGGTGGTGATCACGAGCTGAGCGAGAACATCATTCATATGGTACTCGCGCGTTTACCCGGGGCCCCGGCCGGCGTGAAAGGAATTTCCCTGTTTCTGGTGCCGAAGGTCCTGGTTAACGAAGATGGCTCTTTGGGTGGGCGCAACGATGTCGCCCTGGCTGGCCTGATTCACAAAATGGGATACCGTGGCACGACGTCTACCATGTTGAACTTTGGTGAGGCAGCGGGGGCGGTCGGGTATCTGGTTGGCTCGCCCCACCAGGGCCTGGCTGCCATGTTCCATATGATGAACGAAGCCCGGATTGGTGTTGGCTTGGGCTCGGTGATGCTGGGTTACACCGGCTATCTTCATGCGCTTGAGTATGCCCGCGAGCGGCAGCAAGGGCGTCCGGTTGGAGAGAAGGATCCGGAAAGCCCCCAGGTGCCTCTGATCCGCCATGCTGATATCCGGCGCATGCTGCTGGCCCAGAAGGCCTATGTGGAAGGTGGGCTGGCGCTCTGTCTGCAGGGTGCAGTATTGGTGGACGAGAAGAAGTTTGCGGAAACTGGCGAGCAGCGTGAGCTTGCTGCCGGGCTGCTCGACTTGCTCACGCCGGTGATCAAGTCCTGGCCTTCCCGTTATTGTCTCGAAGCTAACAGCCTGGCAATTCAGGTGCATGGTGGCTACGGCTACACCCGGGAATATCCGGTAGAACAGTTCTACCGGGATAACCGGCTTAACCCGATCCACGAGGGCACCCATGGTATTCAGGGCATCGACCTGCTTGGTCGCAAGGTTTCCATGGCCGATGGCCGGTATTACCGCGAACTGGTGCGCAGGATTGAAGCCACTATTGCCGAGGCCCGCAAGCAGGAACGGCTGGCTTCTAATGCCGGGCTGCTTGAGCGGTCCCTGTCAGCAATGGTTGAAGCTACCCGGGTGATCAATGAGGTAAAGGCCTCCGGTGACAAGGAAAAAGCACTGGCAAATGCCACTCTGTACCTGGACGCCTTCGGGCAGGTGGTTGTCGGCTGGCTCTGGGTGCGACAGGCCTTGAAAGCCCTTGTCGGACTAGGCGGGGCCGGTGAGCAGACGGAGGGCTTCTATCAGGGTAAGTTGCGCGCCTGCGATTATTTCTGCCGGTACGAATTGCCCGGAGTGGTTGCAACGGCTGAGTTGCTGCAATCGGTGGACTCAACGGCACTGGATATGTTTGACGAGGCATTCTGACGGGCCTCGCCAACTCTGAATCAACACAAAAACAACAGGAGTCAGGGTAATGGACAGACAAGCAAAGGCGGTGGTCTGCCGGGAGTGGGGCAAGCCGGTACAGGTCGAACAGATTACGGTGGACGGACCAAAACGGGGCGAGATAACCATCAAGGTTGCCGCCTGCGGCGTGTGCCACAGCGACCTTTCAGCCACCACTGGAAAGATTCAGTATCCACCGCCATTGGTGCTGGGCCACGAGGCGGCCGGTGTGGTGGTTGAAGTTGGCGAGGGTGTGGAAGGCTTCAGTGAAGGCGACCACGTTGTTAGTTCGTTTATCTCAATGTGCGGCAAGTGCCGCCAGTGTGTGCGTGGCCATCCGGTTCTGTGTGAAAGCGCCCGCAAGGCGATGTTTACACTGCCCGATGGAACCGTTCGAACCCGCGACAGTCAGGGCGAGCCCTTGAATGTGTTCGGCGCCTGTGGCGTGATGGCGGAGTATGCAACCCTGCATGTGGATAACTGCGTGAAGGTTGCAGAGGATGTGCCACTACAGAACGCCGCATTGGTGGGCTGTGCCGTGATGACCGGTGTGGGTGCTGTATTTAATACTGCCGGGCTGGAGCCGGGTTCCAGGGCTGCGGTGTTCGGTATTGGCGGTGTTGGCCTGAACGCCGTTCAGGGCTGCGCAACCGCCGGTGCCGAAATGATTGTGGCGGTGGACAACAACCCGAAAAAGCTCGCCATGGCGCGGGAATTCGGTGCCACCCACACGATTGACCTCAATGAAGTGGACGATGCCGCCAAGGCCATCAGAAAACTGACCGGCGGCGTGGATTACGCCTTTGAGTGTGTTGGTGCCGGTGCCGTGGTTGAGCAAGCCTATAAGTCTCTCGGGCGCGGTGGTACCGCTGTCGTGGTAGGGGTCGCTGACCCGAAAGACAAAACCTCGATTACTACGCTCACCCTGCCGGCCGACGAGCGCACCCTGAAGGGCAGCTGGCTGGGTTCAGCCCGGCCGCAACACGATTTCCCGCGACTTCTGGGTTTGTACCGTGCGGGCAAACTTAAACTCGATGAGCTGATCACCCAGACTTACTCCATAGATGAAGCTGTTCAGGCCTTTGACGACATGATCTCGGGCAAGAACGCGCGTGGCGTGATTGTCTTCGACTGAGGGAAAAACATGAAGATTCTGAACAAGAACTACATTAATGGCAGCTGGGTTGACTGGAGCGGCGACATGGCGGATGTGCATGAAGCGGCCACCGGCGACGTGATTGCCCGGGTGCCCATGTCCGATCCGGGGCAGATGGAGCTTGCAATTGCCGCTGCGCATGCAGCATTTGAGGCCTGGTCTGAAAGTTCTGTAGAGCAAAGGGTGAACGTGCTTGGCCAGCTGCATGCTGGACTCAAGCAAAGGGCACCGGAAATTGCGGAAGCGGTCAGCCGGGAAGTGGGCATGCCACTGAAGCTTGCCACGGCAATCCAGGCTGGCCTGCCGGCAACTGTAACCAAGACCTATACCGATATGTTGCCGGAGTTTCCGTTCGTTGAGCAGTCTGGTAACTCGGAAGTGCAATATGCGCCGGTCGGAGTGGTGGGCTGTATTACGCCCTGGAACTACCCGCTGCATCAGATCATTCTGAAGGTAGTACCGGCGATTGCTGCCGGCTGCACCGTCGTGCTGAAGCCCTCTGAGATTGCGCCGCAGGCAGCTTTTATCCTCGCAGACATTCTGGATGAAACCGACCTGCCGGCGGGAGTGTTCAACATGGTATGCGGGGCCGGGCAAACCGTTGGTGAAACCCTGATCCGGCATCCGGATGTACGCATGGTGTCTTTTACCGGATCCACTCGTACCGGCCACACGGTTGCCCACGCCGCTGCAGATGATTTCAAGCGAATTGCGCTGGAAATGGGCGGCAAATCGGCATCGGTTGTATTGCCGGATGCGGACCTGGAAGCCGCAGTAAAAGGCACAGTGAGCAACTGCCTGCTCAACTCCGGACAAACCTGCACCGCCCTGACCCGGCTGCTGGTGCCCGCCGATCGCCATGACGAGGCGTGCAAGCTGGCGGCTGCAGCCGCGGCCCGAATGACTCCGGGTAACCCGCTGGATGAAACTACCCGTTTGGGCCCCTTGGCCTCCTCGCAACAGCGGGACCGGGTGGTGGATTACATCCGGCTCGGTGTTGCCGAAGGCGCAACCCTGATGGCCGGCGGTCCGGATTCGCCGGACGGTCTGGACAAGGGATACTTTGTACAGGCAACCGTCTTTGGCAATGTAGATCCGAACAGCACAATCGCTCAGGAAGAAATATTCGGTCCCGTGCTGTGCGTGATTCCCTACAGCGATGAGGCCGAAGCCTTGCGTATTGCCAATGGCACAGCCTATGGGCTGTCCGGAGCAGTCTGGTCGGCAGATCAGGAAAGGGCGAAGGCCTTTGCTGCAAAGCTCCGGACCGGTCAGGTGTCCGTGAACGGTGGCGGCTTTAACCCGCTGGCTCCCTTTGGTGGCTTTGGCCATTCCGGTATCGGACGGGAGTTCGGCAAGTGGGGGCTTGAGGAGTTTCTGGAAGTTCGCTCGCTGCAGCTGTAATCGCAAGACAACGAAGGAGCCGCAGCAGCGGCTCCTTCACGTTTAAGGGCCGGAAATGTTTATCAACAACAAAAGAGTGATGCCGTGAAAACACGAATTACGGAATTATTTGGAATCGAGCACCCGATCGTACAGGGTGGCATGCACAACGTAGGCTTTGCCGAACTGGCATCGGCAGTCTCCAATGCCGGTGGTCTGGGCATGATTACCGCCCTGACCCAGCCTACGCCTGAACATCTCGCCAGTGAAATCGCCCGCTGCCAGCAGATGACGGATAAACCCTTCGGTGTAAACCTGACCTTCCTGCCGTCCTTCAACGCGCCGCCTTACCCCGAGTACATTGACGTTATCATCCGCAGTGGTGTCAAGGCGGTTGAAACCGCCGGCCGCAGCCCCGAGCAGTACATGGAGCAGTTGAAGGCTGCGGGTATCAAGGTTATCCACAAGTGCACATCTGTTCGCCACGCTTTGAAGGCCGAGCGAATCGGTTGTGATGCCGTCAGTGTGGACGGCTTTGAATGCGGCGGCCATCCCGGTGAGGATGATGTGCCAAACTTCATTCTGCTGCCCCGTGCAGCCGAAGAGCTGACGATACCTTTTATTGCATCTGGCGGGATGGCCGATGGTCGGAGCCTGGTAGCGGCTATGGCATTAGGTGCCGAAGGTATGAATATGGGCACCCGTTTTCTGGCCACCAAAGAGGCGCCGGTTCATGAGAACGTGAAGCAGGCAATTGTGGAAGCCAGTGAACTGCAGACCCGGCTGATCATGCGCAACCTGAAGAACACCGAGCGGGTGATGGATAACGCCGCCGTGCGGGAAATCATCCGGATTGAGAGTGAAAAGGGTGATCAGGAAACTATTGACGATATCCGTCACCTTGTCACAGGTGCAAAGGGTAAGCTGGTGTTGCAGGAAGGCAAGATGGATGAAGCTGCCTGGAGTTGTGGCATGGTTGTTGGGTTGATTAATGATATCCCTTCATGCGATGAGTTGGTCCGCAGAATCATGGAAGAGGCTGAAGGGATTGTGCGCCAGAGACTTTCCGGCTTTTTGTAATTGAATTGCCCGGAGGGTGTGTCACCCTCCGGGCAGGACCGTCTCAGGCCAGGGCCTTTTCCCTTCTTTCGTATTTCTTGTGCGTCAGTGCGGCGGCGATGACCGCAGGAATGATCAACGCAGCACTAATAAGAGACAATTCCAGATTGGTCAGCGGAACCGGTCCGCCACCGGGGATGGCAAGGATCATGCCACCGGCAATGAGTCCCAGCCGGATTGGCCATTGCAACAGCTTGCTTGCTGCCAGAGAGCCTACCCCGATCAGCCAGCCTTGCATGGCCGATGCTATCAACGTTACCCCAATCAGTGCTTGTACAATCACCAGGAGAATCTCGCTCCAGGTACCCTGAAAGATCAGCGCTGGATTAAGCACAAACAGGAATGGGATAAAGTAGATCACGCTGCCCAGCCGCATGGCTTCCACACCGGTTTTCATTGCGTTGGAGCCGGCAACCGTTGCAGCGGCAAAGGCGCCCAGGGCAACCGGTGGGGTGATGAAGCTGAGCATGCCCCAGTAAAGGATGAACAGGTGAACGGCCAGGGGATCCATTCCGCCGCCGTTTATCAGGGCCGGTGCCAGCGCAACCGCCAGGAAAATATAGGCAGCTGTAACCGTCATGCCGATACCGAGCACAAAGCTGGTCAGCGCTCCCATCAACAGCAGTACCAGGGTGTTGCCACCGGCAAGGTAGATAAGGTCATTGGCAATAGTGCCTGACAGCCCGGTAACCGACAGTGCACCTACCAGCAAGCCAACACCGGTGAGGATCGCGATCAGCTCTGCAAACAGCTTCCCTGACTCTGCGAAGAAGTCCTTCACGTCTTGCCACTTCCAGCGCTGGTAGGGCAGTACCTGGTTGATCACCAGCAAGAGAACCGTTGCAAAGAATGGTGCCGTGGCCTCTCGTCGCAGGAAGAACAGCATCCAGATCAGCAGGGCAAACACGAAGATGAAGTACCAGCCTTCCTTTAATGTCTGCCTGAGTGACGGCAATTCGCTGGCCGGCAGGCCCTGAAGTTTGTTGCGCGCAGCATAGGCATCAATCTGGATAAACAGGCCGAGGAAATACAGTGCGGAGGGCACGACTGCCGCCAGTGCAATGGTGCCGTAGGGAATGTTCAGGAACGCGGCCATGATGAACGCGGTGGCACCCATAACCGGTGGCATCAGAACGCCGCCTGTAGAAGCGCAGGCTTCTACGCCGGCTGCGTAGGAACGGCTGAAGCCGACTCGGCGCATTGCCGGAATTGACATCACTCCGGTTGTCATCACATTAGTGATTACGCTGCCGCTCATGGATCCCATGAGGCCGCTGGAGAAAACCGCAACCTTTGCCGGTCCGCCCCGAACATGGCCCAGCAATGCGAAGGCCAGGTTGATAAAGAAACGACCGCCGCCGGTTTTCTGCAGGGCGACGCCAAACAGAAGGAAGCCGATCACGATGTTGGCAAAGGCTTGTAAGGGCACGCCCATGATGCCTTCTCGACTCATGGCCATGTAGATCGCGGTCTGGTCGGGGGCGGATGGAAACCCCTGGATGGGGCCCGGCAGCTTGTCTGCAAATATCGGGTACAGGCTGGCGACACCGACAATCATGGCAATCGGCAGGCCGCCGGCCCGACGAATGGCTTCGATGACGGTAACCCAGAACAGGAAGCTGAACACTACGGCGTATTGTGGTGCCGCGTATTCCCAGCCGTAATCCAGAATAGTTTCCGCGTTGTAGACAAAGAACCCGCAGATAACCGAGGCGGCAAGGAACAGGATGATGTCGTACCACGGAACCTTGTTCCGGGAAGCGTGGCGTGACATTGGCCAAAGCAGAAAAACCAGCGGTAGCATAAGTGCCACCACCACATAGAAAAACTGGCTTTCCACTTTGGTAACAATATTGATCAGCTGCAAATTGAACAGGTAGTCAATCGTCAGCAGTGTCAGGACAAGAGTTGCAACCCTGGGGACCCATGGCCATCCGCCGGAAAGCCGCCGGATGCCGCTGACGTTTTCTTTCGATGGTTCAGTGTTGTGTGTTTCAGACATGCAGTAAGACTCCTGAAAGAACTCCGGTGTAACAGACCCCTTGTCTTTACACCGGAATCAGGTTTCAACCAGGACAGCAGGTTTTACCGGAATACCGGATTCATGCCAGCCGCTTGAAGTGCTTCTGCCCGCGCCGTCATCCAGCCCTTTTTGAAGGCTTCCTTGTCGGCAGGCGGGTTGGCCTTGGTGTAGCTCTCCCAGGTGTCCAGGAGGATATTCTGGCGCTGTACCAGCATGTCCTGGTGCTGTTGCATGTCTTCCGTCCAGTGGCCGATTTCCTTGTAGTAGTCGACGACCACATCATGCAGCGGGATGACCCAGTTGAGATTCTGGTTCTCCAGCGCATAGCCTGCATTGCCCGGTGCGGAGTCCTTGTACTTGTCGTAATCCTCGGTGAAGACACGAATCAGCCCGTCCACCAGTTTTTTATCGGCATCGGCGTTGGCGATGATGATGGGGTAGGGGTAGCTGGAACCAATCCACGGCTCATCCTTGCTGATGCCGGCGCCGGAAGTAACCCGGTGCGGTTGGAAATAGGGAGCCACGGAGCGCAGTCGCTCCCAGCCCTCGGTGTCCTCAGGATCAAGCTCCAGCCAGGATATACCGCGCGGGCTGGCGGAAAGCTGTTGTGGGCCGCCGGCGACAGAAACGGTAAATGCGGTATCGCTTTGATTGGCAACAATGCCTTCAAAGGCCCTGCCGTATCCCGGGAAGTCTACCCGCTCCACGTCATCCCAGGTGAGGTCGCCAAAGGCCAGCATGGCTTCGGTGCCGAGGTTCAGGGCATCGTCACCACGAATGTAGGAAATGCGTTTGCCCTTGAGGTCATAGGGGGTTTCTACGCCGATATCGCCGGCTACAGCAATGCTCAGGCCAAAACTGGCAATGGAGGTGGTAATAACCCGAACCGGCTGCGGCCCCCAGTTGTCCTCGGAGAACATCAGTACGCCTTCGGCGGCGTAATAAGCGGCAATGCCACAGGAACAAACAGGTACGCGCCCGGTTCTGAGTGGTGTCATCCGGGAAACGTCGTTCTCGCCGGGCAGGATCCGCAGGGATACGCCGTACTCATTACGTAGCAGGTTGCCGATAGAAACCATCTGGCTATAGCCGGCCGAACTGGTGCCATAGGCGGTCATCCCGATGGTTTGTGGCAGATCAACATTTCCTGCAGCCCAGGCAGTGGTTGCACTGCATGCAAGAAGTGCGGATACGATCTTGGTTTTTGTTTTGTTCATAAAGTCATCCTGTTTTATGTTTATTATTTCGCTGTGCAAAATATAATTCTGCAGTAAATTCTAGTGTAGGCCGCTGCTTGTCGGCGTGTCAATTCAGACTATGGGCTGGTTTGTTCGCTGTGTACTGGTGCCCGGTCTACAGCCAGGTGGTCGACATTCGGCTTGATTGCGGGCAAAGAATGTGTGACATTTGTCCTCACGAATCGAAAATCGAACGCCATGACCGATTATCGAACAAAGTTGTTCGAGGCTGGCGTTCCGCTACCTGAAATTCAGTGGAGGCCGGCATGGCACTTGATAAAGATACTTTGAATCAGTTTGTGGATAGCGTCAGGCGGTATGTCCGTGAGCGCTTGGTTCCCCTGGAAATGCAGGTTGCAGAGGAGGACCGGATTCCGGAAGAAGTTATCGACGAAATGAAAGATATGGGGCTGTTCGGCCTGTCTATCCCCGAGGAATTCGGTGGCCTCGGGCTGACCATGTCTGAAGAGGTCGCGGTGGTTCAGGAAATGGGTTACACCTCGCCGGTTTTCCGCTCCATGTTTGGTACCAACGTGGGAATCGGTTCGCAAGGCATCATTATTGACGGAACTCCGGAACAGAAAGCCCACTACCTGCCGAAGATGGCCAGCGGCGAACTGATCGGCTCGTTTGCCCTGACCGAGCCGGATGCCGGTTCCGATGCGGGCTCCGTTTCCACCATGGCGCGCCGCGACGGTGACGAATACGTGATCAACGGCACCAAGCGCTACATTACCAATGCGCCCCGTGCGGGAGTCTATACGGTCATGGTGCGTACCGGAACCAAAGAGGAAGGTGGTCGTGGCGTTTCAGCCTTTCTGGTTGATGCCGACCTGCCGGGCATTACTCTCGGTAAGCCCGACAAGAAAATGGGGCAGAAAGGTTCTCACACCTGCGATGTGATTTTTGACAACGTGCGTGTGCCTGCGACTGCGCTGATCGGTGGTAAAGAAGGCCAGGGTTTCAAGACAGCCATGAAGGTGCTGGACCGGGGCCGTCTGCACATCAGCGCGTTGAGCGTCGGCACCGCAAAACGTTTGATTGAGGAAAGCGTTAATTATTCCAGCCAGCGCAAACAGTTTGGAACCGAGATTGCCAATTTCCAGCTGGTTCAGGCGATGCTCGCAGACAGCCAGATGGAATACTATGCCGGCAAATGCATGGTTGAAGAAGCCGCAAGATCCTATGATGCGGGTGAGCCTGTGTCGATGAATGCCTCTTGCTGCAAGCTGTTCTGTACGGAAATGGTCGGACGCGTTGCAGACCGCGCGGTTCAGGTTCATGGCGGTGCAGGTTACATTGGTGAGTACTGTGTCGAGCGCTTCTACCGCGATGTTCGTCTGTTCAGGCTGTATGAGGGAACTTCCCAGATCCAGCAGCTGGTCATTGCCAAGCACCTCATTCGTAACGCGCAGAACGCTTGATAGTTGGGAGATTGAGATGTCAGGTCCATTGTCAGGCATTCGTGTACTGGATTTGTCCCGTGTTATGGCGGGGCCCTGGAGCACCCAGATCATGGCGGATCTGGGGGCCGAGGTTATCAAGGTTGAGCGCCCGAAGCTCGGTGACGACACTCGCCATTGGGGCCCCCCCTGGCTGAAAGACAAAGACGGCAATCCGACAAAGCAGTCTGCCTACTTTTTGTCTGCAAACCGGGGTAAGCACTCGGTTACGATTGATCTTGGCAGCGAAGAGGGGCAACAGCTGGTCCGTGAATTGGCGGCGGACTGCGATATCCTGGTTGAGAACTTCAAAACGGGCGGGCTCGCCAAGAAAGGCCTGGGCTATGACGATCTGGCCAAGGTGAATCCGGGGTTGATCTATTGTTCAATCACCGGCTTCGGCCAGACCGGCCCAATGGCCAGTTACCCCGGCTATGACTACCTGGTGCAGGCGCAGGCCGGGTTGATGAGTATCACCGGCGTTGCCGACGGCAACCCGGGTGCCGGCCCTCAGCGAGTTGGCATGGCGGTAGCTGACCTGACCACCGGGATGAATGCAACGATTGCGATCCTGTCGGCACTGCATCACCGGTCGAAGACAGGTGAGGGCCAGTACATTGATATGGCTCTGCTTGACGTGCAGGTTAGCTGGCTGGCAAACCAGGCCCTCAACTATTTCTGCAGTGGTGATGTGCCAACCCGGACCGGTGAATACCACCCGAACCTAACGCCTTATCAGCCATTCCCTACCAGTGATGGGCAGATAATTATCGCCGTGGGTAACGACGGCCAGTTCAGGCGTTTGTGTGATGTTCTGGGGTGTCCGGAACTGTCTGAAGATCCGCGCTTTGAGACCAACCCCCAGCGGGTTGCTCATCGGCCGGAACTTGTCGGCAAGATCTGCGAGCGTACCCGCACCGGAACCAGTCGTGACTGGATGGAAAAACTGGTTGCTGTGGGTGTGCCCTGTGGCCCGATTCAGGATATTGCAGCGGTATTCGAAGACCCTCAGGTTCAGGCGCGCAATATGAAGGTCGAGCTGGAACATCCGGCTATTGGCCCGGTTCCGGGGATTGCAAACCCGATCAAGTTCTCCAAAACCAGGCAGGCCTACCAGAAGGCGCCTCCGCTGCTTGGAGAAGACACTGCTGCGGTGTTGAACAGGGTGCTAGGGAAGTCAGACGATGATATCAAGGCGTTGCGCGACAAAGGCGTAATCTAGCCGGTATTGAGGTGTTCTGTAGAGCCGAACCGCGTTCCCGATAGTGCGGGATCGGCTCTTTTTTTATCAGAAGAGGAAATTCCGTATGTTGGTTACTTATGAGCTGGTTGGTGACTTCGGCGTTATTACCATCAATAACCCACCGGTAAATGCCCTGTCGCAAAAAGTGCGTGAGGGCGTGATGAGCGCCATTACAAACGCTCAGACGGACAACTCAAAGGCCATTGTCCTGATCTGTGAGGGCCGAACCTTTGTGGCCGGAGCGGATATCAAGGAGTTTGGAAAACCCCCTATGGCTCCCTCCCTGCCGGAAGTGAACGAAGCCATTGAGTCTTCCGCAAAGCCTGTTATTGCCGCCTTACACGGAACGGCTCTGGGTGGTGGCTTTGAGCTCGCGCTCAGCTGTCACTATCGCTGCGCGCTGAAAACAGCGGCTGTGGGCCTGCCGGAAGTTAATCTGGGTATCTTGCCCGGAGCCGGTGGTACACAGCGTTTGCCCAGACTGGTTGGCGTGGAAACGGCCCTGGATGTTATCACCTCAGGGAAGCGGGTAGCGGCACCGAAAGCTCTGGAGCTGGGCATGATTGACCGTGTGGTTGAGGAGTCCCTGCAGGATTCGGCCCTGGCATATGCTCAATCCCTTCTGGAAGACGGGGCGCCGCTGCGCCGGATCAGAGACCTGGAGGTGCCTGCTGCCGAAAGCGATGCAGATGTCTTCGAAGTATGGCGCAAGAACATGGCCAAGCGCCGGCGTGGGCAGGTTGCTCCGCAGAAGATTGTTGATTGTGTGGAAGCGGCGGTATCGAAACCCTTTGAGGAGGGCCTGCAGTTCGAAAGGGCGAGTTTTGTTGAGTGTGTCGGTTCCGACCAGGCCGCCGCCATGCGACATATGTTCTTTGCCGAGCGCAAGGCCGCAGTTGTTGAAGACCTTAACGAAAATGCAAAGGCGAAACCCATCAACCGTGTTGGCATTATCGGTGCCGGCACCATGGGTGGTGGCATCGCAATGACCTTTGCCAATGCCGGAATCCCGGTAACGCTGTTGGAGCTTAACCAGGAGGCGCTGGATCGTGGCCTTGCGATGATCAGCAAGAACTACGGCATCACGGTCAGTAAGGGCAAGATGTCGCAGGAGGCGGCGGATAAACGTCAGGCCCTGATTACTGGCAGCACGAGCTATGACAGCCTGGCCGATGTCGATCTGGTTATCGAAGCCGTGTTTGAAAGCATGGATGTGAAACGGCAGGTTTTCGGTGAGCTTGACCGCGTGTGTAAGCCCGGGGCCATTCTTGCCTCAAATACCTCTTACCTTGATGTGAACGAAATCGCTGCCTGTACTTCGCGCCCGCAGGACGTGGTCGGGCTGCACTTTTTCAGCCCGGCGAATGTGATGCGCCTGCTGGAGGTGGTTCGCGCCGACGCCACATCTGAGGATGTGATTGCGACCTCTATGGCGCTGGGCAAGAAAATTGGTAAGGTGCCGGTTCTGGCTCGGGTGTGTTACGGCTTCATCGGCAACCGGATGCTGCGCCCCTATGCGCGGGAAGCCCAGCTGTCGATGATTGAGGGGGCGTCACCTGAGCAGATTGACGGTGTTCTCACGCGCTTTGGTATGGCCATGGGGCCACTTGCGGTTGGTGACCTTGCCGGCCTGGATATCGGCTATAAGGCCCGTCAGGCCCTGACTCCTGAGCAAAAAGGCGACCCCTGCAGCTATTGCATTGCTGATGCGCTTGTCGAGATGGGACGTTTGGGGCAGAAATCCGGAGCGGGATACTACCGCTACGACCCAGAGACCCGGGCCAGGTCTTCGGATCCAGAGGTTCTGGAAGTAATTGAAGCGCAGGCCAGGGCCCACGGCGTGCAGCGCCGGACCATGACTGATCAGGAAATTCTTGACCGGCACCTGATGGCACTGATTAACGAGGGTTTCCACATTCTCGGTGAAGGAATAGCGCAACGGCCCAGTGACATTGATGTAGTTTATGTGAATGGCTACGGCTTCCCGGTATTCCGCGGTGGCCCCATGTTCACGGCAAGCCAGATGGGGCTCAGGGAAGTGTACGACTGCATCTGTGCGCTGCGTGACAAAACCGGGGCGGATTACTGGCAGCCAGCTCCTTTGCTGGAACAACTGGCTCTTGAAGGGAAAACACTGGATAGTTGGAGCGCCAATAAGGGGTGATGTTGTTTTACCTCAGCTTTACGGAACGTTTTCATGACTGATCAAAACAAGGATATGTCAGGAGCTGACAAGGAGTTTCTGACCACTTTTGCGCGAGGGCTGGAAGTTATCCGATCCTTTGATACGGAAAACCCGTCCATGACGTTGTCTGCGGTTGCCGAGAAAAACGGGTTGTCCAGAGCGGCAGCCCGGCGTTTTTTGTTGACTCTGCAGAAACTGGGCTATGTGTCTCTGGAGGACAAAAAGTTCAGGTTGACGGCCAAGGTGTTGGAGCTTGGATATGCCTACCTTGCGTCATTGGACTTCTCGGAAACCATAACCCCCCACCTGGAAAAGGTTGCCTACGAGTTGGGTGAATCCTGCTCTGCGCTCGTTCTGGATGGGGCAGACATCGTCTATGTGGCTCGTATTCCGCGCAGGGGCCTGATTCCGATCAATCTGCAGATTGGTGCGAGGTTGCCGGCCTATGCCACTTCCGGTGGTCGCGTTCTGATGGCGTATTTGCAGAAGCCAGAACTGGAGGCGGTGTTCGAAAAGTCTCGTTTTGAGAAGCATACACCGAATACCAAGGGGCCGGACGAACTGAGAGTGGAGCTTGAAAGGGTTCGAGAGCAAGGGTACGCGATCGTAGACCAGGAGCTGGAGTTGGGTATGCGTGCTGTGGCAGTCCCTGTAATTGACCGGAGGGGGCAGGTGCGGTTTGCGCTTAACTCCAGCAGCCATGTCAGTTCTGTCACCCTGGAGCGAATCGTTGATGAGTATGTGCCGATAATGAAGGCGGCTGCTCGTAACATAGCGGCCGTGTTGCCCTGAAGTTGTTCATGCCCGGAGCCGGTGTACTTGATACCGGCCTCGGCGTTTTCCTTTCCCCTGTCTTTTTTGCCTCTTTGCATCAGCCCGCCTATTAGTCGTATTACCCTCAATTGATCAGATTTTGTTCGTAAAAGTACTTGCACGAACAAG
>Ga0208180_1000186_pt1 | contig 60155 bp, 81 predicted proteins | sample MalvireepMed_s16_FD_184241 | JGI IMG/M metagenome (GOLD analysis project Ga0208180, IMG submission 184241) | Marine viral communities from the Global Malaspina Expedition - Malaspina viral metaG DeepMed_s16 (SPAdes) (version 2) | ecosystem: Environmental > Aquatic > Marine > Oceanic | place...
AGATGATGTTCCGCTCAGCGTCGTCGGTAATCTCGCCGTCTGCCAGAGGGGCAGTTGACATAGAATAGCTGCCATCCCAGTTGTCCTCCAGGTCAGCGCTGTCGCCGGGGCCTGCAAATTTGACATAGGCAGTGGCCCCAAGAAACAGAATATTCCCTTCAGGGAAATGCGCAACAACTGCGGTACCAGCGCCGTCGGCGGCTCCAGCAGCATTGACAGAAATGGCAACGTCTTCAAAGCTCAGCGATTGCTTGACAATGGCTTGTGCGGCAACCGACCCCCGGTTCAATGAGCGTGCAAGTCCCTTGGCCATGGTGTATCTCCTTTGAAAGCTAGGGTCGTGTTGAAAAGGGCAGCCTAAGCTGCCCTTCAGGTCTTAGGCCTTAGCCTTTTTGCTCGAGGTGCTCTTCTTTGACCTCGTCAACACCATCATCATTGATGTCAGTGTCTGCAGCCGCAGCAACGGGGTCCATTGTCCCGTCTTCTTCGGCCAAGAGCATTTTGTCCCGTGGGCTCACAGGCCGGGTCGGGCCACGTGGGTCCATGGTCGGACCGGGGTATTTCACGCTGGAGTTCTGGCGTTGCACGTCATACTCAACGGCTTTGTCCAGTTCACGGCGCTTTTTGGCCAGGTCGCGTTCCGCCTCTTTGATGTTGTCGGCGTCGGTGGTCTTGGTTTTAGCCATGATGGCCTCCATAAGCTTGAGGTGAAATTAGCTGGCCATAGGGTATGGCCAGCCAACAGATACTTAGCTCTCGCGGGTGATGAGACGCGCGATTTTGATCTGCTTCCGCTCTTGGAAGACACGCTGCCAGGAACCGGCGTTTGCCAGGTTGTTGGAAGTTGCAGCATTGGTCGGACCACCCGACGGGCTTGTGCCAACGTAGGCGTGGCCAGCGGGGTGCAAGCACCACATAACACGGTCAACCATGTATTCCTGGCCACCACCGTCACCTGCAAGGGGCAGACGATCGGTTTCGAAGGGGGTCTCAGGGGTACCAACGCCATAGCGAACAGCGCCAGCGCCAAACAACCAGGTGTGATAGATACCAGGTGCGGTTTGGGCTGCGCCTTTGCCGGCGGGGTTGGGAAGACCATCATCCACGATCACACGGCGACCAAGGAAAAACGGAATGTCGACTTGGCCCGTAGCATCCGGGATGAAGTCAATCAAGTTGTTTTTCTGGGCCCGGGCAAACACAATGGAGTGCATGAACGCCATACCAAGCGCCTGTGCGCTGTCGCCCATGGTCACCGCAGTGTCAATGAAGGCTTCAGCCGAGAAGTCGGTCACGCCGGCATTGTAGCCCGCGCCCGAAATATCGTTGGTCAAGTCGTCCTGGTCGTGCTCGTCACCAATAGGCGCCGCAGAGTTGTCAGCAAAGACGCCCTGCATCGAAGCAATGAACATGGCCTGCAGACGGCGTGTCCAATAGTAGCCGACACGATTGGCGATAGCAGTCATGGGCTTGGCGCCTGCGAGGTCAGCCGCAAGGTCCATGGCGCTCCACGCTTGGTTGCGCGAGAGGCGAACGGAGATTTCCGTCAGGGTCCCGATTTTCTTCGGCACGGCATTGGAGTTGTCATCATCCGTCGAGGTGTTTTCCTCGTCGTTGTCCAGGTCTTTCCAGCTTGGCGTGTTGAAGGTCAAACCACCGCCATTAAGGAAAGCGTCGATGCTCTCATCGCGAGCCACAACGCCGGACTGGATCAGAGCGGACTTTTCTTCAGTCACGGTCTGCTTATAGGGCGTGTAGATTTCTGGGACGACAACGTCCGAGATTTTTGTAACAGCCATTGGAATGCTCCTTTAATTGGCTCTGATCTGTAGGGAGACCTGAGCCGAGCACCATGGCCAGCTCGGTGAGGAAAGTACCAGTACCATGACCAGTCTTTTTAGTGTTGGTCGCACTTGGAACCATGTCTGTGCGCCTATAGACATAGAGTATGCGTCGGGAGGCCAGCGTAGTAAGCCAGCGTTTCAAAAAAGTGTAAATGAAAAGTGGCACAGGTTTCCCCATGCCACTTTAGCTTGCTTAGCCCGGTTTAGGCGCTTTCGGCTGGAGCAGTAGCACCAATTTTGGAACCAGCTGCTTTGGCCAGACGCTCAGCTTTGCCGCGGTCAGCCCGGACCATAGCACCCTGAGCTTCAAAGTCCCAACCTTTGGCACTCCAGGGATTGACACCGTTGCCAGCCCCGTCTTTGCCACCGCCGGCACCACCGCCTTGAGAAGCAGGCCACCAATGCGGACGCTTTTCTTTCATATCGGTCAGCCAAATATCGGGCGTGATACCCGCTTCAATGCCACGAGCGCCTTCCTTGGCAACAATTGCCCCGTCTTCTGCAACCTCAAACAGGTGCGTGCCCATAAAGACAATATCGTCCATCGCCGAGCCCACGACCTTTTCGTCAGCAGCCAGCGAGCGCAAGCGGCTCTCGATAGTGCCGTTGTTGATTGTGGTGTGCAGCGTGGCATTCTCGCCTTCGAGTTCCTGGTTGCGCGACTTGAGCTGGTCACGTTCGCGTTCAATGGGCTTCAGTTGACGCTTGAGACGTGCTTCAACCATTTCTTCCAATTTCGTCTCGTCGACTTTGCCACCTTCGCCCGCTTCAATACGAGCGCGCAGGTCTTCCAGTTCGTCCAGCTGCTCAACAACTTCGTCGATGTCCACGTCGTCGCCACCCAGCTTAGCAACTTTGTCTTTTGTTTCTTTGTGGGCTTTGCGCTCTTTGTTGAGGCTGTCTTGGAGCTTCCGAGTGTCCTCAGAGGTTTTCATCCCCTTAACACCGGTCAGATGCCATTTGCCATCTTTCTCGGTATAAAGGTCTTCATAACCGCTGGGAATTTCGTCAGCAGAGTTGTACATAAGTTCAAGCATTGTTTGCTCCTTTTAATTGTCAAAGCGCCATGCGCTTTTGGCCCTCATGGGCCGTTTACTGAAACGGAACGTCCATTCCAGCGGCTTCGAAAACCCGGCTTTCTCTTTTTGCCATGGTTTCCAAATCTATTCCTCGCCAATTTGGTTCGGAGAAATTTTGTAGGTCAAGCGTGCCTTCGCGAAACGCTCTGCCTTGTCGTGGTCCAAGCACTTCGTCTTGGTCTCTTGTGGAAAGACGATTGAGCCATTTTCGATAACTGGGTAGGTTCTGGGGACCAGCTCCGACCAACGGAATTCTAGTCGATCGACAGTACCAGTGGACAGGAGGCCGAGGTCCATCATTTGCGCCGTAAACTGTTCCATGTAGGTCTTTGCATTGTTCAGTTGTTCGGGAGTCAAGCAGGGCAACGTAGATTTCCTTTCCAACTAAAGGGTTTTCCATGTTCACGTTCACGCGAGCCAGGTCAGCAAAGGTGTCTGTTGCCGTTCTTACCAGAGTATCCAGTTCGTTGCGGGCGGTGGCTGTGGCCCCTCCGCGCCCGCCGTAGCTTGCGTGGCCGATAAGCCTGGCACGCATAGCAGCCTCGTTTTCGCCGAGACGCGCACCGATAGCTAAATTCTCGCTAATGCGGTGCACATCATTGGCCAATAGCCGTTGTTGCCACTGAGGAACGCTATGGCCCATGACCAAAGCCTCTTCAGTAATGGCGCTTGGAACATTGACGTTCTTCCCGCCCGCGCGCAATGCTGCAGAAAAGAACAGGCGCTCATAGTCTTGAACCTGTTTAAGGTTAGTGGTCAGTTGAGCCAGGGAACGCGAGAAGCCTCCGCGACGCACTGCCATAACCTCTTGCTTGTACTGGTCGAACTGGTCCAGTGTCCGCTTGTCATCAACCCGAAGTCCACCAACTCTGGCGACTAGGGCAGCGGCACTTGCAGCAATACTTCCAAGCTCAGGCTCAGTCCTATCGAGCTCCTCCTGCGCCTGAGCTTGGTAATGGACTGACAGTTGCATCAAACGAATTTGGTGCATGATTAGCCAGTCCAGTATCGTGTCAAAGGTTTCCATCAGTTATCCGTTGTCTTGTTAGGACCTGGAGTTCCGCGGTCAGACTTCTGCCGCGGGTCTTCTGGTTTACCACGGCCCCGGTTGCGATCGTCCTCGCTGTCTGATCCGCCACCGCCAGTTTCATCGTCATTGCGAATATCCAGCACGGTTCCCATGACGAGGCTTCTCTCACCTTCAATCTCACTCATCTCCTCGTCGAAGGTCTTATCGGTCAATTCCTTCTTGCGGAAGTTGGTGTGGATAGACTTGAGCGACAGCGGAGCACCCATGGATTTCGCCTGCATATACTCCAGAACGTCCTGACCAGTAAAGGCGTCGTCGGTGAAGTCCAAGTTAGGCTCAACTTCAACCTCGTCAGGGTTGGCCCCTACAAATTCAGCGATTTGCTTCAGGGACCGCTCGAGCCCAGCTGCTCCGGTCATTGCTAGGGTACGAAGCGTTGTTGTCCTGGCAGCTACTCGGATGCGAAGCGCATCGCCTGACTGCCTGGCCGTGTCGCCGAAGTCAAGCAGACGCGCACCACGCTCTGCAGCTTGCTCCTTATCGGCCTTAAGCGCTTCGCGTTGCTCTTGCAAACCGTCAGCAGAAACGCCAATATACTTGGCATCGCCGCCCAGAGGCACTTCGATGCGAGCGCCTGAGCCCACTTTGAGGTCTCCGTCGTCCTCGTCAATGACCGAACCGATGATAACCAGGGTATCCTGACCTTGCATGAACAGGGTCTGACGATAGTCTGCCTCACCCCGATAGATTGCAAGAGTGAGGTTGGACAGACCGATAAGCACGGGAGCTTCAGGAGCACTTTCCAAATCACCGGCGTTGATAAACGTGAACGGAATATAGGGTAGGCCACGACCCGCAATTTTGGGCTGGACAGCCATAGCATCTGGGATATTCCCATCTTTGCCACGAACTTGCAAAGCCCAGAAACTGTTGGCGTCCCCGCCTTCGCGCTCGGCGCCCATAAGCTCCTGAAGATCAGAAGTCGGGTCCAGCAGGACGCGATACTTGTCCTGCGTTTGCCAGTTGAACCCAGAACGTTCGTCCTCTGTTTCGTCCAGCACAAGAAAGTCAAGCGAAGACTTGTTATCTTCCCGCTTGCCCGTGTCCCAGTTGATAATGTTTGGAGCTTCATACGTTGCGATATAGGGAAGAGCACTTGGCCCCTCTCCAGTGCGCACGTCGACCAGCAAACCGTAGCGTGAGTGAAGAAGCTGATGATAATTAATATCCCGCAGCAAAGCTTTCAGGGAATGCCCTTCAGCTGTGATCTTCTCGCGCAGCGGCTCCATCTTGGCCGGAAGCTTAATTTGAGCGGGTTTACGGTTCATGATGTCAACCATCATGTTGATGGCGTCTTTCACAAAGTCGTGGTAAACCGCACGCTTGCGATAGGCCTCATAAGCCTGGTACCCAGGTTGCTGACTGGAGTTCATACCGTCAGCAACCATATTGCTTGTAGGGAACAGGTACGTAGTCCCCGCGTCCTTAACAGTGCGTTCACCAGCGTAGGTGTCGCTCATCTGTTGCCAATCCTCAGAGAACCGGTCGAAGAGCGGGTGTTTTTCATCAACTGACATTCAGTGGCTCCTTAGTGGTGACCAGTAGTGCTCCCGGACTTGATACTACGCCGCTTGTATCGGACACGATACCTGCATTCGTCGCCGATGTGATCTTCCGCATCCGTATCAACGTCGTCCATATCATTCTCGTCCCGAGGCAGCGCTGGAACAGTTCGTTGAAATTGCTCACAAGTATTGAAGATGAACAATCCAGGTTTTTCTCTTAAGCCCTCTTCTGGAGGGTCTAGCTTCTCGGGCGGAATGGCTGCTTTCATCATAGAACGCATTTGTTCCCAGCCTTGTTTACGTGAGCCTGGAGACTTGTCCGAGTATTCCCAGTGAACGCCCTGGTATAGCTGGCCCTCGATACGAACAGGCTGAGCCATGTCAGTCGCTTTCGACTTGGCGCTTGGATCATCCTTCTTACGACCCATCTCATCATCAAAGATAGCGTTGTCCGCCGGACCCGGCTTGACCCGTGACCATCGACGGTTATTGCGGTTTCTCCAGCCCATTTCCAGCTCAAACTCGATAATGCCTTTAGCGATTTCCCACGCTAGCATACGAGAGCCTTCATTGGGCTTTCCGGTCCAGCCATACCACTCAGCAATTCGGAATAGATCGCCTCGAACTGTTGAGCGACGGTGGCCGTAGGCGTCCGTATAATCTGACCCGTCGCTTTCGGCCCACCAACCAACTGAGAACGGTGCGTTTGAGCCCCAGTCGAAAGAACGATCAATGCGCCAACTCGGCGGGATTGCAAAGGGCTCCAGAACAATATGGTCTTTGCCCATAAACCAAATGTCGTCGAACATACCGCCAGCGATGATGTCCCAAGAACCATCGAGCCACGCTGCAAGTTCCGCGGGGTTCCTGGCCGCAGTGCGGATATTGCGCTTGTAGTCGGGGTCAGCAGTGAGGAGGACCCGGTTCTCGTCCAAGTATCCATGAATTGCAACCCGAGGTGCCTCGAGTTCTCCGCTTTCGTCTCGCGCATTGGTAATGAGTTGGCCGATGATCTGGCCTTTAGCAACGGGAAGTCGATAACGTGCCTTAACCCAGTTGTGCCCGACCCCATACGGGTTGGTAGTTGCCCGAACTTTCCGGGGCATGCCAACTTTGGTTGAGCGAAGGCAGGAGAACATGGATTTGAAGCACTTGTCATCGGGCCAAGTTGTAAGTTCTTCCCATCCGATAAAGGGATAGGCGTGGCCGTGATACTTCCAGTAATCGGTAGCTTTTGCGAATTGACGGAAATAGAGCTTCTCCCCACTTGGCCACTCCCAGAATGATTTGGTCTCATTGTACTTAGCCCCAGGCCAAATACGAGGGATCCATTTGCGGGACTTCTCGATAATATCCTGCAGGTCAGGATAGCTTTTCCGAAAGATGATGCCACGCCATTCTTCGCCAAAGCCCTTGCCGACGTCCTGGCAAAAGTCCATAATCAGCGCATCAGTCTTCCCTGGACCGCGTGTCCCTTCGTACAGAACCTCAGTGACTGGGCAACTCAGGAAAGCCTCCTGGCTCCCGGGCTGCGGTGCCCACACCACTGCTTCCTGACGACCGTTGGGTTTGACAACAAAAGCTTTGAGCCCGTCGTCGGTCTTGCGCCATTCAATGCGCTGCGACCCGGGCGCAAATTCTGCCTGGCCTCCAAAGGGTGCACTCATCTCAAATTATCCTTGTTGAAGCAAGCGGGTGCGTACCAACTCTGTTGCTGCAATCAACCCTGGTTCCCACTGGCCGACAGGATAGGTAATGCTAGACCGACTGCCCACCAATTCCACAGCAACGACCAGTACTCTGATTTTGCCCTCCTGAGCCAGCTGCAAGAACGGTTCCAACTCGCGCATCGCGTATGCTGCCAAGTCTTCTTTAGTATCTCCGCCAGCTTCCGGAATGGGCCTGAAGCTTTCGAGTGCCACGACCTTGCCATCCTTAAGGTCGGTGCGTACCGTTTGGCCGTCGGTTGGCTCGGTCGGATCATCAGGCGAGTGGGTCAATGTCGCTCTCCTCGAGTGCTTTGAGTTCTTCGGGTGTCAGCCCCGGTCTCGTGTTGTATTCAGCCCCGCGCGGACCGGACTGTTGAAGATCAGGACGCTTCAGGGGCCTACGATCCTCCCCTTTACCAATTTCCTTGTTCTCCATATACCACTTCATGAACGCGGCCTGCTTCTCTTCCAACGCCGGGTCCTGATCCATGGCTTGCTGCGCCATTTTCTGTTCCATAACCATGCGCACAGAAGACTTGCCAGTCCGCCGCTCCAAGCCCGTCTCCGGATCAATACCGTCCTCGGGCATTTCAGCCGGATACACGGGCGTGCCTTCAATAGTCTTGCCGTCGTCGTTATCCCTGAACCGCGCAGCCCAATCCTCAGCGCTCAGATTAGACTGGTCGCTCTGGGGAATTGCCAGAACACCGCCACTAATCTCCGCCTCAATTTTCATGTTCTCGCGGAACTTCTCGGGTCGACGCGCCTTCAGCAGGATTTCTAGGAGCCTGTCACTGTAGCGGCGAATAGTAAGTGGAATAGGACGCCCGTGGGCATCCAATTCGAGCTCACCAGTGGTTGCGTCTCGTACGAAGGCCTGAATGCCCTTGTGTACAACTGGTTCTTCGTACCCGTCAACCGCACGCCGTTGTGCTTCCTGCTCCAAGTAGTCATTGCCAATCTCCAGTGCCGCATCCCAAGCTTCATGGAACTCGGCGACCAGAGGTTTCCCTTCGTCGTCAAGCCCACCCATATCAATGGTGTATCCGGGGTACCCATCTTCACTCCGGCGCTTCCAATAGTACATCAACCAGGGTGTGATCCGACAACGACGGGCGGTCTCTGAGACATTGGCGCAGTCCGCCAACTCAGCAACACACTGCTCAAGCATCTCTTTAGAGCGCTTCTGGTTGTGATTTGGCTTTGCTACATTACGAGCAGGTCGGTGCATTGCCATTTTGGCTCTCCGGAGTGGGTTAACTTTGAACTATATAGCCATCTTACAGCACCATCGTATGCCAGCGTTGGCTTATAATCGCTTAGACTGGGAGGAACTTTGGGTTCAAACCTGTTTTTCTAATATTTTTGGAGGGCTAATAAGCTATCAGAGCGCCTAGGTTCTAAGCCCCATTGCATGGAAAGGCTATTTAAGACCGGGACTTTAACTTCATTTTCCCTGATACCAGCTTTTGAAACCATTCATAGCTGCGCGAAAACAGGCCAGAGGGCACTGTATGTCGTGTGAGCTGGTCACTACCCCTACTGAATGCCGATGAAAAAAGATTGGAAAAAAGAGTTTTGTGTATTTACGAAGTGTGAGTTCCAGTCTATAAAGAATGTATCAAGAGGACAAACACAAGGACACAAACAAACAAACACAAACAAACAAAGAGAGTGATGAATAAGTCACACTCAATCAGACTACCCAACTCAGAGACTTCAAAGGTCTCACACTTTCAATCTGGAGAAAACCCATGTCTACTTTTAAGAACTGTACCCACGTCGTAAAAACCCTTCTTCTTGAAGGTGATCTTTCCTACAAGGAGATCGCCAACAGGGCGAGGTCCCACTTCCCTGACGCCAAGACCTCAGACAAGTCCGTCGCGAGTATCGCCCGTGATATGAGAAAGTTGGGTCTTCTTGAAAAGAGGGAACCCAAGAGAACACGTGAAGTCCAACTTGATCTTCCTCTCTAAGTTGGGTTCTTGGACACACTCCTTGTGAGTGTGTCTGACTAACCCAATGTCCATGAAAAGGAGAACCCCCATGGAAATTATCTTCGCCCTCATTCTTGTCGTCAGTGGTGAACCCGAGTATCAGAAGGTCTACAAGACCGAGGCCGGGTGTAAACGGGCCATTACCCGGGAGGTCAATTCTGGTGAGGCCTCCTCCGGATTTTGTAACCGTGTCGAGGTACCCTTGACCCAGGCGGGTGAATGACCCAGGTCTTTATCCTGACGGTCTCTGACCGGGCGGACTTTGGCCGGGTAGTCCACTACTTGGCCTGGTCTTCCCGGGAGGGGGCCCAGCAAAAAGCGGATCAGGTGGTCCAGGCTTTGCTGGCCGATGAGCCCCAGTTCGGGGACACTTTTGAAATTGAGGTCCAGGCTGAAAAGGTCCGGGCCTTTCCGGAAGCGGAGTAACTTGGCTGGGCTGCTGGCTTTTCGACCAGCAGTCTTCCTGGGCACTCCCGCCCTAATTTGGAGAAAACCATGACCACCCTCGATCAATTCAAGGCCTCGGCCCGGGTTGTTGACCTCGAAGAGGCACCCTCCTGGATCAAAGAACTGGACTGGCCAGCCGGCTCAAAAGTGCGGATTTACCAGGACGACTTCTGGATACTCCAGCGGCCGGATGGAGGCCACCACCTTCTTCTGGAGGCCGACGAGTTTAGCACCGGGCCGGATTGCGACCTGGCCGACCTCGAAGCCCGGCTTTTTGACTACGCCCAGAACGACTAACCAACCCCTTAAATTGAGGACAACCCCATGACCCATCAAGCCCCTTCCGCGTTCTTGCGGGAACTGGTCCTAAACCACATGGAGACCTTCCTGGATGGAGGCCTGGACCCGACAAATACTGCTGACGCCCTGGAACTCCGGGCTATCATGCAGGATTGCCTCCATGCCCTTAACTTTCTTGAGCGCACAACAGACCTCCAGGGTCATGAGTGGGCCCTGGCTAGAAAGTTGATTGAGTTCCATGAGGGAGCCCACACTGATGAGGAGCACTCTCCTTACAACCTGGCCACGTTTGATAGCCTCCTGGCTAAATTGAGGGCTTGATAAAAAGATCGCGGGCACCCTCCACAAATATCAATAAGCCCGCGGTTTTTCAATTTACAAGTCAATCAAGACTTGTTAATCTATACCTACTAACAAACACACACACCTTAAAATAAAGGAAACAACATGTCCACCCTTGAAAATCTGACCATCAAACAACTGGTTGCCAAACATGATGACCTCCCAGGTATTGAACCCATCAACAAATGGAATGGTCGTAAAGACCTCCTGGTTGAGAAGGTTGCCCAGGCAATGAAGGACGCCCGGGGTAATAAAACCATCAGGGAAGTCTCTGAGGCCCTCCTTATTGAGGTGTCCCACATTGAAGATGACAAACCCATTGGTCACCCCTATGACTACATCCTGGACAAGGTCCTGGAGGAATTCCCTGAGGCCAACACAACTGTCAAGTGTCTACGTTGGTATAACACTAAATTGAACTCTGACCCCAATGTTAAGATGCCAGTCCGCCCACGTAAGAAAGTGGTCAAACCTGAAGTCCAGGTTGAGCCAGAACCCAAGGCCCAGGCGGAAGAACCCGAGGCCAAGACTGAATTGGCTGACCCTCTGACCTAACCAGTCAGATCACCTCCAGGGCTTAACGGCCCTGGAGTGTAGAGATGGTTAGCCAGGCACATCAAGGGTATAAGCCCTGTTACAGGCCTCCCAGGTAAATAAGCCCTGGCTAACCTTCCCTGCACTCTGCAGGACAACCTAAAGGAGAAAACCCATGACTAACCCTAACATTGTTGAAGTTAACCGTGCCCGCCTGGATAAACTGGCCAACCTCTACATGGATGAACTTCAGGACAGGTGTTCTTTTACCCCAGCCAGCCTGGATGAATTCCTTCTCAAGTATGGTCCTGAAATGGGCAAGGTCGACTATGATCGGGGCCAGGCTATCCTGGGTCTCTTCCCTGAATATGGTGGTGATTGTGACCCCGAGTAAGAAAGACCTTGAACGCCTACGGGCTCAAGAAGAGTGGGGCAAGTGGAATACTGCCCCTCTCGCTAACCGGATTTATGGCAAACCCTGGAAGGGCTGGGATTATATCATGCCCTTAATTGGCCTCCTGCCCTTTATCCTCATGGCCTACGCAATTTGGAGTAAGACACAATGACCCTATCAGAACTAATCCAGACCCTCGTCGACCAGGCGATCGAACTTAACCCAGGTTGGACCCTGGATGATGAGATGGAGATTGACCCTGTGGTCCTCCTGGCGCACCAGCCCTCCTGGCCTTTTGAATACCAGGTCGGCACAGTTGCCCTTCTGGATAGCAAGCAATACGAGCTGGACGAGTTGTCTGAAGCCCTTGCGGAACTGGGTCCTGATGACGAGGAAGACCGGGCCGGTATTAAGGATGCCATGGTTGATGTCGAAGCCCACGGCCCTGAACCAGTCTTGTTTATCGGTGAGGGCGGAGGCCAGCAATACCTCCGTGAGGGCGGCGCGACGGCTCTGGGCTGGCGCTAACAATACTGGGCCTGGCACAACGGGCGGACTAGTTCCCTCGTTGGGCCGTACCCCAAAAACCAGTAAATCTGGCTGGGTCATCGCCATTAAACTAGCATTGCCTGCACCAGCGTGTTGGCGTACTGGCTGTCAGCTGGGGCCAGCGTTGAAGCTTACTGCAGGTAGCGAGAGTGGGAAACTTTCCCAACAACATCGGGCGGCGCAGATTTTAGCCATTATTTTGCTAAGTGTCCAACCACCACAGCGATGAAGAATAAATCAGAGAATAGAGGTTCACAGTTCTCCATTCTCATGATACACTAAAAACATCAGTACAAAGGAACATGTCTATGTCCAACTACGCGAAAGTCGCGGCCCAATACCTGACGGCCTGGTGCCGGGCCACTTATGAGGTCGAACCAGATCGCATGGGATCAACCATGGCCTCCGGTGATATGATCGACGTCTTTGACCACACAGGCTATGTCACTCACAAGTATATCCCGGCTGACTATCTCACTGAGACCCTTGGTGAACTCCCGGGCGCCGGCGTATACGGGGCCTGGCGCATGAAAGATTGTACCTATCTTCTCCTGACCTGCCGAGGCGAACTGGCTTACTGGTCAGGGGAGGACGGCGACCACGCACACTGGCATGGCCTACGCAAACCAGAAGGTAAAGTCCAATGACCTATCAACCCTATGTCCACCTCTACTCCGGGGCTACCTGTGAGGACGTCTACGCCGAACAAGATGATCGGAACTACGACGTAACCTTGGAACTCCTGGCCACCCCTCAGTGCAGCCTGGTATCCTCTGAATATTCCGAGGTCCTGGTTGAAACCATGGCCCGGGAAATGTGGGATGAAATCTCTGAGTTCTACCAGATGGATCGTGACGACAACCCCGAGGCCCCAGACATCAAGTTTGAAGACCTGATTGTTGTGACTTCAACCAAGGTCGTTGAATACCCTGAAGACTACACGGGTGAGCGGTCCCTCAAGGAGATAACCGTCATTGAATATGCCTCCAACCTTCAACCCGAAGCCTTGATCCAAATCGTCGTTCAGACACGACGACTAAGCCGACCGAACAACCTGACACAGACCGACACCGATCGTGTCACAGACTTCGACACGGCCCCGGGGGTAATTGGAAATCAGTCCGGAGTAACCGAATGACCAAGATCGTGACAGTGATATTCTTTGGGGCACTAGGCCTAGTCACTCTGAACGGTGTACGCCTAACATTCTTCCCTGCCCACGCATGTAACCTAGTCCGTGAGAACCAGTTAGTCCCGGTATCCCAGTCAGTAATGGACTTCCATCGAGACCAGGCGTTACGTGAGGCTGAACAGGAGTAAGCCCTAAGCCAGGCCCGGGATAGTTCAAACTCTCGGGCCTGGACCTCCACCCAAGAAAGAGTGTAGTGACTGGAGCTGCTGGGTTTACGACCAAGAGAAACCCGAGCTCCCGCTCAGGGAAACGCCTAAAACTTACTGGCGCAGTCGCAGTCGAGCCAATAGTCAGATGGTAGTCGAGGCATTTATCGTTAGTTTTTAAGCACTTAAGACCTCTTTTGACTTTTGACTATGACTTTATGTTAGTATTTTATAGGGGTATTATGTATGTATGTATTATCGTAAGATTGATATTTTATGGTTACATTCGTACATAACGGACGATTTCGGCGGTTTTAAAACGAGCGTTAGCCGACAGTAATTTTCGATCCCCCGAGGTCTAAGGCTATGTTACTAAATATAAAAAAGGCTTGACTGCGCAAAACGACTACGCGCAGTTGCTAGGAGCCGACACCGTGGGACTCAACTCTTTGAAGCGCCTATAACCCATCAAGCTCATGCGCTCTAGTCTGCATTCAGGTTGTGAGCCTAGCGTTTGTCACCGCTGAGACGCGATTAGAGCAGGAGCTCCGACCAGCAACCCAGGCGGAAGCCTATACTATCTAAAACCGCCCGTCAGCGTCCACCCACTCCTGTTAACAGCCTACCGCCTATAAAATATATTTACTGGTCGACGGGCTCTATACACTGGCATACTAGGCGGCAGAGGCGGTTTATGGTTACACACGCCGCGCGCACACACGATGCGCCCAAGTTAAAAGGACTAGACAATGGAACTGACAAGTGACAAAGTACGGGCGGACCTTCAGCGCTCGATCCAGGGAAAGAAGCCGAAGCGCCGGCAGGCCCTGCGAATTACCCTGCTGACACGGCCCGGGGATGCTGATTATCCCTCGTGGGTTATCATGTGGTACATGCCGGCGGCTAAGGGAAATGGCGGCTCCGGGCACCGGATTTACGGGCGGGCCAAGCAAAATATCTTCAAGGATAAGTTCAAGGCCATAGAGCAGGTTAACGAGTACCTGCGGACCCGGCCAGCCCTGGAAGGCTGTACCCTGGAGATTGAGCATGAGATCGAGTTCTATGAGGAACTGGCCAGTGCTCGCAAGGCCCGGATAACCATGGACGAGGAACGGGAACTAGAGGCGTTCCGGGCTATCAACATGACCATCCCTGACAACCCGGAGAGCACAGACCGCAAGACCCCGACCAGCCAAGATAGAGACCCGGACGAAGAAATCGATCCGCTTGAATAGAGTGATGGTTTACAGTTCTATTCTAATACTGTATTCTATTTATATCAACAACGGAGAAAACTATGAACCTTGTATCAACCACCCCGTTCACCATGACCAAACCTGTTTCTCAACTTCTGTGGGGACAAATCCTGAAGGATGTGGAATTCTACGACCAGGAAGACTCCGCCCGTTTCGTAGTCATACTGGCGGCCCTCGGGTATACCCGGGGCTCCAAATTCATGACCCGGGAATACGACATCCTGGTTGAGACTTCTAAGGAGGGACAGTAATGTCCCTCATCAACCACCTATCGGCTCCGGACTATAATCTCCTACACCATACACCTATCACTGACCTGGCGGAGGCCAAGGCCTACATCAAGGTCCTGGTGAACAACAGTCTGGTGTACCACTTTGAAGAGGACCCCGAGGACATTCTTTGGGGTCTGTCAGCCGATCGGCTCCCGACAGAGGCCGACAAACAGGCTCTGAACACCCGAACTCGTGAGTGTTATCAGAAGTCCATCGACTGGAGTCAGGACGGCGACTGCCCGATCGGGTATTGTCTGATTTGCCTTGAAGAACAAGGGCTTGTACCGTGAGGCTCTATTCCGAGGAGCGCAATGTCTTAGCCTTGGTCGGCGTGGGGGCGGTGCTCATTATTGGGTCCTTGATCTTCTTCGCCGTCCGGGAGAACGCCAAGCAGGTCCGGCTTATCGACGGTGGGACCTGCGACCAGGTGACTGAGGCACTCTACCATCCGCCCCCGAGTTACGTCTGCACCATGCGAAACGCCGATGGGGGCTGTACAATGCAGACACCCATCTATAAGTCCCCGTACATGCGCACCCTCTGGCGCTGCGATGGGGAAAAAGACTTTTGGAGACGGAGTGAACCATGACCCTACGACAAGCCCACGACGAGAAAGCCAAGGCGTTCCGCCACCTGGCGTGCGCAGCCTTCCACGAACGCCGCGGCCTTCCAGGACAAGAGCAAGCCAAGCAAGAGCGTCAGAGCGCCGTCCTGGCCTTCCGCAAAGCCGCTCAGTATCTGCGCCTAGACCTATACCTATAAATAAGTAGGCCCCGAGATATTTCTATCTCGGGGCCAAACCAGGGGAGCTGCTCAGGGTTTGCGGACACATGGAGGTCCCTGGTATTCGGTGTTACGCCTCAGGCAAGAGGATCGGCATCGCGCTTAATCAAGTCTTCAACCGTCTCGTCTGACAAGTCTGTGTGTCTTCGGTGCCGATTAGGCAGTGTGACAATAGCCGCCGATGTGTCGTCAATGTCATCGGCATTATCCCAATTATCCCCAGTCACCGCATCCTCAGCCTGCTGCTGGGCCTCAATGCTCATTTCACGGTTATAGATCACGGCACGCATCTTGGGAGCGCGCTGATCCTCCCGGGCCTTGAGCTTCTGTTGAGCAGTCTGGAGATTATCATCTTCAGCGCTCAGCTTGTTCTCGGGCAAAGCCCACAGAACTAAGCGGCCTTTATTAGTGTGGGCCTGCTTCTTGGTATTAAAGGCCGGGACAGTATTGTTGAGGAACTTACGGGCATGGCCCCGGGTATTCCGCATCTGCATCTTTTCAGGCAGGGCGTCAACAAGGTCCTGCTCTGCCACGTACTGTCCATGGAACGGCGGCAAGCTGCTTTGATAGAGGTGCAACCATTTGGCGTCGTAGTCTGATCTGGAGGCCTCACGCATCTCAGATTTAGAACTGGTCGACGGCGCTCGTCCCTTCCCGTTGAACTTGCCGACGTCCCGCTTTTTGAGGTAGTCCCAGATAACCGCATCGCCACCCTCTTTTTCCGCCCAATTAAATAGACGATGGTAGTACTCATCGCCCTTGGGGAATGCCTCAGAGATGGCAATCGCATAACGGCGGTCGTCGTCCTCAACAGGCAAGGCGTCGTCGTGGTTGGTAAAAGCCAGGATCACACAGTTGTTGGTGATGCGCTGAGTAGGCTGATATTTCTCATTGACCTCGATGATTGGGTCAGTAACCATTGGCTTGAGGTGGTTCATGAGGTCCACCCGGCCTTTGACCATCAGTTCCTCAATAACGACCAGCTTGACATTCCGTGCCCAACCGTTGAACTGCGATTGGATAGATGCGTTCATGGGCCGGCCGGTATTGTGTGGGCCAAAGATACGTTCCATGACCTGGCCAATAAAGGATTTACCCGTGCCCTGCTTGCCTTTGATGACAAGTGCAAAGTTGGGCTTCTGAGCCGGGTTCTGAACACACCAGGCGAGGTAGTCAAGCACCATATTCCGTTCGGCCGCGCCCTCAAACATGTATTCCATGTGCTCAAGGAAGATTGACGGGTCGCCTTCAATAGGCTCCAGGTCACTTGGCCTCCAGGTATTGTACACGGCATCCACAAACTCGGGCTGCTCAGGCAAGAAGTCCATACGGTCAAACTTCCGCATAGTCCGGCCGCCTGCAAAGACCTCACCAGAGATGCTGCCCTTGTTATCCAGCATATGGTTGAACATGCTGTCAAAGGACTTGGTGTCAAACATCATGCCATCGCGGCGGCGGAAAAACATTTTGGCCTGGGCAATCCATACCCACTGATCCATAATGCCCGAGTATCTTTCCTCCTGCTCACCGTTAACAGGCGGCGGGCCATATTGACCCTCGTCGTCTTCGATGTCCGGGTCGCCAAAGTCATGCTCCGGGGTATCTCCGCCTGGAGGCACGACGCTTGCATAGTTGAAGGCGTTCTTAACCAAACTGGTAAGTTCCTCCGGCGACCAAGGCGGCTGGCATCGGTCATTCCAATGCTCGGTCAAAAGCTCCAGGGTCTTGTCCTCAGACACGCCCTTCTCGCGGAGTACGCAGATTAGGTTGAACGTGCAGGTGTTGCCGTTCTGCCCAGAGATAGCGACCTTGGCGTCATATTTGAGGTGCTCAATAGCCCAGTTAATGTACTGCGGTTGATCCTGGTCGACGACCGCTTCCTGGGTGTGCTCACGATCAGCGCGGCGCCCGGCTAGGTGTACAAGCCAATCAGGAACCTTGGCAACCGGGATTTGGCTGCTTTCTTCCCACTCGTATTCGCCCACCTCGGTATTCGAACCAGGAGCCAAGACGTAACCGCCTGCCCCACCGGAGCCGCGGGTATCGATGCCGTCCCCGACTTGCTCAACTGTGGTGCGCGCCGAGCCCGCAAAATAAAGATGGAAGCCACCGCTTGGTGTAGTAGCCCGGAGAGTGGCAGGGAGTTCGCCATAATCAAGCTCTAGGTCGTCAAGCGTCTTCTGTCCATTTTTACCGTGCTTCATGTCCACGTCGACGACGCAGAGGCCAGATGGTCCGGTGGCAATGCCGATGTTGTCATTAGGCCGGCTTGTCCACCATGCCTCGATAGTCTTTTTGTCAGTGGTGGCTTCAGTGCCCCACTTAACCCTCGGCTTGTTTGTGGTCCCTTCTGAAATAGGGAAAACATGCCACCCTTTAGTGGCATAAGACAAAGCGAGGGAGAGTTTAGATGAACCCATTGTGGCTCTCCTCCATGATCCGCTTGACCAGAATACGCCATTCGACTTAAAATGGAAACCATTTTGTCATGTGGATGAAGCAACACAGGTTTACTCACATCATATTCCGCGCGTGCGCGTGAGGCGGCAACCAGCGCCGTCCGGCCTTTCCTGCGTTGTATTTGCGGGTTTCTATGGCAATCAGGTTTGTCTATAGTGAAATTGTTGAATGTATCACAAGGCACGAACAGAGGAGCCTAACCATGACGAAGACCATTGACGAACAGCTTGAGCGGTTCGCATCAGCCCAGGAACGATCGGCCGTAGCGCTCGAGGGTATTCTTGAAGCTCTGACAAACGGCGCAGTTGTTGGGAGCACCGCGAACAACACTTCAGTGGCCGACGTCAGCACCCCGGAGGACACCGATGCCGGAACCAGTGACGAAACTACCACCGAAGAAGTTTCCAACGAAGAAGCGGAAACACCAGAAGTCCAGGAAGAAGCGCCAACCGCTGAACCCGAGCCCGAGCCCGAGGACAGTGGAAGCCAGGACGAACCGGCGGAAGCAGAAGCAGCTGGAGAAGAAAGCGATGAAGGAGACCCTCTCGGTGATGGAGGCACTTCTTCAGACCCGTACGCCCTCCCCGAAAAGCTGACGAACGACACGCTTCGGGGGTTTGCCCGGGACCTCATGGAGAAAGAGGGCAAGGCCGCAGTTTTCGAAGTGCTTGCCGAGAGCGGCAAGGGCTACAAAGCGGTGGGCGAAGTGTCGAAAGACGACCTGCGCGAGGCTCACGAAAACATGGCAAACCGTCTGCGCGGTTAACCAAGCCTGAACTTTCAGAGCTACGGGATAAGGCCCACAAATCCTTTGATCGTCTGTGGAAAGAAGGGCATATGTCCAGAACTTTTGCCTACAAGTGGTTATGCCATAGACTTGGCTTAACGCGACGGCAAGGGCATATGTCCAAAATGGACACCCGAGAACAACTGGAAGAGGTTGTAGCAATCTCGGATGCCCTTCTAGGCCGCACTGTGCTGGAAGACGACTTTACGTCGGCCCCACCCATACCACCAACCGGCCGGGATTAACTTCCCGGCCTTTTTAACAGGAGAGCGCTATGCCCCGATTTCAAGTTGATATTGCCCCCGCCGACCAAGAACAAGTGCCGTCGCTAGTCGTTCATCATTTGGCCCTAGCAATGGGGTACTTCCAGGCAATGCCTGAAGGCAATGAGCGCGAGGTTCTGCAAACGCATATTGACCAGCAATTCCAAGGGTTTAACATTGAAGCAGAGACAGCCAGCCGGTTCGCCAACGACCTCTGTGCTCGCTATGACGCGCTCAAGGAGGACGACTAATGGCTGACAAAGAGCAAGCCTTCCCATACGACGTTGCCTATGGCTTGAGCCGTATGTTCCGCGTGCGTTGCTTGAATGTGGGAACGTACCACATTGAACAGAAGGTTGCGCGGGCCACCGAGACTGAACCGGCAAAGTGGCAATGCTTGGCCATCAGCAATCATTTCAGCGCTGACGAAGCTTTGGGGGTTATGCACGAAGCTCAAATGTCGTATGCTGTTGAGGTACAGTCCCGACGCAAAGCAATAGGAGCACAGGCGTGACTTACCTTCTGATTATCATACTTTCCTCAAATGGGTTTGGCGGCAAAGAAGCCGTCCAAATTCCTATGGAAACTCGCCGGCTATGCGAGGAAGCCCGCAATGAGTATGCTGACAGCGGGGCGCATAGCTTTACCAGCCGTGAGCTAGCCCTTGAGAAAACGATGTGCTTGCAAGTACGTCTCCCATTCTGATAAAGGATAAACCAATGGTACCCAAAATTGATTTAATGCTTGACCTGGAAACACTCGACACAAAACCGGGTGCAACCGTGCTGTCAATCGGCGCCGCATTCTTTAACCGGGCCACGGCGGTGATCGAAGGCCTGTTTTATGTGGAAGTGAACATCGAAAGCCAGCTTCCGCTTCACACCACTGTGTCGGCAGATACAATGGACTTCTGGCAGAGGACCAATCCCAAGTGGATTGAGAAAGTCATGTCCACGGAATATCAGAAAGAAAACACCATTCCAGTCAGCGAGGCCTTGATGGAGCTTGATGCTTGGGTGCAAGACTTTTACTTGAAGTTTGACCTAGGCAGCGTTTGGGCACAAGGCCAGGATTTCGACTTCCCCATCCTGGCTGAACTCTACAACCGGGTGCGGAATGGCGAAATGAACGCCGAGACTGGTAGCTTTTTGCCGTGGCCTTTCTGGCTGCACCGTGATACTCGCACCGCCTACGACATCAGCGGGTTTAACGCTCATGATGTGAAGCGCAATGGGACACACCATAACGCCCTGGACGATTGCTTGCATCAGATCAAGTGCTTGCACATGGCCTTGAACAACTTCCGCCCGTTCAGCAAAGTATCACCGGCGGAATTGGAACGTCTTGCCATGCTTGCAGAAGAGGCCGGCGAAATTGTTCAGATGGTTGGTAAGACCCTCCGGCATGGCTACGAGAGCTTCCATCCGGATAACCCGGGTATCACCAACCGGGGCTTGCTAGAGAATGAAATTGCCGACCTGCACGCAGTGCAATTAATAATGGAGGAAAAAGGGGATATTGAAAACCTCAGTCCTCAAGCCTCGGATGCTGTCGGGCACGCAATGGAGAAGAAAGCCAAGTATACGCATCATCAACAGACCGTCCCTGATGCAAAGGCTTGAAGACCTATATGTTTGTGAGGCCTGCAGAGAACATGATAGCTCTGTAGGCCTTTTGTGTGAAGGGTGCAACTGCTGCCAAGAGTGCTGCAATTGCGAGGATACCGACTGCGATTGCCTAGCTTGCTTAGAACGGAGAGAAGCACATGAGTAAACAATTCAAGCCGTTGCTGGCCTACACCGTTAAAGACGCTGAGGCCTTGCGCTATCCAGTTCTGGCGTCACCAAAGCTTGATGGCATTAGGTGCGTGATCCACGACGACCAGCCAGTCTCTCGCACACTCAAACCTATTCCCAACCGGTTCATCCAGAACGAGCTTGGGTTCTATCCACCGTTCGATGGAGAACTGTTGGTCGGCGATCCCACTGATCCATCAGCTTTCAATAAGTCCACCAGAGGCATCATGTCTCATGGCGGGGACCCGGCCTTTACTTTCTGGGTATTCGATTGGGTTCATGAGGCCGATGTGCATTTGCCCTTTGAGGATCGCCTGCAAATTGTCAAAGACCACCTTGCGATCACTGAGCGGTGGCCTTGGGCTAGAATTGTTCCGCACACTCGCGTGGACAATGCCAAAGAACTTATGGAGCTAGAGGCTCACTATGTTGCCCTTCAATACGAGGGCATCATGGTTCGTAGCTCCTCCGGGTCGTACAAATACGGGCGCTCCACGGCAAACCAGCAATTGCTCGGTAAGGTAAAGCGATTTGCCGACACCGAAGGAACTATCGTTGGCTTTGAGGAACTCATGCACAATGAGAATGAGGCCGAAATCAATGAGCTTGGCTATACTGAGCGGTCACACGCATTAGCGGGCCAGGTTCCGGGCAATACCCTTGGGTCCCTCGAAGTCTCGCATCCTGACTGGGCTGAAACGTTTGGAATTGGAACCGGATTTTCGGCTGATGAAAGGCTTACGCTATGGCAAATGCGTGACATGCTCAAAGGACAAAGCGTGAAATTCAAACACCAACCAAGCGGCGCCAAAGACAAGCCTCGCTTCCCAGTTTACTTGGGATTAAGAAAGGATTAAGTATGGACGGGCTGTTTAAGATCAAACCAGTTCCGCTGTCGGATACCGTTTACTCGGAGACCCTGAGCAATCTTGATGAGGCTGAGCGCTTGAAGGACGGCAAGTGGATTTGCGAGCTTCATGTTGAGGCCTTTATTCTGTTGAAAGAACAGGGCCTTGTAGACGACAACAATTGCGTGAGCGTGGGGCGTTATAAGTCTCTGCTCTGGCATTGCCACCTGGACGCACAAATTCCCGAAGGAGACCCAAAGTAATGCAAATTCTTCCCAGCCACCCGATGTCGCAGTACATCCAAGCAGTAGAGCTAAATGGCGAGGCCATCAATGCCACGTTCGTTGACATGGAAACCGGACGCGTTCAATATTGGAACGCCGGCGAGCAAGTGGAAGGCGTTGGCCAGGTTCGTATCCTGCTTGAGTCCAAGTCTAAGGCTCTAACCCTGGACCCGGCTATGGCCGTGGAACTCGATGCTCTGCTCGAAAAGACCAAGCAGCAACTGGCGTGTATGTCCCCCGAGGATCGCGCCCGGGTGTACGAGGAGCAGAAGCAATCCCTTGCGCGTGCCCTGTCAACGCCGTGCAAGCACGGTGAGCTGGACTTTGAGCAATGCGATCAGTGCCGCATGGGGGACGTCTAAATGGCTTTCCACGCTAAGCTATCAGCCTCAGGGTCAAAGCAATGGATGAACTGCCCTGGTTCCGTTGCTGCTGAAGCTATGAACCCAAACCCCCGGGGCTCATCTATTTTTGCTCAGGAAGGCACCGCGGCGCACCTCCTGTGTGAGCTTTATGCCAATGATGGTATCCACCCGGAAGACTTTCTGGGGGATACCATTCTCATTTGGAATGACGACGCGGTGCTTGAGAAAGACCTTAACAGGCTTCGCGAGGACGTACGCAGTGGCAAGGTCACTTCAAGACGTCCAATGGACCCGGACGCTGAAGTAGAGGCAGAGTTCCTTGTCGACCAGGACATGGTTGATGCCGTCGAGTACTTTGTGGCGGCAGTGGAGGCTTCGCGCGCACGCCTGGACCCGCGAGGCCGTGAAGAGCGGTCTGAGCAGTGGCTAGGCAAGCTCGAGGAGCTTCATCCCCTGCTTGGCGGCACGGCTGACTATATCGGGATTGAAGCCTTTGGCTGGGCTGAATTGATTGACTATAAGCATGGGCGGGGCGTTCTCGTTGAAGTGCGTGACAACTCCCAGCTTAAGACATACGGGCTAGGCACTTTACTGGAGTTTCCAGATTGTGAGGGCGTTCGCATGACAATCGTCCAGCCTCGCAAGGAGCATGAAGACGGGCCCATTCGTTCTATCGAGTATACCCGGCAAGAGCTTTTGGACTTTGGCGAAGAACTGAAGGCCGCAGCCGAGGCCACTCAGCACGTCAATGCTGAACGGGCTGCAGGCGACTGGTGTACCTTCTGTGACGCAAAGGCATTCACTGATGAGAACGGGGTATTCCAAGAGTGTCCCGCACTTGTCACTGCCATGCAGGAAAGTGCCCAGTTTGACTTTGCTGACGAGCCACCTGAGGTGGGATTAGGCATTCCGACCAAGATGAACGAGCTTGCTGAGCGGGCTAAGTGGCTTGGTACTTTCGACAAGTATGTGAAAGCCATTGAGGGAGCTATTCAGCGCGAACTTCTTGCTGGTCGTCCTGTCGAGGGTAAGAAGCTCGTGCGGAAGAAGGCCAACCGGACATTTGGCGTTTACGTCGAAGAGCTGGACGAGCTAACTGAGACCGAGGACAACTACTGGGAGAGCCTGTCTGCCGGTGACGTCGAGGCAATCATGGAAAGTGAGCTTGGGCTTACCCGCGATCAGTGCTATCAGCCTGGAAAACTGAAGTCCCCGGCGCAGTTTGAAAAGATGGGCAAAGACGTAAAAAGGCTTATTGGTGAGATGGCCTACAAGCCGGAGGGAGGTCTGACAGTCGCTGACGAAGATGACCCGAGACCGGCCGTCGAAGTGGCTGTAGGTGGCTCTGCGGACTTCCCTGACGACTTGGAGGACTAACAGTGACAAGCAAGCGCACCGTGCTGTTTGATGGCGACAGTGCCTATCTACTGGAAGGCTTTCGTGACACCCGCAACCACATTCGTGGGCGCGTTGTCAACGGGGGCTGGACTATGTACATCGTCAAGGACAATGAGTTTAGCTGGCAGGTCTATACTGCTTGCAATCGGGAGCAATGCGTAGCGGGCAACCATATACGCAATATTGACCCGTCCGACGTTTCACTTGTTGAAGTCCCCGAGACAGTGTTTGGGGACTACAATGTGGTAATCAATTGGGCAAGAACCAGAAAGGAGGACCCATGCGAAAGCTGATTAAATGGTTTTCAGACCTTCAGCGCTTGACAGAAGAGAACGAGCACCTAAAGGCTGAAATTGCAACACTTGAGTCCAGGCTACGTCAGGAGCTTGGCAAACCGGCATTTGAGCAAGTCTCTAAAAACTTCACCCTGGACGGGCTTCATAAGCGGGTATACGACCGGGTCATTGAAGATTTTGCAGGCTTTGTCTCTCGGGACGCCCTGGAGTTGCTAAAGGCGGCATTTCACCCTAATGCCTATAGGTCTGCGTCTGGCTCAGCTGACGTGGCCTATAACCGGGACAGCCAGGTGTTCCAAATGCGATTTACCCTGCCTTCAGTGCATACTGAGGTAGTGGTGCACCAGGATATGGTTTATGGGCGTTGATCCTGCAGAGTTGCTTACGCTGGCAAAGCGAGTTCATGCTGAAGTGGACAAAGTGTGTCCAGACCAGGACCCGCTAAAGATGAGAGCAGTCGCTCTGCTGGTCGGCGAGGCCTATCTTCAAGTTGCGGCGTTAGACAAAACCATAGCTGACCATTACCGGCGCCCTCCATCTAAATAAACGTTTCCCCGTTGACAAACTTCGGGGTAATGTTATTAAATCTCATGGCACTCGCCAGACACATGGTCCGAAGGTAATCTTCAGCGCAGGATCGTTTGGCGTAGGACGGGATAAAAACGACTGGGCCCCCAGGCCACAAGGGTCCAGTCTCCAAGTGTAAAGTATCTAGGTAGTCAAGGAGACACCAAATGGCCGAACGTTTGAAAGCGGTTACCCCGCCTTTCCGAGTGAGTTTCCCTTCGATTTTCGAAGCATCGTCCTATCAAGGCGGTGACCCGAAGTATTCGGTGGCAATGCTCTTCTATCCCGACAAATTCAGCGAAGCCGACAAGCGTGCTTGGCAGGCCATGCAAGCGATTGCAGACGCCGCGTCCAAGGACAAGTTCAAAAAGCTGATTAAGGACTTGCCGGGCAACTTCAAGCGGCCACTCCGCGATGGTGCTGAAAAAGCTCATCTCGACGGCTATGGCGAAGGGATGATGTTCGGCACTGCCTCGTCCAAGCAGCGCCCTGGCCTTGTTGACCGGAACAAGCAACCGATCCTCACTGAGGAAGAGTTCTATCCCGGCTGCTGGGCTCGTGCAACTGTCACGGCGTATCCCTACGACAACGTGGGCAAAGGTGTGGCCTTCGGCTTGCACAACCTGCAGAAGCTCGGCGACGATGAGAACTTCACTGGCCGCATGGCTGCTGAGGACGACTTCGACGATGATGCTGACACAGTTTGGCAGGGCGCGGACATCGCCCCTGAGGATGATCCTACGGCGTAACCCGTAGGATTTAGCGCGGACTGTCCCCCGCGTGAGGCCAGCAGAATAATCTGCTGGCCTTTTCTTTTTGTTTTACAGGTTTCTTCTCTATGAAACTCAGTGCATTCTAATCATATCAACAACATGTTCACTGAAAGGAACACACGATGAAACTGCAAGGAACTATGAGCAAGCTGCTTGGCCAGGTATTCGCACAGGTTGACGGCGTTGTCTGGGACTTGATGTCCAATACGACAGGTGTGAAACGTGACGACGGCATCTATACCCTGGCCGAAGACGGCACTGTCGAACTCAACCCTTTCGATGCAATGTCCATGGCGATCCCGGCCTTCAGCCAGTTGACGCCCGTCGACCAAGTTAAACGTGGCGACGTCCTGATGAACAACGGCAAGCCGTCTGGCTGGATCGTCGACGTTAAGGCTACCAAAGCCAAGGCCGAGAAACCTGAAAGTGTATCCCTGCGGGCCTTGTCCTTCAATGGCCACGAAACGCAGTTCCGTCCCAAGGCTGTCAAGATGCTTGGCATGAGCGGTGTGACCGTTGTGCGGTCTCCCTTGAACTTCGGCAACACCTCGGGCGAGCAGAAGCAGGCCGGTGGCTTCGGGGACATGGCGTCGATGCTTCCGCTGATGATGCTTGCTGACGGCAAGAAAGGCTCCGGCATCGATACCAAGACCATGATGCTGATGTCCATGATGGGCGGCGGCGGCAATGCCGGTGGCCTGAACCCGATGATGCTCGCGCTCATGCTGGGTGACGACGACGAGGGTTTTCCGAAGCGGTAACACCAGCGGGTCGGTCTGCTCACACTAGCCTGAGTAGACCGGGTGTTACTTGCAAAGACTGTGGGGGTACTGGCGAAGTCGTAACGGCTAAGCTGTACCCCTCCGGGCACACCGAAGTTCATGAAGAATGCGACACTTGCAACGGCGCTGGAGAGGTCTATCAAGAACCTCAAATGGGCTGCAACGTTGGTGGTCAAATTCCATGTCCTGACTGTGTAGAACCCTTCAAGCCAGGTAAGGCGTCAGGCGCACAAAACTTGGCGTATATCCTGGATGGTGAAGACGTCTTTGGGGCCAAAACGTGGGACTACCTCAAAGACCTGTCAAGCAAAACGGCGCCAGGCTTCGATGTTCATGACCTCAACTTCCCCAACTATAGTGAGGTTGGCTTGGCTTTGAACAAGACCGACAATTCCGTCCCAACGGTATCGACAATGCTTCCATTGACTTCGTCAGTTGTGGGCAACTCCTACCGGGACGGGAACCAGCAGTCGGCTTTGCGGAATAAGAACCCGGGGAACCGAGTTCTGATTGTTCCAGAGCCTGCTAACCCGCATGATCCCTGTGCCCTGGCAGTTGTCGTGGCACGTGGATTTGGTGGAAAGTCGGGCTTTGTCTGGGTTCACGTCGGTTACGTACCGCGGGATCAAGCAAAGAAACTTGCGGCTGTCTGGCCCAAGTATCGTGGACGTCCTCTGGTCGGCGAAGGTCGATTGACTGGACATCCAGGCCGTGACAAAAACCCTGCGATTGTTGTCGAAGGGTCATTCAGGAATTATTTCCCTGATTAAACAAGATTGGTGTACGCGGCACTTCCTGTCGCGTATACTGAACAAGCTGCCTCTCATATGGCAACTGCTACCTGGCCAGGTAGTCATGACCAGCACAAGCCTTAGGGTTCTATGTTAGACTGGTTGAGTTTCTTGAGAGGCAGCGCTTTTAGATTACCCGCCGGGCTCAGCCTCCATGCGCGCCCGGGTCAAGTAAGCAGGCTGAAAGAAGTCTGTGGGAAGGGCCGTCATAAGGTTTATGACGTCTGGCTCCGCCGGCGGGTATTCTAAGAGCGCAACCGGGTTTTCTCCCCATTTATGGCCGCGCTCTCGGGGCTAAGTGTTTGGACATGGCACTTAGCCCCACTTTACTTTAGGAGGCTACATGACAGTTGACGTCATATTAGATTTCGAGACTAGGTCCGCGTGTGACCTAATGAAAGCCGGAGCCTATGCCTACTCGACGCATCCCACTACCAAAGTCATGTGCGCCTGTTGGCATTTCGCCGGCGATCCAATTGAAAAGGTTTATGCTTGGCAAGCAGGTTTCCCGCACCTCGGCATCGACCAGTCAGAGTATCCTCAAGAGCTGGCCGATCGTATTGCGGCTGGGGAAATCCTGGAAGCCCACAATGCTTTCTTTGAATTTTGTATTTGGAATAACGTTTGGCGCAAGGTCTATCCTCAGCTTCCAGAGCTTAAGCTAGCTCAAATCAGATGCTCTGCAGCCAAAGCGGCAGCGTTTGCCTTGCCACGTGCTCTTGATAAAGCCATTTCTGCTCTCGGTCTTCCTCAGAAGAAAGACCTGGAGGGCTCGGCTATCATGAAGAAGCTGGCTAAGCCTCGCAACCCAACCGCTGCAGAGAAGCGCGAGCTTAAAGCTGAGGGCAAGCGTCCAGAAGACGTTATCCTATGGCTTGAAGACAAGGACATGATCCTGCGCAATACTGTCTATTGCCAGCAAGACGTTCGGGCAGAGCACGGGCTGTCCTCAGTCCTGCGTGATTTGCCTCCCCGTGAGTTTGAGTTTTGGCAGATGGACTTGCGCATGAACCTGCGCGGGATTACCTGTGACATTGAGCTAGTACATATTGCCATTGAGCTGGCTGAGGTTGAGGCTAACCGTCTGAACGCTGAACTGCAGGAACTCACTGATGGGTTTGTGCAGAAGACTACTGGTCGAATTAAGTTCAAGCAATGGATGGAAGACAACGGGTCTAAAATTCCAAACACCCAAGGTGCGACCCTGGATATTATCCTCGGGCATGACCATGACGACAAAGAGGCGACGGCAGAGCTTAAGGCAGAGCTTCAAGGCATTGTCCTCAATGACGTTACCCGACGCGCCTGTGAGATTGTACGTGACGGCAATCGGTCGTCCTTGGCTAAGTACAAGCAGATGCTTATTCAATTGTCAGACGGCAATCGCTTGCGGGACATGATGCTCTATTGCGGGGCGTCCAGGACCGGTCGGTGGTCAGGGAAAGGCACACAGCCCCATAACTTTATTCGTGGGTATTCTGAAATTATGGAGGAAGTCTGCCAGGACATCCTCAAAGCTGATCCAGAGGCTTTGAAACTGCTCTATGGCGGGTCAGTCCTGGAAATTCTCTCTAAGGCTACTCGGGGCGCTTTAATTGCCTCTAAAGGCAAAAAGCTGATGGTAGCTGACTTTGCTGCCATTGAAGCGCGTGTTCTCCTCTGGCTGGCCAAAGCCACTGAAGCACTGCAAGTCTTCTATCGTGGTGAGGATATTTACCTGGATATGGCCACGTCCATCTTCGCGTACCCGTGCACCAATAAAGACGACTTTCCTTTTGAGCGTAAAGTTGGCAAGGCTGCGATCCTTGGCCTGGGCTATCAGATGGGCTGGGAGAAGTTCGAAGACGAGTGTCGCAACAAGAACGGGATCACCGACCAGGAACCTAAATTCTTCAAGGACGTTGTGCGGGTCTATCGCAAAGAGCGCTTCCCTGAAGTCTCGTCCTTCTGGTATGACCTTGAAGAGGCTGCAATCCTAGCGGTCAAGAAGTATGACCACACTAAAGGCGCCAGGGGCCCCCGGGTCGAATGCCGCAAGCTCACCTGGTTTATGTGGGGCCAGTTCCTACATATGGAATTGCCTTCAGGGCGTTTGCTGTCCTACTTCCGGCCGTCAGTCAAAGTCCGCACGTCCATGCTGTTTCCGGCAATCAATGAGCGGGGCTATGAGTGCTCAGTGACGGTAAACGGGCCTAAAGATATGACTGTTGCCCAGGGTCGGCGCAAAGCGGCACGTTTGGCTAAGGTAGCCAATAAGCAATTGGTGCCGAAAGCCGAACCGACGACATTTACCAATGAAACTCTGACCTTCATGCACGAGAACTCTAAGACCCGCCAGTGGGAACGGAAAGAGACCTACGGCGGAGAGCTTGTTGAGAACGCAACCCAAGCAACTGCTCGGGACTTGATGGCAGAGGCAATGCTCCGCGTCGACCAGCATCCTGATTATGACCTGCTCCTATCAGTTCACGACGAAGAAATCGCAGAGATAGAAGACGAGAAAATCCACGAGGGCTCCGTTAAGGAGTTTGAAGCGCTGATGGAAGAACTGCCCGCTTGGGCTGAAGGCTGTCCAGTAGACGCTGAAGGCTGGATGGGCCACAGGTATAGGAAATAGGCTATGACACTTGGAATTATGAACACCCTTGGGTTTTGGACTGGGTTGCATGATCGCAATGGACGTAAAGTCCATATTGGCGACACCTTAGAGTTTGATCCTAAGGAATGGGGCGGTGACAACGAAACGGTTGTCCAGTTCATAGACGGGGAGCTTAATGTCCTCGGTGGCGTTTCAGCGGTTGCTGAATGGAGCGTCGTAACCGTTGGCTACGATGAATGATGGTTACTTATCTTAAATCTGGAGTGGCTAATTGGCCGCTAGTTGATCCAAGCAAACCGCGGTGGGGCCACCAAGCCGAGGAGCTAGAAAGCTATGGCACTGACAAAGCCCGCGGTCTTCTGTGGGGTATGCGGACCGGTAAGAGCCGCGTCATAGTTGACAGCGCTTGCGCTCTACGCTCAGGCAACCGAATACGTGGTGGCCTAGTCTTTGCACCGAATGGGGTGCATATGAACTGGGTGCTTAAGCAAATCCCGTTCCACACCTGGCCAGGCATGACCTGGGAAGCGCAATATTGGTCCTCTAACTTTGCGCGGGAAAATCCACGTCTCTGGTCGGAGCGCTTCAACTCCCTACTTAACTCAACGGCAGATATGCGCTGGTTCACTGTTAACTCAGAGAGCCTAATCATGCCTGCCGTCAAGAAGGCCATTAGTGACTTCCTAGATAGTACCCAGGGTGAAGTAATTGCCATTGCTGATGAAAGCGTGGACTTCCGCACCCCCGGGTCTAAGCGCACAAGAGCGGCTAGAGGGCTTTTCAAGAAGCTCCCTTATCGGCGTATCCTCGATGGTACAGCCTTGATGAACAGCCCCTTGCACGCGTTCAGCCAGTTTGAGCTACTTGAGCCTGGTGCTCTAGGGTTCAAAACTTTTGAAGAGTTCAAGGGTTACCACTCAGTCTGGAAGCAACAACGAACCAAAAGCGGGCGATACTATCCAGCACTGGATAGATACACAAATCTAGAAACCCTGCGTGAGAATATCGGGGACTATGCCTCGGTCGTCCTCCGCGAAGACTGTGACGACATGCCGGAACTGTTGCCCATCGATGTGCCAGTGGAAATGTCTAAGCCTCAGAAAGAAGCCTATCTTGAGCTACTGGAAAAGTATCTACTTGAATTTGACAATGGTGCTGAGATTGACGCACTTGAAGGTGGCAAGCGGGCAATCAAGTTCCATCAGATCGTATCGGGATTTGCCATTGACGACTTTGGTGAAGTCCAGAACATTGATGAAGACCCGCCGCTACTGCAGGAACTAAGGAGGCAGGTAAGTGATACACCCAAGTATATTGTATGGTGCCGTTTCCGCGAGGACATTAGAAGAGTATGCGTCGCGCTACGCCACCTTGGACATACCATTGTTGAGTATCACGGAGGAGTACCGCAGGGCCTTCGGGCAGAAAATGTCGACCAGTTTAATAATGACCCTGGAACAGTTGGATTTGTCGGACAGCCGCAAGCTGGTGGCCGAGGACTTGAACTCCCCGCTGACACTATCATCTGGTATTCCAGCACTTATGACGCGATTATCAGAAACCAAGCCAACGAGCGCGGAACTGTTATGGGCGGACGCTCTGTTTCCATTGTCACACTCTCAACGCCGGGAACTGTACACGACGACATCATTGCGTCGGCAGAAGGTAAAATTCGAACCGGTGACTGGGTTTCCGGAGCCGGATTGCGTGACAAACTAAAGGAATGGAAACAAAATTTGACCAGCAGCTGAATTAAGTTCTTTTGCTGGCTTACAACTCTGCAGCTGCAGCATATCTTCAATCTTGTTCGCTGAGAATGAAAAACCAGGCCACATATGAGGAGCCACACAATGAAATCGATTATCGCACTTTCCGCAAGCATCCTGCCGCTTATTGCCTTCGCTGCTGCCGACGCCAACTCCGGTGCCGCCGGCGGGACTTCGGGCGCCGCTGGTGCCAAGCCCACGGCTGACCCCAAAGCAACCGATGCAAAGGCCCAAGCCAATGCCAAAGCCAAGGCTGATGCCAAAGCTGAAGGCAAAGAGAAAGAGCCCAAGCAGCCCAAGCGCGGTGTTGGTACCGTAGCGATGGAAGCCATTCTGGACGGTGCATCGAACGAAGAAGCCCTGGCCGCTGTTCGCAAGGAATTCCCCGACGCGAACACCACAAAGGCGTCGATCAACTGGTACCGCAACAAGCTGCGCAAAGACGGCACTGTGTCGACCGGCGGCGCCTGGAAGGGCAAGCCCGTTCCGAACGCTCGTGAAATGGCCAAAGCAGCTAAAGAAGCCCAGGAAGGCAAAGACGCCGAAAACGCAAAAGCGGGCGACAACAAGCCGACCGCCGGCGACGACCCCATGGCATGAAAACCTGAGAGCCGCCTAACCTCGGCTCTCACGTTTCTGCTGAACTACAAAGAGGCCTGAGCTTAGTGCTCAGGCCTTTTCTAATTGCATTTACAGGTTTCCTCTCTAATCGTTTTACGATATTCTAATTATAGAGCAAGGAGAAAACCATGACCACAACAATGACCGCTGCCCCTATTGAAATGAACGGGGTCTTCTTCCAAAAAGTGTTTTATCAGCCGATGACAAAAGGCATGGGTGGCGACAGCAAAGGCCTTTACGAAATCAAAGACCCACCAAACACCGGCTGGTCCCGGGCTCTGGTTATTTGGCCTGAAGACAACCAACCTGAGACCACGTCCAAGCGCAAGAAGCAAGCGGCCAAGCGTGTCACAGTCTTCTGCCCCTACACGCTGAGCGCCTATCAGGTTCGGTTCACGGCTCGCGAGGTTGCCAACCAGAAGGCTTACCCGCTTACGCCTAAGCTCATTGATAGCCTGGCAGCTATCATCGACAAGAACTGGAAAATGTATACCAATTTTGGGTTCCATAAAGCCTATGATGTTGCAGCCCTGGTGCTCACGCGTTTAGGCAAACCAGTTCCAAGCTACATGTCACCTAAGCTTGAAAACCTGGAATACAATGAGACCAGTGTGCCTAACCGGCATGGCAAGCCAGTTGCAGACACCCTGCTTCGACCAGTAAAATCCTCGAGTAAGCGCGGGCAAGTTTGTGCCTTCTTTATGGCTGATGGAACAGGCTCTTTGCGTGAGGCCATGGCCAAGTTTGATATGTCTCGGTCAGGTGTTCTGACGCACTTGCATGGACTTCACAAAGACCACGGCCTTGGCTATGTATTGCAGGGCGATATGGCAACTCTGATGTTGCCTGCAGGTTGCACTGACCCAATGATCGACGGCGCCCAGGCTGAAGTCCATCAGAAGACCGTGGCTCAAACAACTGCCCGGAAAGCAGGCAAGCCTTGCAAGCCCACTGTCACTGCTCTACCAAAGAAAGGCAAGCGACGGGAAGTTGCCTTGTCTTTGGTCGAAGAGGGCTCTATTGCTGAAGTCGCCGAAAAGGCTGGATGCACACCGAACTCAGTGAGGTCTCACCTCCACGACCTGCATACGAAGCACGGCTTCGGTTATGAGTTGTCCTCAGACAAGTCTCGTGGTAAACTGATCGCACCGGAGGGATGGACACCAGACTATGATCCCGAAGAACTTGACCCGCTAGCCTAAGGAGCTATAATGGAACTGAAATCAACCGCAAGCTGGATGGAACGCTATCTTGAGCTTGTCTATCACTTCAATACTGAGATTATCGGGTTGCCGATCCCCAGTCAGCCGAGCCGTCTCAATGACGGCCGCAAAGATTGGGCTATGTCTGCGCTCAATGAAGAGGTCTCCGAGTTCTTCCAGGCCGAGACCTTGGAAGACGAGGTCGATGCTCTGTTGGACCTTGCATACTTTGCTTTGGGCCGTATCATTGAAATGGGCGTTGTGCCTGGGGCTACATTCGAGGAAGTCCATGCTGCCAATATGGCCAAGAAGCGTGGCGAGTTGTCCAAACGGCCGAATGCGCAGGGCTTTGATGCGCTTAAACCAGAAGGGTGGCAGCCTCCGAACCTGCTTCCGTATCTCGCTCTGGATCGCCGACAGACGCGTGCCGCGTATGAAGCTGCGCTCTCTGAACGAGAAGCTGCCGAAGCTGTCACAGAGCGCGATATGCTCTCGATGAACGACGGAAATCCGAAGCTTGTCATTATCGGTCATGCGCGACACGGCAAGGACACCGTTGCTGAAATCATAAGCCGGGAATATGGCTTTTCCTTCACTTCGTCGTCTTTGTTCTGCGCCAACCATGTGATTATGAAGGCAATCAATAATCCCAAAGAGGCGCTTGACCGGTACGTCGAAGCAGGCTGCCCAGGGCTCACTGAATTGCAACTGCGCGATGAGCTGGAGCTTATGAAGGCTCGGGGCTATAAAGACGCGGATCAGTGCTTTGAAGACCGGATCAATTTCCGCACTGCCTGGTTCTCGTTGATTGCGACCTATTGCTATCCTGAGCGCGAGCGGCTGGCTCGGGAAATCTTTGATGACAATGACCTCTATATTGGCATTCGTGACAAGCGTGAGTTTCATGCTGTCGCCAATTCAGGCCTTGTCGATGGCGTGATTTGGGTTGACGCTTCAGAGCGGGTTGAACGCGAGCCAATGGCCTCTTGCACTGTCGAGCCCTGGATGGCAAACTGGGTTATCGATAACAACGGGACAGAAGACGACCTGCACCGCAACGTTCACCAACTTATGGCTCAGTTTGGCCTTGAAAGGATCACGCAATGATTACTATGGTCTACGGCCCGCAAGCAAGCGGCAAAACCCGCAACAAAGACGCCCTGGCAAAGCACTTCGATCATATGCGGGTGCTTGACGGGGTACACCAGCCGCAACGGTCAGGCCAGTTCCGCACTGACGACGGGCGGGTGCATACTCAGGTGCCCACCGACGCACTTCTGCTCACAACCATGAGCCGCGAGGAGTGTGTCAAGTTCATGGCCAAGCATGAGGTCACCGGAGCTTTGGTGCCGATCCACGAAGCCCTTTTGGAGATTAAGAAATGAAGAGCCAACCTTTTCAACAGGTCTATCGCGACCTACTAAGCGAAATCATGGACAATGGCGTCGATGAGAAAAACGCCCGTACCAATGTGCAGATCAAGATGCTGCAGGGCGGGCATTCGTTCAAGCTGGACCTCACTGACGGTAAGCTGCCTATTGCGGGCAACCGGCGCTACTTTCCACAAGTGGCGGCGGCTGAAACGGCTTGGCAGTTCATGGGCACTAAAGACCCGGAGTTTATTGTCGGGAAGGCACCTAAACTCTGGTCGAAGTTCGTCGAGGACGGGGAGCTTAAAACCGCCTATGGCTATCGCTGGCGCAAAGAGTTTGGCCGGGATCAATTGGCCTTGGCTTGTAAAGAGTTGAAGGACAATCCGACCAACAGACAGTTGTTTGTCTCTGCATGGGACCCACGGCATGACGGCCTTGGCGGAGAGCAGCCGAAGAATATCCCGTGCCCTGTCGGCTTCACGGTATCCCGTTATAACCATGACCTGCACATGAGCGTGTTCATTCGTTCCAGTGACGTGTTTGTCGGGCTTCCTTATGACGTCATGGCCTATGCTTTGACGGCAGATGCAATCGCAGCCACCGTGGGCCTCCGTCCTGCTTCACTGCACGTCACACTGGCGCATCCTCACTTGTACAAGCCGCATTGGAATGCAACTCGGGCTTGCCTCACTGGTGACTGGGACAGCTCTGAATGGCGCGAGCAGAAAGAGTTTGCTGATGTTGCCACTACTTGGCCGACTGATGTGTCGCCCAATCTGCCTGGCTGGGGCATCGGCATGATTGAAGGCCATCCTGACGCCTATATTGATGTCGTCAAGCAGTTGACCCGCCGCACGTCGCAGAACCCTTGGAACCCACTTCCTGAAGTTATTGAATGAACTGGCGTCTCGCATTCCTTCTGGCCCTCGTAGCTTTCACTTCTGGCTTCGGGGGCCAGTTTCTTTATGACCTCCTTACTAAGGGAAATTGACATGAACGACCCCTCATCTCAAATGGACAAGTGGGACACTAGGTTCCTGCGCCTTGCTGTCGAAGCACGGTCCTGGACTAAAGGCTTAGGCGCTGGTGTCGACCGTGGAGTTGGCGCTTGCGTTGTCTCTCCGAACCGTCACCAGTTCTCGCTTGGTTATGCTGGCTTTCCTCAGGGCGTTGACGACAACCCTGAACGTCTCGCCAGCCCCGACTATCGCGCCTATCATACTGTCCATGCGGAATTGAATGCAATTCTCAATGCCCGCTGTTCAGTTGAAGGCTGGACAATCTATGTGACAGAAGCCCCGTGTCATGAGTGTTCCAACGCAATCATCCAGGCTGGCATTAAGCGTGCAGTGACTGGAACACCTCGCCGGGACTCAAGCTGGTACCGATCGCAGCTTGAAGGCCGTGAAACAATGCGTGAAGCTGGTCTCATCATTGATACCCTGGAGATGCCAGTATGAAACTCATTATGGCCATAAGTGGTAATGGCTTTGTTGCCACTGGTGAAGACGATGATATGTCCTGGACTGGACCGGTCGATAAAGCGGTATTCAAACTGCTGACAAGCACTAGCGACGTTCTCGCCGTATCGGCTAAGACCTTGCAATATATGCCAAAAGAACTCCCCGGGCGCGGCAAGCTCTATGGTTTGTCGACAAACCCGAGCAAGGGTGTTCAGCTTGAAGACTTTGCAGCCATGTTCCCCAATGCCTGGTTGCTTGGTGGACAAGAGCTTGGGCTATTTGCAATGAAGAACGGGTTTGTGGATACCGTTTACCTTTGCCGGGCGGTTGACACTATGTTGGTCGCAGCCGGGCCCGCGCTATTCGCCACTGACCCAAGCGAAGACCCACCTCAGGACGTGGAAGACACGCGCATCCCCGATAAGATCAGCCGCTATCTGGAACGGAGGCAGCACTCTCCCGGCCGGGGCTCCTGGTGGGAACAAACTATGCGGGTGAAGATTGAGAACCTGCTAGTCGAAACATGGAAACGCGGGAGTTCAGTTGATGGCGAGTAAAACCGCAGAGAAAAACCTGTGGAACCGGATGCGGGAGGCTATGAGGGTCTTCCGCGCCGACGTTCACTATACCCGCATTGAAAACTCGGTTTCAGATAGCTACCCTGATGTCGAAGTATCCCTGCTCTATGAAGGGGTTAATTACGGCGCAACCTTTGAGTTGAAGACAGCAAGTCGACCAGTGCACTTTGAAACTTCCGTTCCTGTGCATGTTCGTCCTGGACAGGTGCGCTGGCTTAAGAAGCGCTGGAATGTCAGAGGTTCGGCATGGCTTTTGGTTCAAGTAGGTTCAGGCAAGGACTTGGCGCGCTACCTGCTTCCCGGTGACCTTGCCGGACCAGCCGAGGAAGGCCAAAGCGAAAGCTGGTTTGCAAAGCACTCAGTCTGTAAGCATGATGACCCACTTGACGAAATTGTTAAACTGGGGTGCACCTGGAGGTGGCTAGATGAGAATTGATACCGCAATTGCTGGTGCCACGTTCCGTGAGGGCGGCACGGAGATTGTTACGGGGTTAAAGGTTGGGCAGCGCTACCGGTTGGAGCGCGAGCCCTCTAACCCGTACGACCCAAACGCGGTCAAAGTACTGGTTGAGAATTACCAATTCGGCCGGGCCCAACCAAAGACATACCATTTGGGCTACATTCCGCGCAAGTGGTCAGGAACGGTATCTGCAGCCCTTAAAAACAACAATCTTCATGTTTGGGCTGTTAAGAAAGACGATTACTGGGGAACAATTTCCGTTCTGTGGGTTGACGCGTCAAATGATCCGCTATAATATAAAAGGACGTTAAAAAGGAATGTCCAATTATGTTTATCTGTCGTCAAACCCGCTCTGACACAAATCCTAACGGCCGTCGCATCATCTTAGAAGCGACCCACGACGCCATTGACCTGTTCTTGCAAAGCGTCGCAAAAGTGGACAGCCGCGCAAGCAAAGACGCCGCGTTGATGGCCTTGGCTAATGGTCATGATGTACGCGGCATTAACGACGGAGCCCTCTGGTACCGCGTTGAAAAGCCTGCGACCTTTGTCCCCGCGCCAACTCACTGTGACCTTTCGCAACGTACCCTCACTGACGTGATGTATGACGGGCGGGTCAATAACAGTGCACGGTGGGCGACAATGGACGAGCAAAGCTGGCAACTATACGGCTGCGGCATTCTGGGCACAGGCAATGGCCAAAAGTATCAGCGCGGCTTGGATGGTTTGTTCTATGTTTCCGAAGGCATGGCCTCGGTTCGCCGATTTGGGGTAACAGCATGACAGTCCTGTCCTTCTTCATCATTCGCAATAAAAAGACTGGGCAGTACTTGCCGCCCGGTATGGGTAGTGGCGCTCGTGGAACTACGCATCAAGACCTTGTTACGCCCTGCGAAACACGCCCACCTAAACTGTACCATACTGAAGCGGCGGCAAAGTCTTCTCTAACCTGGTGGCTAAAAGGTGTAACTTCTGTTAACCGGTTTACCATTGGCAGCTCATGGGAAGGCTATGAAACTGACGAAAGTTGGGGCACTGAGCCTGATCCAAGCCGCATTGCCGAAGACATGGAAATTGCTCAAGTGGACCTACACTTATGACCCGTATTAACTGCATCCCACCCTCTGAGCTTACGCGACAGCACTTGGTCGCCGAGTATCGTGAGCTTCCCCGTGTGTTTGGCATGGTTCTTGGCATGGTTGAGCGTGGCGTCACTGACCCGTCTCTTGCCGTTATACCTCCGACGTACCGCATGGGCACGGGGCACATGAAATTCTTTGTCGACAAGCTGGGTTACCTGGTCAAACGCCAAAAAGCCCTAATTGCCGAAATGCAAGCCCGGGGTTATCAGCCTAATCATACTGACCCAGACAATCTGCTGGCGAATATTCCCGTATCGTATCACGGCGACTGGGAGCCAACTGATGAAGCGCTTGCCATATCTCGCGCTCGTATACAGGAGCGCCTCGATGGCTAATTCCGTTACTCCAAAAGTCGCTAACGCAATGCAGGCCAAGGCCACAACCTATAAAGTGCTTTGCGCCATTGTCAAGCTTTATGACGAAGCAACGGTAGTTGAAATCCAAGCCAAGTACAATAAAATTGCAGGCCCCTGGAATTTGCCTATTGATTATGTGACAGTTGAAAGCGCCCGGGCTCATTTAAGCCAGGGCGTGAGAAACGGTCTCCTGCGTTATGAGCGCCGGCGTAAAGGCCAGAAAGTTGAACGTCGCATCACTGGTATGGCTGATGGCGTTGGTTACTATATTTGGGACGGCGATAAAGACGAGGGCGCTGAATAGAGGTTCGCGTCAAAGCTCAATTCTGATATTGTATTTATATGAGCAATGAAAGGAAACAACATGTCCAATAACTCTGTGAAAACAACCCGCTACTCCGCGTCGACCAGCGAGGTCGTTGAAGCGGCCTGGAAGTTGAAGCGGCTGACCGAGACCCACGAGATGCGCCAACGGGCTCTCCAGGAAGAATACAAAAAGAAGTCCATCGCCATTACTGATGAGCTTCAAGTATCCCAGAGCGCCGCTTTTGAGAGCGTTCGTAAAGAGCTGGACATTCCGGACAGCGACTGGGGCGACGGTCAAGATTGGGCTCTGAATATCTCGGAACTTGGCAATGGCACTGTGGCCATGGTTCACAAGACTGACGGCGATGCGCCAAACCAGAAAGGCGGTTGTGGCTGCCCGGCGTGCACATTGGCTGGCCTTCTGGGTCTCACTGATAATGACGAGGACGACAGCGATGTCCAAGCTCACGGGACGTTGCACTGATGGGCCACAGGATTAATGAGCGCATCTTCTGGACTAAGGAAGAGGCCGAAGAAGATCAGAAGACGAAGGGCACTCCGGGGTATAGCGAGGTCTATCCAAGAGGCATCTCGCCCTGCAAAGCCAAGCATCCTGAAACGGGCGAACCGACTGACGCCTGGAAGTCAACGACTGAAGTCTATTCGGGGTAAGATTGGAACCGGCAGGTAGCACTGCCGGTTTTCCCCGTTTTAGATACATGCTAGACTGAGCATCTCCATAATATGAGGAAACCCATGGAACACCCTGCTATTGCAACCCAAATTTGGGATAAGAAATACCGTTTCAAAGATGCGAAAGGCGAGCCCATTGATACTACTGTCCATGACACTTGGGCCCGTATTGCTCAAGCTCTGGCGGAAGCCGAAAGCGACGACCCGGAAGTAGTGGCTGAGTACTTCTCCCAGTTCTACTTCGCTCTTGATGAATACCAGCTCTTGCCTGCTGGCCGCATCACCGCTGGTGCCGGCACCGGTCGTCAGGTTACCCTATTCAATTGTTATGTCATGGGCACGATCCCAGACAGCATGGACGGCATCTTCTCAATGCTCCGTGAAGCCGCTCTGACAATGCAGCAAGGCGGTGGCATTGGTTACGACTTCTCAACCATTCGTCCTTCTGGTGCGACTGTCAAAGGTGTGGCAGCAGACGCCTCTGGACCGCTTTCCTTTATGGACGTTTGGGATCGCATGTGCCGCACCATCATGTCGGCAGGTGAACGGCGCGGTGCAATGATGGCAACCATGCGCTGTGATCATCCTGATATTGAGGAGTTCATTGAAGCTAAGCGTGAAGCTGGACGCCTTCGCATGTTCAACCTCTCAGTGCTTGTTACTGATGCGTTCATGAAGGCAGTCGAGCGCAATGATGACTGGCAACTGTGGCACAAATCTGAACCAAGCTCAGGGCTGCCAGGACACGCTGATTACGGCGATGGGTTTGTTTATAAAACCATTCCAGCACGTGAGCTTTGGAATAAGATCATCCAAGCAACCTATGACGTGGCCGAGCCAGGGGTTATCTTCATTGACCGCATCAACCAGCTGAACAACTTGGGGTACTGCGAGACCATTGCTGCCACAAACCCATGCGGGGAACAGCCGTTGCCGCCGTATGGGGCTTGCCTCCTGGGTTCGATCAATTTGTCCCGCCTTATCAGTGCCGCCTTTACCGCACAGGCTAGCTTGGACCTCGACCAGCTCGACCAGCTAGTTGCAACTGCGGTGCGGATGATGGATAACGTGGTCGACGTTTCTCTGTTCCCAGTCGCACAACAAGAAATTGAGGCCAAGGACAAGCGCCGTATCGGCCTCGGTGTAACAGGACTTGCAGACGCTCTGGCGATGTGCCGTGTGAAGTACGGAACCGACGAGGCGGCTGAGCTAGTTGAGGAATGGATGGAAGCAATTGCTCTGTCAGCCTATTCCGCCTCAATTGAACTGGCCAAAGAGAAAGGGCCTTTCCCTAAGTTCGACGCTGACGGCTTCCTGCGTGAGGGCTCTTTTGCTGATCTGCGTTTGCCGCTGGAAATGAAGAATGACATTCGCAAGCATGGCATTCGGAACGCCCTCCTTACTTCGATTGCGCCAACCGGGACAATCAGTCTCTACGCCGGCAACGTCTCCTCGGGCATTGAGCCTATCTTTGCCTATGGTTACACACGCACCATCCTTAACGGCGACGGGTCTAAGCGTCAGGAAGAAGTAGTGGACTATGCGGTTGCCCTTCATCAGGAAATGCACCCTGGCGAAGAACGCCCAGACTACTTCACCACGGCTCAGCACCTCACACCAGCCGAGCATTTGAAGATGCAAGCGGCTGCGCAGAAGTGGGTCGATAGCTCCATCTCTAAGACGATCAACGTTCCGGCTGACATTTCCTTTGAAAGCTTCCGCAACGTTTATGAGGAAGCCTATAAGCAGGGTTGCAAGGGCTGTACAACGTACCGTCCAAATGACATTACTGGGTCTGTCTTGGAAGTGAAGACTGACAAGCCAAAGTCCAAGTCGTCCAGTGAAAAGCCAGCCGATCGGCCTCGTCGTTTGGAAGGGGCAACCTACAAGCTGAAATGGCCAAACGAGCCTCATGCCTTCTATCTGACCTTCACCGATCAGATTGATGATGCTGGTGGTCGTCGTCCGTTTGAGGTGTTTATCAACTCCAAAAACGTGGATCACTATCAGTGGATGGTTGCTCTTACTCGCATGGTCTCTGCAGTGTTCCGTCGCGGTGGCAATGTGTCCTTTGTGGCTGACGAGCTTCGTGAGGTCTTTGATCCTAAGGGCGGCGCCTGGATGAGCGGAAAGTATGTTCCGTCTTTGCTTGCAGCCATGGGCAATATTGTCGCAGACCATATGACCCAAATTGGCTATGGCGACTTCAAGGGGGCTCTCACCGACCAGGAACCTGCGGGCGATATTGAAGTCGAGAAGACTGAACCTGTAGTCCTTGGTGCCAGCACTTGTAAAGACTGCGGAAGCTGGAATACTGAGCACCAAGGCGGGTGTGAAGTATGTAAAGACTGCGGCTCTAGCAAGTGCGGCTAATCGGCTAAGCAAAATGAACGAAGCCCGGGCGACTTCCATAGTCCCCCGGGCTTCTGTGTCTTTCTGTAACGCTTTCGGCGCGCGTAAGCTAAGTGGTTATGCGCTAATTCTGAGCCGGAATGCTCACCGGTTCTTCTATAACGCAAAACTCATTAGACCTATTTGAGACTAGCCGAGGGGGTTTAATGCGATCGTCATGCACTTCCCATACGGTGTCCACCACATAGCATCCGATAGGCAGTGGATAGAAGTTTTCCCGGCAATACTGCCCCGGGGTGCTCCGATCAATGAAAAGCCAAAAGTCAAACAAGTGAGTAGGGTTAGGCAGAAATGAAGTGTTGGGATTGTACGGGTGGGCTCCGGTGTTGCCACAAATCCATTCGCCATCAGTGGTGCTAATGCTTGTAGTCCAGGTACCTGGAAAAGGCTTCTTAACACGCCGGTCCACCTCCATTACCGGGTCCATACCATAAATGGTATCCTCAATAAAGACGCTATACACCTCGAAAAACGAGCTGACCGGGTAGTTGGCACCAGCAGTTGTGCGCCCAATTGAAAAGAAAATTAGGAACAGCATATGAAGAACCAAACTTAGGGCTACAACAAGAATGGTCAGGGCGGTATTTACTCGATGAACTCTGGTCATGGGTTAACCTTTGATGAAAGATTGCGAACAGTTTCAGTCAGGTTATCAATGCGGACTTCAAGCCGGGTAACACGGTCTGAGTTGGTCGAATACCGAAGGTTCTCAGACTCCACCTGGTCAATGCGTACAGAAAGCTGGCCCATCCAAAAAGCAAAACCTGCTGTCTGGAGAAGTAGGGTAAAAATAAGGGCCACTGGAATTTTCTTATCGATTTGCCAGGTGTCCCTATTTACGTTTGTATCCGCCATGGTGCGCTGTCCTTGCGAAAAGTCGAAAGCAAGCATTGCCGGCCTTCGACTTTAATTGTAATGTATACAGGTTTGCTGGCAAATAAACCAACATTTACTCTGCCGGGTCCTCGGTCTTAGCGCCCAAGATAATATCCATTGTGGAATTGTGCTCGTTGACTAGGCCTGCATGACGGCTGCGGCAATTCACTAGATTGCGCCGGTCGACCAGCCAGTAGTCCTCAGTTTCAGACTGGCTCAGCACTCGGTTAGGCAAAAAGACTGGACGCGCGCACTCCTGGGTAAGTGATGCAGGAGCGCGCTCTACGTTCAAGCCTTCAGCGGATTGAATTGAGTCGCCGCACGCTGCCAGTGCCAAGGGCAGGGCGATCAGCATCAGGGTCTTCATTGGCTTCTCTCCTAAGCTTGTCAACCTCAGCATTGAGGTCTTCCATTTCCTTAAGCCGCTGAACCTCTAGGCGTACTAGGGCTTGACGTGCCGTAGTTAGTTCAGCATTAAGGGCGTCTAAAGCTTCCTGCTGCTCTAGCCGTTCAGCGGATTGCCCGTCAGCACGACCTTTCAGGTATGCGCTACCTGTCAAGGTGCCAATAACGGCTAAAGCGGCTAGAAGGATATAAATCCTATTCATTATCAAACACCTCGTCAGGTCCTTACTGGGGGCTTAACTTGCTTTGCCCAGCTATCCATTCCAAAGGCCGCAGCAGCAAAGCCATAGACCCAGATTGCCAGTCCAATTGCCAGATCGACCAGGGACGAGAGGTCTCGGTCATTCTGAGTAAGGGCAATATAAACAATGCTCATAACAAGCGCCCAATGCAGCACGAGCTGGATTGTTGCGGTCTCACGTTTGAAGGTCTTTTTCTTTTCAGCAGGCATTCTTAAAGCCTCGCTGCTTGGACATGCATCCAGTCGTAATTGCGGGCACGGCCAAGGGACAGCCATCCCTCGCTTTCCCAACAGCGCCAAAATTCAACGCATTCTGAGGTTGCCAGTTTCGCGCGATCATTGCCCCACTTCAAACGATTGCGTTCTGGGTCAGTATCAATTGCAATGCCCCAAGCATGTGTGGATAGTGTGCTGCCACCACGCTTTTTACGGAAGTTATAGCAGCCACCAAATAAGTCAAAGCCCAAACGTTCAATATCGGCTTGCGAATAAGCGCTGGCGATTTTGGTATAGACACGCTCAGCACTGTCGGCGACCTTCTCATGACAGCTAAAGCGGGTTATACTTTGGCTCTTGTCCCACGCAATTTTCATGGTGAAAGGTAAATTGACTTTGCCAGCAGTGCATTGTGGGCCACCGGCTTCGCCATAAAACCTGGTCATATCCTGGCCCGTTTGATTTGGCCAGGGAGTAATATTCAGCTCTGGTTGGGCAGCTTCCTCATTATCGCGCCAACTGGACGGGCGACGGCCATTGGCCTGAGTTGCCTCCCAAAGGCTCAAGGCATATTCTGTGTCAGGGCCATACAAACCATCGATCGGCCCGACTTCCTCGAAGCCCGCATATTTCAGTATCAACTGGGCCGCTGCAACAGCCCGACGAGCCTGGCTCCATTTGCGACTGCCCACGGCAAGTTCATTGGCGCGCCTGTCCAGTATTTTGTTGACAGCAGCAACAGATTTTGGGCCCATATCATTCAGGTCCCCATTGTAATATCCAGCAGCTGTGAGCAGCTGGTTGATTGAGCGTATATTCATGTCTGTCTCCTTTATGAGGTTGCAGCCCCAAGCTGAAGGTACTGGATTGAAACGGTGACTGCGCCGCCAGTAAAGTCTCCGCCGTTAGCCGTAAGCGTGACAGGGGTATTGGAATAAAAGGCTGTTGGCCCGATAACCCCAATATTGCTAGCCCCGGGGGTAATACCCAGCGAACCGCCATAGGCGCTCTGAGAGCCTCCCGAGGGACCGCAATCGTAGCTGGTCGCTCCGGTAATATCTGCGGTGGTCAAGGTGGATACCCCGAGCAGCACACATCGTGCCGGGATAACAATCGAAGTATCGACCGAGGGTCCCGTCAAGCCAGTAAGCTCTTCTTCATTGATGCCCATTTGCAAAGATGCGCCATTTGGGCTAATAACGCCAGCGCCAGCGTCGTCCTCGCCTTCGGCAGACCAAGCGCCCATGCTGAAGCGACAGGCAACAGCCTCGTCTTCAACCCAGCAGAGCCAACCTTCGTTTGGCGCATAAAAGACCCAGCCGTTGCCGTCATAGAGGGCAATATTATTGGCTTTACCCAGCCAGTCGCTCGAAGCAGGGCTGGCAACAAGGTACGTGTCACCCAAAGTTGGGTTGCTTGGCGGCGCGCCCAAATCGCGGTCTAGCACCGAGAGCTGGACAAGGGTGTCAATGGTAGCCAAAGCCTCATTGAAGGTTACGTGCTTCTGAGACTGGCTTGCAGTCATTTCGGGAATATTCAGTTTAGTGGTGCTCATCGTTCAATAATCTCCTCAGCTTTGATACCGCGACCAACGGTGGCACTCATTTGATAGACCCTAATCTTAATCTGGTCTGTTTGAACGGCGCCAAAGTCCGCGATTTGCATGGCCTCTGTGTAAGTGTACGCCGGCGATGCCAGGTCTGTAACCTCGCGAACAACTGTCGAGCCGTCCATGATTTCTAGTTCATAGCTCTCAGTCTCTTCGTTAAGTGGTACGCTGGCCAGTTCCCATGGGTCCCCTTCAAAGCGTGTACGACGTACCCAAGAAAGAGCAATATCATTGCTGGTGCTCAGGTGCCAGCGAGCTTTTAGGTGAACCGGGGCATAGGGCTTTTTGGCCATAGCCTCGTGCCGGAAGCTTGTTTCCAAATACGCCGTATCGTCCTCAAGAGCTTTGTAGGCGCTGCCAAACCTCACGTCAATTACGGTATCACGTGCGCTAGGTGCAAGTGGCAAATATGGTGCCGTAGTCGGATCGATAGAGAATTGGTTCTCCATAAATACAAATGCGGCACCAGCGTTAAACGACGCCTCGTCCATAACCCATTCAGTGCCAAGCTGGCCACGAATAAGCCCGCTAAGAACGTAGTCCCCGCTGGATGTCAACGTTGCAGTGGTGTACTGAAAAATTTCCCAGTGCCCTTCCGCGTTCTGCATAGCACAGGTATTTTCCCCGTTCAGAACCCGCTCTTCGCTAGCGGCGCTTGGCATTGTGCCACCAAGCAAAGTGACAGTAATGGTTTGGTTACGCAACCAAACCCCTGTCTTTGCCGGCTCAACACTTTGGACCAAAAAGCCCATAGTGTTATTGACACTAAGAGTTCTGCCCAACTGCCATTCTTCGCTGTCTGGGCTTGGGTCGTCGTCCCTAAAGACGTTGACGTTCCCAGGCCATGGCGAAGCAAAGGTTGCCAGCCGCGGCGACCAGTCAGACGGTTCGTTTCCAGAAAAGAGCGGAATGTCCATAACATAGAGTTCCGGGAAGCCAGGCACTCGAGTGACAGCCGCAGCCTTGTATTGAGGCGGATAGACTGGAAGCGTGAACAGGCTCATATCGAAAGACTGGAAAGATACCTCATGGAACTCGCCGGTATCAATAGACTGAATACGCCCCTGGCCCACCCGGTCACCGATCGGGAAAACAATGCCGTCACCCGGGTCAAGCCGAAAGAACGACGGCGGCAGGTTCAACGCCCCGTTTTCACGGGCGGCCCAGGCCTGGTGCAGAATACTGTCAGCCAGCCCGCGAACATAGTCTGGAGCCAGAGACTGTGGAAGCTGGATAGTAGAAACGTCGCTGTTGTTGGTTTGATGGCGCTTTGCATCAAGCGAGGACACCTCATAATCATTATAGGCGTCGATAAAGTCCACAATCACGCTTTTGGGCAGTTCACTGTCCTGCGCTCGCGTAATGGTAAAACCAAGCGGGTCATTTTCAGTGGACACAAAGTCATCAGTGTAAAGGACCGTCATGCTGGTCGACGACTTAAGGGCAAATTTGATCTTGCCCTCACTTTCAAACGCATCGAATTGGAACCCAGTCATAAGAGATGCGATAGCATCCCGAGGAGCAGTAATGCCCTCGATATGGTAGCCTTTCACAAGGCCCTGGGTGCCATTTAGCTGCGTTGTATCAACGTCCGTTACACCGACTTCGGCACAGAGCTTCTCAACCAGGCGTGGGAGCGCAGGATAAGCATTGCGGCCTGTCATCCAGTGCCCATAGCGCCACAAGTCGCCGTCACTCCAAACGTCCATACGCGTAGGGTACTCAGGGAACGGGCGTGCGTCCCAGCACCAAATAAACATGTTGTCAATATCCAACATGCCAGCTGGAGCTTCGTCGCGCCAGTACTGAAGCATAGCCTCGGCGTAAACGCGGGAGATATACTCGTCCTGCTGCCCGCTTGAGTAGTACGGCAGGAAGCTTTCCGAGGACTTAGGGTCATAGAACACATTGGGCTGGTTTGTGCCCTTGTCTGCACAGGGGCAACCAAACTCAGTGAACCAGATAGGCTTAGAGCCTGGGGTGTATTCTGTGGGAGTTGCCGCTTCTGATCCGCCAGGGCGGTTATAATGAGCATTTGCCCACCAGTTGCGAATGTCCTTCTGACGGTAAACCCAGGGCTTGCCGGCGCTATCAGTAATCGGGGTCCTGATTTGACGGTCTCGGGCGTCCATATCCTCATAGTACCAGTCATAATACTCACCACCCTCAATATTCGACTTCAAGTAGTCAATATTGTGGGGTGAGACAACCCCGTTGTCTGCGTCGTAGTCAAGATGGGTTGTACCATCGCGCCAGTCAGACAATGGCAGGTAGTTATCAATCCCGATAAAATCGATGTTAGGGTCTGCCCACAGAGGGTCAAGATGGAAGTACACGTCGCCGGAGCCATCGCCGGGACGATGAGAATGGTACTCCGACCAGTCGGCTGCGTAACCCACCTTAGTATCAGGGCCCATGATGCCTTTGACGGTTGCCGCCAGCTTCTTGAACTCAGTTACCGCGGGGTAGGTGTTTTCAGATGATCTGATGGTCGTTGTGCCCACCATCTCAGTACCAATGATGAACGCGTCAACGCCGCCAGCATGATCGCACAGGGCAGCATAGTGCTCAACCATGCGATTGAAGCCCCATTCACCATTGAAAAAATGATCTACCTGATCGGCTGCGGCTGCGGTCTTGTCGACAGACCCGGCAAAACCTGCCGCCGGACTACAGGTGATCCGACCGCGCCAGGGGAAGATTGGTTGACCGATGCTTTCGGCGTTGTCGCTGTACGGCGTCGGAAGCTCGTTGCCCTCAGTTACGTGCATGAAAACAAAAGGATAGAATACGACCCGGTGACCCCGTTCTTTGAGCCAGCGGATGGCCTCAATCACTACATCATCTGACGGAGTGCCACCATAGATTGGATTGCCCTCGGCGTCACGTCCAACTTCTCGAGCGCCGTCTTGAGACCGCACCAGCTGGTTGACGTTCCACTCGCGCGGGGTAACAATACCGGAGCGCTCCTTGTATTCCACGTAAGGGTGAATTTCGCATTCTCCAATACGCAGGTCATCTCCAAACCATCCAACGACCAGCATAACTGCGTCAAGATTTGGCTGGAGCAACTCGAGCTGGGTCATAGAGCGGACAAAGTCGCTCTCACCATGCTGGTTGTGCATATTCATATAAGTGGCTGGAGTACGGTCACTCTCGCGCTCAGGAATGAACAGCGGGTGGTTATCCCAGCTCCCGAACAAGCCGCCAAAGAAGGTGGACATCACATTGCGGGTGGCGCTTTGCAGGGTATAAACATCAGTCCCATAAACAAACTCGCCAGAGCCCGGGATAAGGCAGAACGAACGTCCAATATTAGAAATATCGTCGGGATCGTTGGTTTCCATTGGAGCAATAAGCTCGGCGGTCACCTGGGGGATACGGTTGCTGAAGTCGGTTAGCTCAAAGTCTTCAAAGACAATGTAGGCCGTGCCCCGGAAAGCCGGGGTATTGTCCACGCCTTCAATACTTTGGATAACGGAGTCAGGCTCCTGGTCTTCAGTGCCACGATAGAACACTGTGGAGGCCAATGAGAGGTCAATCTCTTTGCCATCCATCCATAGGCGCCCTAGCTGAGTGCGTTCATTGCCCTCGCCAAATGCAACGGCAAAAGAGCAAGTGTAGGTATAGGTAGTGGTCTCGACCTTTTGACCGCCGCCCCCTTTGCCACCTACCTCTTCACGCTCAACGGACTTGGTCTCTTTGAACCGGGCAGACCAGATGAGGTTCCCACCAACTCGCATAATGCCATAGAGGCGGCCAACAGAGGCCCCCTCAGATGATTGCATTACCGTGATTTCTTGCAGTCTAGGTCCCTCGTTCCGAATAGCCGGAGTGAGGGAGGAGATAATCATGTTATCAACCATACCACCAACAGCTGCACCGATTGAGCCACCAATCGATGCTGCTGTTAGGGTTGCCCCGAGCATGGTGATACTACCACCAATCGCCGTACCAATTGCTGTACCGACAAGACCTAGGGCAAGAGTAGCCATTTTTAATCCTCAACGTTTGGGAACTTAAAGGCTGCAACGACCTTAGGCTCCCATCTTTTACCAAGGGTCACCTCATAGACCTTATGGCCGCTATGGGAATGAACCATATCTGTTTCATTGGTCATGATGCCACAGTGCCACGCTACCAACTTAGGGTGGGCCCTGAACACCAGAATGACCGCGGGCCCGCGTGTTTCAACGGGAACTTCGACCAAGTACTCTCTTGCAGCCTCAAGCATGGTCTCACCGCCTGAGGTGCGGCGAGGAGGTCGACCCCGAGTTACTGGGACAGCAATTGGCTCAGCCCCTAGCATCTCAGCATAAACGCCCCGAATAAGACCAAGGCAATCGCACCCTTGACCCTTAACCGCCATTATGTTATGATACGGTGTTCCGATCCAAGAGCGAGCCAGTGTTACAACGTCCTGCGCTTGCATTTAAGGTCTCCTTAGTTAATTGAACAGAGATTTACCGTCCAAATTATCATCACCAATTTTTGGATAGAACAGCAGCATGTCCGGACCTGGAATGAGATTGAAGCCGCGGAAGTTGGCAATGTTATTGAACTTTTTCTGACAGGTCGCCGCATCTTGCTTGCAGCCCACCGTGATCACGAAGGTATCTCCGGGAGCTACGGTATCTGGCATTGGCTGCCATAGCTCAATAGTGGCTACTCCGTCAAGCATACTGTGGAATTTAACTTCCATGCCTGCGCCGGCATTGTCTCCGGAAGTCCAATTCAGCATACCCGCTTCAAACCAGTCAGAAGCAAAGTCCGCCAGGCCGGTAACGGTAAATACACGACTGCTGCTTGCCTGGTCAACGGCACCCGTACCTCGGTAGGCGGGGTTTGTCAGGTCGACTTTGCAGCGGGCATCACCAATAATAGCATTGCAATAGCGCTGATACTTGCGCCCTACTTTTTGCTGAAGCATATTGGACAGGCCGCGCATCTCCGCAGAGAACATTCCTCCGTGGCGCTTGACCTCACCAATATAGCCTTTGCTCTTAAGGTGCCGCTGAGACACGTCGCTCCAGTTCACCCAGAAAACCTCCACAACAGCGTTGTCATAGAAGCCCTTAACCAAATCAGTTTCATTGATATTGCTGGAAGACAACGCCCCTTCAACCTCAAAGTTATCAACTGCCAAGCCTAGGCTAGAGGCAAATTGAGAGGCTGTGAACCCAGTAGCCGCTTCGTAGGTCACCCCATCAAAAGTCAGGTCATTGTCGTGGTCAGTGAACCCTTGGACAAGGCCGTCGTTACGAGTGATTTTCCAGCAGTACACCATTTTGGTGGCACGGCCGTCTAGGTGGGTTTGCAACCCGGGGCTTACAGATTTGACCATTAGACTTTAACCTCGATTACGTTTACTTGGGGCACCTGGCCCACGTTGAACAAATCCACGGTAACGTCAATATGGTCGTTTGTAAACCTCACAGGAACATCAAACTCAAAGCCCACGCGCACTTCAGCGTTGTTTGCTGGAGGATTGTTGAAAGTGAGAAGACCAGTCTCTGGGTTTACAGAATAATAAGCCTGGCTAACTGGGGCCCCGTCCACTTCGACCACAACTGTTCCATTTACCGGCTTTTTAATGGTGCGGGTGTAGGCAGACGGGCCGGAGATATAGGTTTTCACCAGTTGAAACTGAGTGCGAACCCCGTCGCCGAAGCCAACTCCTTGGTCGCTGCTGGATACTCTCTGTGTAGGAGGACAGGATTTATAATCTGCCCAGTCTTTCCATCGAAAGCCGTACAGACGCCCTAGACGTGCTTCAAAGAAGGCAAGGACATCATGCAAGTCATCGAGGTTGCGGATGCCCAAGCCAGCGTCGTACTCTCGACGGCTGTCAGCCCAAACAGAGTTGCGCTCTTCATACCCGGAACGAAGGGTAACCACATCAGTGCGACGCCGTGGGCCCCCTGAGGACCCACGGCTTACGGACGTTGGAAACTGGATTTCGTGAAAGTCAGCCATTAGCTATTCCTTTGTCCTCTTGCCAGCATACGCTGGGCTCTTGCCGCCATTTGACCCTCAGATCGGCGGAAGCTCTCGGCGTCTGGGGTAGTGATGTTGAACACCACGGTACCATTACCATTTGAAGCCTCTTTGCCGGCAGGTGTGACCTGGACACGCTCGCCACGAGAGGCTCGGAAGGCAACGACGTTCTTGTCCACGCCACCGGTGCCACCAACCATAAAGTCGGCCCCTTCGTTATGTCCTGGAAGGGCACTTGCAGCCTTGGCCGCTGAAGCTCCCGGGATAAGCCCGTCCAAAATGCCGCCAAAGAAGTCTTTCAATGGAGCGATAACCATCATTTGCATTCCGATTTGAGCCAAGTCTTTGATAACCGAAGAGGCGAACTCGCTGAACTTGAAAGTGCCGTTCTCAACAAAGGTATTCAAAGAGCTTTCCATATTATTGAAAACCGCGTCATTGATGGAGTCAATAAGCTCCATGCGCTTTTCAAGCTGGCTAAGCGCATCAGCTTGAGCCCGGATAAGCTCAACGTCTTTTTGAGCTAGGATGGTGCTTTCCTGCTGCGCAATCTTTAGGGCGCTCATGAGAAGCTCTTGCTCCCGCATACCCTGAGTATTCCGCATGATATTCTCAAAGCGGGTTTCCAGCTCCTGGTTGATAAGCTCAATGGTCTTGAGATAGTCTTTGGACTGGCCTGACCGATCGGAGCCCATGAACCGGTTATTCTGGCTTTTGGGAGTAACCGAGACTTGCTCACCTTTGGACGCCCAGAAAGCAATGAGGTTCTGGTCAATGCCGCCGTTCCCGCCGACTGTGAAAGAGCCGCCCGAGTTGAGGGTCATAAGACCATTTGTCCCCATCTGGTCTCGCGTAACGCCGGGGCGGTACGAAGCCATAATTGGAGCATTTGTATTACTGGGGGCTTCCATATTGTTGATAATGGAAGCCGCCCCTGCAGCCCGGATAAGTTGGTCCGCAAACCCTCGCGCTCCCTCTTCAAGAGGAACAAAGTTGATCTTATCCAGTGTTGCCTCAGTTTCAACAGTCGCGCCCGCAGCGCCCTCAAGGGGAGTGCGGAAACGTTCTGCCTCTGTGGCAAGTTCATTGAGACGCTCGGTATTGGCGCCAAGAGCCTCCATCATTGAGCTTTCCAGGTCTCGGGCATCTTGCAATGCCTTCAGTAGGTCAGCGGTATCGGAAATCCAGCTGGAGCCACGAACCAAGTTACCCGCCATTTGAGCGGACTCAAGCCCGGCTTGCAAGGCCCGCAAAGCCTCAACTTTTTCGGGCAAGCTTTGGGCCTCTGCTGCCGCAGCAATCTCAGTGTCCAGCCCACCAATAGCCTCGGCGATGTTAGCCAATTGCTCTTCGGCTTGCTTTAGCCAGTGCGATGCTTGCTCAGTCGGTGCCTCTGAAAGATCATCGGGCAAAGCGTCAATAGCGACCGCCAGGTCAGAAACTGCCGCTTCAACTTCAGGTCCGACACCACGAACCCGTTCAACTGCTTTATAGAAGTCTTCAATGGTACCCGTACCATCTTGAACTGCGGAAAGCAGGTTATACAGGTTTTCAATATCAGCACTGCGGAAAGACCACATGTCTTCGCCGCCATTATCAAAGTCACGGAACCCGCCCATGCTGGCAATCTCGTCCATGGCCGCGCGAATGTTATCCATATTGAATGGATTAAAGCCCGTGCCGTTGATCTCGCTTTCCATGCCTTTGATTTCGTCTTGCAGAGCACCAAGCGAGGCTTGCAGTTCAGCACGAGACTGGCGGAGCATGGCTTCAGTGGTCAGGTTAACAACCCCACCAAGTTCAGCCTGTTCCTGTTTGGTGATTTTGATGGCCTCGTTATACTTCTGAAGGGCATCAACACCGTCGCCCATGACCTCACGAAGCCGCTCAATCTTATCGGCAGCGGTCTCCGTATTCTGGTAAACAAAGAAGGCAACGCCGGCTAGAGCGGCAAGACCGGCAACAATAGGCCCACCCATAAAGCCAATAGCCACCTTTAGCCCAGAGGCTGCCGTGGCCAAAGCTCCCACGCTGGTGGCCATTCGACCAACTGCAAGAATTTTGCTAGCCGTAAAGCCTACGCCCCAGGCAATGCCCAGGGAGAACAGAAGGTCAGCAAGTGGCTCAATGTTGTCGGAGATGAGCAAGATGGTATTGGCAACGGCCTCTGAGATGGTCTGAGCTTCTTCGGAAGTCGAGATATACTCGGTAAGCTTGTTCCGGAATACCGTAATCGACTGACTGATGGTCGACGAGGTCTGTTCAAACATACCTGCGATCATCGGGTACTGCGACATGATGGCATTGAAGAATTGCTCTGAAGAAACCTCGCCCTCAATAACCATGCGACGCAAGCGAGCCACAGAACCACCAGCCTCGTCGATGCCTTTTGCCGCAGCCAGGGCAATTGGATAGGCGCCTTCAAGGATGGAGTTAAATTCTTCAGCCCGCACAATGTCAGTACCAATTGCCTGGGACAACTGAACCAGGGCACCTCGTGCCGTCTGAGCAGAGGAGCCTTGAACAGCCAGGCCCATACCAACAGCTTCAACAAACTGAAGGACTTGCTTCTGGTCGACACCCAATTCGTTAGACGCCATCATGCCTTTTTGGAACAGCTGAGCTAGTTCTTCAATTGGCGTTCTGGTACGACGGGCGATTGCATAAAGCTCCTCCATAGAGGCAGCTGCTTCCCCGTTAGTGTCGCTCACAATGTTGATGCGGTTGGCAACCACGGTTGCGCTATCTGCCAAGCGCATCATCTCCATGGCTACAACACTTGCACCGAAGGCGCCAACGTACCGGTTGAGGAGCAAGAACGGCTTGTTGGCGCCCCGGGCCGAGTCCCCAACACGATCTACCCCTTCGGCTAGATCACGAGAACCACGGGCGGCTCGTTCCACATCAGAGGCATAGCGATTGACCTCTGGAAGCGAAACAACTGATGGGACAACCGGCGCAACGCCAGTTGTCTTATCTCGAACGTTATTGTTGGAAATGAAGTCTGTCTGCATGGAGCGAACAGCCCGCAATTTGCGCATGACATCATCCAGCTCCGCCTCAGCTTGGCGGAACTCCTGGACAGCACTCCATTCAACGTTAGAACCCATCTCACGACGAGCGCTGCGGAGGTTGGTGCCAATCTGCACAAGCCCGGCGTTGGCTTGAGCAATTGGGGTGCTAAGCCATGACGCTTTGGACCGCGGAGCCGCCAGGGCTCGACGCAGCGACTGGATTTGCTCCATTGTGCGGTTAAGTTCCGACGTGGGCGAAATGTTCTTTAGGGAACGGCGAAGGTCGACCAGTTCACTTCCTGCCCGATCAGAAGCCCCTGCGAGGTCTTCGATGTTCCGCTTAACTTGGCGGGTGCCACGCTCCGTGACGATGATGTCAATACGTTCTGTTGGCATTACGCGCTCCCACCGAAGTCGTCAAAAATTTTGTTCCGGCGGACTTCAAACCGTGCTTGGTCCAAAGCGCGGCGAACCCATCCAGCTGCTTGCTGCTTTGAATGCCCTTTATCCAGAGCATCAATATAGTAGACCGGGTTGGAGACATAGAAGGACGTGCCGCCTGCAGCCTCCGTGATCCCGGCGTCTAGAAAGCCTTTCAGGAACCCAGCGGACGGCGCTCTATCAATACGCGCATAGGCGTCTGCGATGGTAGCTGCGGCGTTCCGTGTTTCACCGATGCCCAACCGGCGCCCAGGTGAAAAGGCAGACCGCACTGATGCCGGTGTGGCTCCAGTCGCGACCTGCCAGTTCGACCTTGCAGTCCCCGTGTCGACGGGCGTTGATCGGATGAGTGAGCCAACAAGGACTTTGGTGGCTTTACGGGGAGTAGCGTGGCTCCATCGGCCAACTTGGTAGGCACGGACCCGCAGCCGTCTTCCAAGTTCGCCAAATTCATCAGCCACCGCTCTTGCCCCCGTTTTCCTTTTCCGCTTTCTTTCGTCTATACTCCAGCAAAGCGTTATCCAAGTTCCTGATATGATACCTCATATCATCTGCCAGCTCACCCCCGATACCCTCGTCCCGATTGTAGGCCCTGATCGCTGAACCAGGAATTGGCCCGTCCATTCGTTCCGAGGAAAGCTCCTGAAAAGCTTTATAGAAAAATCCCAAGCCCAAGGGTATTTCAGGAGCATTTGCGATGGGGTCCGGAAGAGGTTGGTTGGACCTCATTGCAATCTTGATAATCTGTTCCTCTACTGGCCCTTGTTCCAGCTGATAGATGAGGAACTGGGTTAACCGTTTCCCTCAGTTTCCCGCCGTGTCTGGAGGAACAGAGCCTCTTTGCCCGACTGCGTCCGGAGGTCATGGTACAGGTTTTGGATTTCTTTGTGCTGGAGAACAGCCAGCACATTTTCCCAGGTGAAAGGCAGAAGCTCACCGGTGTCCGGGTCTTCCAGGCCTTGCGCCCAGGTCGTGCCGTCGGGATCAGGGTTGCCCTCAGCGTCGACCAAGACTTCCCAATTCAGAATAATGGCCTTTGCCATTGCTTCCTTCATGATCTTCTCGGAGACCTTCTGGTCGAGGGTTTCCAGCTGGATCGCACGGCGATATGGCTTGGTCAGAGCTTCAAGAATGCGCTCATACGACTTGTTGGCACCACCGGCGCGTGCAAGTGTAACCCGGAACGGACCGTAGTCCAGTTCGACGCCCTCTTGTTCAGCCGCGGTGTCGGAACGGAACGAGCCGTAGCCACCCTTTTTCTTTCGGTCAGTCATTGTTTGCTCCTCAGCAAGTTAAGGTTGCCCGCTATTATTCCGGGCTGTCAACGTTTTCCGGCCGTCGCCATGCTTGTGAGAGTTATTAGCCCTCAGCTGCATCCGGTAGGTAGTCATAGAAGCTCATGACGATGGTGTGCGCGAGGCTGTCGTTCACGTCCTCGCCATCAGCTGCCATAAGACCAAGCGGGATGGTAACCGCTTGGTTCAGTTCCACATTCAAACGACCGTCGTCCAGGGCCAGAAGAGGCAAGTCGAAGGCAAAGCCTGCGTTGTCCTTCACCACACAGACGTCCAGGGTGACGTCGGCATTGTCACGGAGGGCTTCCAGAGCCGATGTGTTCTGGAAATAGGCCGTGATGTTGCCGCCAACCTCGAAAGTGCCTGCAGTCACTTCAAACCCGCCGAGCGTCCCGACAGCCTTGTTGATGGTCAGGTTGTTGTTGATGGACAACCGGACTTCAGTGACGTAGGCAAACATTGCGTCCACATACTCGTCCACATCGCTTGTCAAGCCCATGCGAATGCGCGTGACGTGGGTCGAGGTGTTGAACGCTTTGCCGGTACCAAGCGACGGGCGTGCACCCACTTTAAGACCCTCAACAGCATTGTTGGTCTCATAGTCAATGCCCATGAAGCCCATGTCAACCATGATTTTGTCCGCGGTGTCGATGGACATCGTCATTTCGTTGGGCACCGCACCGACGACGTACTCAGCTTGGGTGTTCGAGGGCACCGCGTCGTCCGGGGCTCCCAACTCACGTTCAAGCTGGTAAGTCGTGCGAGTGATCGCAGGGCCTTCCTGGTTTTTGAGGGTGCGACCAAAGAAAATTTGGATCGTCTTGCCCGCGCCAGCGTCAGTCACCATTTGGCCAGAGGCTTTGTCCAGAATGACCTCGTTGGCCCCGGTAGTTGTCCGCACACGGCACCAGCCATTGTCAGTCGCCGTGCCAAACTCGGAAGCCGCAGTGTCGCCACCAATGAAGATAAGCTCACCGTCAACCAGACCGAGTTCCGTGAGGTCCTTGGCCGAGGTTGTGATAACGGGCAAGTTACCAGTGACATCAATCCCGAGGTCACCCGCTTCAAACTGGTGGCCCACACGAACAATGCGAGCGCCGAAGGGAGGCGAAGCTTCAGCCACAAGACCAGCAACGGCAACGTCGCCAGCCCCGGTACCCGTCACCAGCTTCAGACCGTTATTGGCACTGTTCGAGAACCCAGAAGCAAAGACGAGGTCGTTGGCCACAAAAGCGCCTTCGTCCAGGACGGTGTACCCAGTGCCTGAAACGTCGGTGACAAGTTGCCAGCCCTTTTCTTCGAATTTGTCAAACACAAAGCCCTGGAACAGGTCCTGGATGTTCGACTGGGTCATGTCAATGTTGAACCCGCCGGCGCTCTCGAGGTCCGTCAGAACCCCTTTGTACCGGGAGCGGCGATTGTTGATAGGCGTGCGCGCGGTTTTGGTGAAGCTGCCCCCAAAGTCGTTATACGAGTTTGGATCAAGGGGGAACCAAGTGTCGCCGGCGACCCCAAGAGACTGCTCAACGCAGTAGCGAAGTCCCGTCGCATTGCTATCGATCTTGCTGACCTGTGCCATGTGTTAAGGCCTCCTATTTGATTTGGTCATATTCAAAGTCCGCACTAACATTTGTGGTTCGAAAGGAGCCGGACTTTCCCTCCTCCGTTCCACGCACGTTCCTGAAGATGACCCCACCAGGGGTGGTCACGCCTTCAAGGGCATCGTGCACGATCGTAGCAAGTTCGTCGGCCAGCGTCAACCCGTCACCTTCAGGGGTGCGTACCAGCACTTCGAGGTACCCGTACCGACGAAATGTTCTGTTGGTCGACTTGTTGCCCATCGTAACTTGGCCGCCTGCAGTATGGTACACGCCAATTTCAGCATGTGGGATACGACCGGAGGGGCGCCCTTCACGATCGTCGTCATACCACTGAATGACAAAGTCAGGGTCATACGCCTTAAGGGGCGTATAAACTGTGGACATCATCTCATCTCTGGCTTGGGCTCGAGTAAGGCTCATATCAACGCTCCCCGTATAGGATATAAGCAACTCTCTCGTCGCTTGGCTCGACGATTTCCACGCCGTCAATGCTCCATACGTTCCCTGCAGTGTCCTCCAGGTCAACCGCGGTAGTCAGGTCGACCTCGGTAAACTGCGGATTACCATCCGTATTGTTTTCCGAAACAATAAAGCGGGAATGACTGTTGCGCCAGGAAGCATCTGGCGCCTCTTCGGCCTCATAGGCGTACTGCACTGCCCGCACAGTTACCTTAGTGGTACCTGTAGAGCCACGCCAGGGCTTACCGTCCTCGCGATCAGGTGTTTGAGCGCGAGCCGTGACAATCATGTCCGCGCCATACTTTGTCACCAGTCGCGCAGCAGTTTTCTGGAGGCGAGACGCTAGGCTCAACGAACTACCCCTTTCGAGCTACGCAAGAAGGGCCCCACCAGCAGATCAGCTTCGGGGTATTGGACTAGACGATTGGCGTCGACCAGCGAACTTCCCGAGCTAACTCTGGAGGCATTTGCCCCACTGATTGAATAGTAGGTTTCCTCATAGACAGGACCAACTTTTTCCACTTTGCGGTTGATCCGCCCAAATGGAACAGGCGCTCCGTCAGCAACGGGATACACAATCGGCGGAATGAGGTCATTGTCCAGGGCATAGCGGGCGTACCAGCAGCAAGCCTGTTGCCACTTGATAGGCACACCGATGATCCGGGTACCACGCTCATCATAGGCGTGATCCCGCGGGAACTCAAGGCCCTGCAAGGAATTTGAAATAATGCCCTTAAGCTTGGTGCCAAAGCGCTTGCTCATATAGCGTGTGGCTTGAATGAGCTTTTCTTCTTTTGTGGCTTGCGTTGCGGCAGCCCAAGTGGCTTCGTTAATCTCAGCAAAGAAAGCGTCAGCGAAGGCCACCGAAGTGAAAGAGTTGGCTGTCACCAGGCCGGTGCCGTCTTCAGGGATAAAAGGCATCTAGCTCTCCTCGGGTTCCTCAGCTTCATTGCTCTTGGCCTCGGCCATGCGAGCCAGTCTGCGTTTGCGGGCAGCATAAAGTGCGGCGCTCAAACGATTGCGAACCGCAACTGGGCCTTTTTTCTGTTGCGGTTCGCTGGGCCATGGTTAACCGATATGGCCGCTTGGACGGCGTGCCTTACGACGGGCGTTCATGGCCGCATCGAGAGGCGAGGACGAACCGCCCAGGCCGTGCATGCGGGCACGCTTGGCTTGTTCACTGCGTTGGAACTGCTGAATTGCAGCGGCGGGCGACAATGGCGGGAATGCATCGTTTTTCGCTTGAATAGCTTCCGCCAGCGATTGCTCAGCCCGAAGCAGCTCCAAGCGCCCTTGCTCCAAAGCGGTACGAAGGTCATCCGCGTAGACGCGAGCTTCCTCGATACGGGCATCGTATTCTGCCTCTTCATCGCCTGGGCCCTCGGCCAACGGATCGTCATTGCCAGCATCTACAAACGGGTCACCTGAGGCCTCGGCGTTATCGACCGAGGCATCCTTATCAGGTTCGGCTGTCGTAGCCGTTTCGGTCTCTGTCGTCGGCTCGGGGGACTGCTGAACAGTCTCGGGTGCGTCGCTTTCGACCGGCGGCTCGTCAACGGGCGGTTCCCCATCTTGGGGCGCGTCGACCAGTTCACTCGCAACTGCGCGGGTATAGTTCGGCGCAGCATTGGTAACGCTTTTGCGGGACACATCGCCACCAAGCAGGTTCTCCACGGCGTCAAGCCGGGGCATACCGTCAGTGGTCCAGTGCTCATCGTTTTTCGGGTCAAGACCGCGTACGGCCTCAAGAATTTCTTCGTTGGTCTTTGCCATCTGTTTGCTCCTCAGGGTTACAGTGGGCTGGCCGAAGCCAGCCACACCAATTAGTCGTCGCCCAGTACAATATAGGCGAGGTGAACAATGCCCGAAGCACTGATGTCCACGCTGGCATCTTCAGTGATGCCTGCAGCGTTGACAATCAAGTTCAGGTTGATTTCCAGGGAAGCATCTGTGTTATCAAACACAAACACCCCGCCCCGTTCCCCGCGTATAAGACCGGTCACTTCAGCGTCAGCGCCACCAAACCCGGAGGTATAGATGATGTTCCGCTCAGCATCGTCGGTAATCTCGCCGTCTGCCAGAGGGGCAGTTGACATAGAATAGCTGCCATCCCAGTTGTCCTCCAGGTCAGCGCTGTCGCCGGGGCCTGCAAATTTGACATAGGCAGTGGCCCCAAGAAAC
>Ga0208180_1000190_pt1 | contig 59285 bp, 80 predicted proteins | sample MalvireepMed_s16_FD_184241 | JGI IMG/M metagenome (GOLD analysis project Ga0208180, IMG submission 184241) | Marine viral communities from the Global Malaspina Expedition - Malaspina viral metaG DeepMed_s16 (SPAdes) (version 2) | ecosystem: Environmental > Aquatic > Marine > Oceanic | place...
AGTTAGTACCCACCTGCTGAAATTTAAATGTGAGGGGAGGACCAACAAATGACATCAACCATAAAGAATTATCAGTCCAAATATTAATAGCATTCCTTCCTCTAACGCCACCTACAATTTTAGTACCGTCTGTCAGTACCACTTCCCCGGACGTTGTACTTAGAGAAGGAACCCAGTTAGTTCGATTATCTTGATCAGACCAACGAACCAACATTGGATTGAATGTTCCACTCACTGTGGCATCCGCTGCATATTCATTAGTACCCAGAGCAATCAGATGTCTATCATTGGGAGATACAATAATTGAGTTAACACTAATTGGAGATGTGGTAATTGATGTGGCTCTGGTGGGAGTTACAGAAGCATCTGTATCAAAATAAAATATATTACTTCCTCTCCGATTGGCTATTACATCCTCACCCCAGTTATCCAGGCTCCACTGTCCAATTTCAATTTTAAGACCTGATGCACTTGCAGAGGCAGGTTCATCCCAAGCCCTGTAGGGAGAGCCTATACTTCCTGCTACTTGAGGATAGATCCGGGCAGTCATTGCTAGATTAGATGTGGCATTCTCCGTAGCTGATGCAGCCGTATTAACACTCACAATAATCTGAGTACTAGCTATCGACACGATGGTAAATTCTGGTCCTCCCACATTAACAGATCCTACTGAAGATTGACTCAGAATAAGATTACCTCCTACAGTGACTGGATGAGCAGCCGCACTCACAGGTATAAATATTACAGTATCATTGGCAACTCCATTATGAGCAGCAGCACAAGAGACAGTTACCAGTGTATTACCTGCGTTTGTAGATATTTTGCTAATTCCCACTGATGTTGGCTCGGTTGCATTATATGCAGCAGCCGTATAGCCTACCCCAGCAGCAGCCACAGAACTACCTGTGGGAATGTAGTAATTGAATGTGGCCTTTCCTTTGGCAGACTCCGTACTATCTGCATTTCCAGTAACACTAATTGTAAATACAGCTCCACTCACAATAGATGTAATAGGATAAACATTTCCACTCAGACTTACATTGCTACTTCCAATAGCCGAAGTTGCTGTGAAATACACATAATCTCCCGCAGCTCGATCATGAGCAGCATCAGAACAACATACTCTGGTAGAGCCTGATGAAGTACCAAAACAGTTTGTCAATGCCACAGAAGATGTTAGTGGTGTTATATCATATATCTGATCTCCTTCATGTTCATATAGTTTATCAGGAGTACCAAAGATTGCTCTGGCTTTGACATCTGTACCCGTCCAACTAATCAAAGCTCTTCCAGATCCATCAAAGACAGTGCTGGTTCTTACCTCATAGCCACGCATATTTTCAGGACGACCAGCACGAAACCGCACACGGTTACCGTCATACCAACGGCCTTCTTCCGCATATTGCGTAGTTTCTCTATTGAAACCTTGCTGAAAATTAAATTTTTTTAATTCTGCTGTCATATCAAAGCTTGATAATAAATTGTACAATCAATGAAGGAGGTATATTACTGTGTGCACCAGTATCACCAGTTGATCCTGTATTAACATTAGTTCCTGAAGTATATGCAAGATTGGATGAACCACCCCCTACAAATGGTCCTTGTGTTGCCAATCCATGTTCATGAGCTGGCATTTGTGCCTCTGTCAATGTTACAGCTTGAACACCACCAGTATTACCTATGGTAGTTCCAACAATCATTCCTGCTGTTACACTAGTTAATCCAGAGCCAATTCCTGCCATAAATTTACCAGCAAGATCAGGAACATTAAATGTAGTTGATCCATTACCAACTCCATATAAAGTCCCAATCACAGTAAACAAGGCAGAAGTTGAAGTACCAGTACGAGTATGAGCAGAACCATCACATAATTTATACCCAGTTGGTGCTGCTGTAACACCATAAGGTAGGATAGCTCCCGTAGGAAGAAGTCCTGTTATATTAGCACCATCCCCATAGAAGGCCGAGGCACATACCTTACTGCTTACATGAACATTACTCTCGACTACTACATCTCCTCCCACAGTAACTGTTCCTGTGAAATTAGCAGCCCCAGACACACAAACGGTTGATTCAAAAGTTGCTGCACCCTCCACAGTTATAGCCGATCCGAAAGTTGCAGGAGCAACATTATAGACCGAAGTTCCATTTGTGATTACAAAAGTATTTGAACTGGGAGGAATAGTTACTCCAGTATTACCGGCAACTCGTAAGATAACAGCATCGTCGGAAGCATTATTTGATACGGAATTACGAACTACATATGATTTGGAGTTATTGGGAATAAGGACAAAGATAGATGTATGTGCTCCACCAATAGAACCAGTAAGTTCTAGTATAGCAGATCGAGCCTGATCACCGGAACCTTGGTTATTGGTTAGAGTAACACTGACAGTACTGCCAATAGATAGAGTTGCATAGCCAGCTACCGCATCATCTACCAGACTGATAACCCCATCGTTAAGAACTTGTCCCCACGTATTAGGATTATCTCCATCACCTTGCTTGGTCAGACGAAGATTACTTGTGTATGTTGCTGCCATTTACTTCTCTCCTAATAATCCCTTGTAAGTCTGCATCTTTCTTTGGCTTTTGTTCTATCAAAACAGTTCCCATCTGTCCCATGAAATATACACACGATATACCGCTTGCATTCTCAACTGTGATATTCCAGAACCCATTTTCTCCTGTTGATACCTGTAAAACATTAGACTGATCTATAAATCCCATGAAAATCTTTGTTTCATCTTTCTGGGCTTCGTTTAGTTTTTCCGCCAATCCACAATAAGTATTGACTACTTCAGGAGACTGTCTTAATAGTAGACCTTCTTCTTGTGCATAAGCAGTCCCAGTAAAAAGAAAGATTCCGAGTATCACACAAATAATTTTTAAGAACATTGCCTCTCCACTTCTGGATCTCAGGCCGTTCCTGCCAGTTTATCTAGGGGATTCTCCACAGGTTCGGGTTTCTCAGACAAGCTTTGGATTAGGATATTCATAAAAGAGTCTGATGCTATAACAATTTGATCTAGTTGAAATTGAGTAGCCTGACGCTTCTGTTGTAAATCCTGTACTTGAGTAATCCAATACTTTTGCTGATCCGTTAAATCAGATTGATCGTAATCATTACCATTGATATTGATTACATTACTTTCTTCAGTCATAAATATGTTCCTTTCTATGCGGCCACGTAGGCTTTACCAGCCGTGACGGCATCGTCATATGATGTTTTGCTATTCGAGGAATCCTTATACCAATCTTTCTCAGCTTGAATTTCAAGATGATCAGTATTCCGAGTTACCATAAGTTTCACTTCCGCTGCTGTTCCAAACATTTGCATAGCTTCTGTATCATCAGCTATAGTAGCATTAATCAGATTAACACTATCATCCATAGCTGAGAAATGTGCAGCAATCTCTTCAGCAGTAGGTTCATTATCCATTTTTCTCTCCTTGGTTAAGTTATTTACTAGTGTGTTCTTCTTTCCATTTCTTCAGTTCATCAATTTCAGCGGATAGTTCTTTTATTGCATTAATCATTGCCCAAACCACAGGGCCACGATCTACCGATAATATTCCATGATCACTCCGTTCGGTGACTGCTTCCGGGAATGCTTCTTGCAACTCCTGTGCAATGGCACTCGTTGTCAAAACATCTTGCGGCAGACCCTCTTGAGCACCGGGGAAATCTTCTTGAAGTTCTTCATCGCTCTTATAGAGGAAGTTCTTCGGAACGACCGTGAGGATCTCAGCAAGTCCTTTTGGACTATCAACGATGTTCTTTTTAATTCGTCTATCGGAGTTTGTTGACCAATCGGCTGAGTTATTACCGGCATAATTGCCACCAGTGTTAGCATTTATGAAACCAGTGCTAGCACCCTTACCTTGAATATTCGCACTAGAAGCAATAACCATTTCATTGCTCACACCAACAGCAGAAGAATGTGCGCCATTGCCGATGAACACATTTCCTGATCCAGTGGTCGTGGCTACACTATGCGTTCCGGAATTATATCCAATACAGACGTTATAATCACCAGTTGTAATGCCAGCGCCAGCATAATAACTCAGTAATTGATTGCCTGTGCCGTCTGTAATGGAATCTCCTGCATGATCACCCACAGCTACATTATAACTTGCGGCAACAGCAACAAGCATAGCCTGATCACCAACGGCAACATTTCCAGATCCAGTACATGCACCCATAGCATTGTACCCAACAGCAGTATTCTGACTTGTTGTAGTGCAAGCATCCAGAGCACCATAACCCACTGCTGTATTGAATGTTCCCGTCGTATTTGCCGCCATAGCACCATAGCCCACTGCTGTGTTATAAGAAGCCGTTGTATTGGCAGTCAGAGCAGTAGCGCCTACGGCAACATTAAGAGTTCCTGTAGTAATGGCATCTCCAGCAGTAGCCCCAAAAGCACTATTATTAGCCCCATTATTATAATACCCAGCATTATGCCCGAAGAATGCACAGGAACCTGCTGTAGTTTGAGTGTACCCAGCACCTCCGCCAAAGAATGCATTACTCCCGCCAGTTGTTAATGCCTGACCAGCAGAAGAACCAAAAGCATTATTGTTTGCCCCGCTTGTAAGAGTGGTTAACGAACTAACACCAAATGCATTGTTGTAGTCGCTAGTTACAGTTGCATCAAGAGCCGCATGTCCCACGGCTGTATTATACTCGCCGGTAGTGCAGTTCTGCATTGCTGCGTAGCCAACTGCTGTATTATTGTCCTCAAGGGCATTTTGTAGAGCATATGTGCCTACGGCGGTATTTTGAGCGCCGGTCTGGGTTGCACTTAATGCAGAACTGCCTACTGCTGTGTTATAAGAAGCCGTTGTATTGGCATCAAGAGCAGTAGATCCTACGGCAACATTATCAGAAGCCGTTGTATTTGCACTTAGAGCAAGACGGCCTACAGCAGTGTTATTACCTCCCGAAGTATTAGCATCAAGAGAACCATTACCTACGGCAACATTGTACACCCCGCTTGTATTTACTAGTAGAGCTTCGTGACCCACAGCTACGTTATAAGCGCCCCCAGCAGTGTCACGACAAGCAAGATAACCAACGGCGGTATTGCCACTGTCGGTTGCTGCGCCAAGAGCAGAATATCCTACAGCAGTATGCCCAGATGTCGTTGTGACGGCATCCAGAGCTTGATAACCCACCGCAACATTACCTGTTCCGGTCGTATTTGCACTCATAGCTTGGTAGCCCAGAGCGGTGTTACCAGCAGCCGTCGTGTTGGCATCAAGAGCCTGAACACCTACGGCAACATTCGATGCTCCGGTTGTATTTGCTGCAAACGCACTTGCACCAAGCGATGTATTTGAATCGCCGGTAGTTGTATTTATCCCGGCACTAGCGCCTACCGCTGTGTTAGAGCCAGCAGTCGTTAAAGCACCAAGAGAATGTATGCCGATACCAGTATTATCTGATCCTGTAGTAAGAACATCTCCTGCCCAAGCCCCAACCATCACATTTGAAGCGCCGGTAGTAGCCGCACTAAGAGAGTAAGCTCCCACGCAGGTGTTGTTAGCTCCGGTTGTCAGAGCATCACCAGCATAAGCTCCAATACCTGTGTTGTCTGAAACAGTTGTTAGAGATAGGGCGTTATACCCAATACCCGTATTTTCTTGGCCCGTTACGACTGTACCTAATGCGTTATGGCCCACTCCCACATTAAGTGGTCCCGTAGTTATGGCATCGCCAGCATCTGTCCCTACCATTACGTTGGAATATCCGGTGGTATTTAAAAGTAAAGCATTTTTACCAACAGCCACATTATTCGCAGCCGTAGTATTTGCATTAAGGGCTTGATGACCAATCCCTACATTATGTGCTCCTGTCGTATTCGCAGCAAGAGCAGTATTACCAACCGCTACACAGTTATTAGCCGTCGTATTAGCACCAAGAGCATTATAACCAATTGCTGTGATGTAAGATGCCGTCGTGCCAGCATCCAAGGCTCCATAACCCACAGCAACATTATTATCGCCTGTTGTGATAGCCGTGCCAGCTTCGTCGCCTACCAAGGTATTATAATTACCACCTGATTCGATAGTATTACCTGCATTAACACCCAATGTTAAATTACTACTTCCAGCACTGTGAGTCTTAATAGTAGCATTTACACCTGATGCTCCTACTTCTATGCCAGTAGAGGCTGTAGCAAGTTTTATAGCATTATCATTATAAAGTGTAACAGCACCATCTGTTGCCATTGTTGCCATAACTTCACTATTACTCTTTTGGAAACTAATTGAGCCACCATCAGATGTAATTTTAAGAACGCCTGTGCCTACATCCGTAATATAACTATCAGTACCATTGTGATAAATTTGAAGATCATCGGAATCGCCAAACGATAAATATCTGCTATCGGTAAAGCGCAGATAATTTGTTCCAGTGGGAACATAACATATATTAGTGTCAGCATCATTCTTTATAGTGACATCACCTGTACTGCCTTGACCAGCTAGGATAAGGCCTTCACTACTAGTATAACCTATAGCAGCATTATCTCCAGCGGCTGTATCTCCAGCAGGTTCAATAGTTCCAGTAGCAGTTAAATCTCCTGTTACATCTACACCACCAGATGCTGTAGCAAGTTTTGCACTATTATCATAATAAAGTGTAACAGCACCATCTGCAACTAATGTTGCCATGTTTTCGCCAGTGTACTTATTAATATTAATCTGGCTTCCTCTTATATGTAACAGACCACTACCAGAATCATCAATATAGCTATTGGAGCCGTCGTGATAAATTTGAAGATCACTACCAGCTCCCCACATAGCTTTGGCACTATCGGGGAAAAGAATATCATCAGTACCAGTTGGAACCGTGAATACCGTACCATCGGCATCATTCTTTAGTGTAATATCTGAGGTACTTCCCTGTCCTGTAAGAATAAGACCTTCCCCAGATGTGTATCCTATAGCTGCATCATCTCCAGAGGCAGTATCACCTTGAGGTTGGAAAGTACCAGCAGCGACAGCATCTCCTGAGATTAAAACATCTGCTAGTAGATTTGTAGTACCTCCCACTGCAACTGTTGAAGAAAATGAAGCAGCACCTCCAACACTAAGAGTAGAAGCTAGGCTTACCGCTCCTGTAACACTAAGTGTCCCTCCTATGGAAGTATTACCTCCCACAGCCAGATTACCACTAACAGAAACATCTCCATCGTATGTAATACCACCAGCAGCAAAGACAGTTCCACCTACTGATACATTACCAGCAACATCTAAATTACCACTAACAGAAACACTGTCTTCAAATATAGCTGCTCCTGCTACAGTAACTGTCGAAGCAAATGTAGCAGCACCTCCAATAGATACTGTACTTTGAAGGTGAGAGGCTCCTGCTACAGTAACTGTAGAAGCAAAGTGTGAAGCACCTCCAACTGATAGTGTTGATGCAAGTGATACTGCTCCTGCTACAGTAAGTGTGCTATTAAGATCAACTGCACCTTCAAGAGAGGTTGCTCCTGCAACTCTTAATGTTCCACCAAGAACAGTATTACCACTAACTGATACATCATCTTTAAATGTACCAGCACCTACAACTGTAACCGTGGATGCAAATGTACCTGCTCCTGTAGATTTAAAAGTACCACCTATGGAAGTATTACCTCCAACATCTAAATTGGAAGTTATAGATAAATTAGCTATAACACCACTTGTAATAGACGCCACAACTCCAGTAAGATTAGAACCATCACCATAGTATGCAGACGCACATACCTTGGCATTGGTAGCTTGTAGATTAGCTCCGACTATTGTCACAGTACCTACTATGGAAGCTCCACCAGCTACATTGAGATCACCTCCCGCACTGATATTACTAACAGAGATATTACCTGAGATCGCCGAGCCAGCTATATTAGTTAAATTAGAACCATCCCCGTGGAATGCAGATGCACATACTCTGGCATTAGCAGCTTGTACATTAGTTCCTACAATAGTTACCGTACCACCAACTACCAGACCACCGCTTACAGAGACATCCCCATCGAAAGTAGCATTTCCAACTGCCATGAAAGTGCCACCTATACATGCAGCAGAAGCTACATCTAAATTACCACTAATTGATACATCGTCCTTGAATTCTGCCTTGGATGTGAATGTACCTGCTCCGGCTACTGCCAGAGTACCCCCAACAGATACATTACTTTTTAGTGCGGCTGCTCCCACAACCGTGACTGTGCTGGCAAACGTGGCGGCTCCACCTATGGAAGCTGTGCTTTGCAGATGAGCAGCACCTACCACGGTAACTGTACTACCAAAGTTAGCTGCACCACCTACTGTGACCGTACTCTTAAGATGCGTAGCACCAGCTAATGTGGCAATACCAGCAACATGTAAAGTCCCACCAATTGTTACATTACTCACAGAGATGTTACCTGCAATCGTGGCAGTCACTCCAGTAATATTAGAGCCATCTCCGTAGAATGCCGAGGCACATACCTTGTCATCCACATGCATATTACCATCCAGTGAAACCGCTCCGGATACTGCAAACGTACCAGCAACCTTCACTGCATTAGTTGCAACTTGCAAAGCACTATTAGTTCCATCTCCTGTCTGTACATTCACCAGAGAGGTATCAACACCACTATTGGTAGTACTGGCATTGATAAGCAGAACTTGCTTATATGTTTCTGATATTAAATTACCTGTTAGATCTGTCATATTGTGTTCCAACTTCTGTTAGCATCATCCCATTTGGTAGTATGCGTTGTTTCTGCCAAGGTTACAGGATTAGTTGTTATCCATGTTTTACTCTTATTCCACATAACTCCTCGTCCCCCCAAATAATCGGGTCTTGGATTCAAAATTGCTGGATTATCTCGTACATCCGGTATCTTATTTAAAGGACTGTTCTTCAGATCGTACTGACCTTCAAAGTCTTGCGGACAAACCAGCATACCGTAACTATTCATCTGCATTACTCTGTGTGGATATACAAATCCACATGTATCACATACAGCCAGAGCATTTCTATTACTTGCCATTAGATATATCCTAATCTGGGTACAACACGCATGGAAGCTCTTTCTCGATCCTCCTGCATAGCTCTGAACAATATCTCTTCATAATTAGTTTTCAGCATCGATATCCTTTCAGGAGGAACACCAGGACGTTTCATTGACATGTAATAAGATAGTCCACACGTAAGAGGTGGAAGGAATCTCTTTGGCATATCTGCATTTTGTCCAGCAGATTTATCTACATCCATTAATTCGCTAATAACCTCTATTTTAAGAACATCCGTGGAATTCTCAGGAATAGGCCAGACAGACATGGTAGGATTGGCCATACCTCTCCGAATAGAGTATTGCATAGGTCGGCCTGTCTGGGTTTTATTTGGAATAAGAAGATATTCCTCTGGAGATATACGAGTAAGTTGTATGTCTGTGTCGTCTCGACCTAGAACAACTTCCAGAGCGTCCACAGTTGAGGAATCCAGACTATATGCGGTAACACTTGCAGCCACAGTTACACTGGAAACAGAAGTACTCCACAGAAGAATACCTCTATTTTGCCAGTCCTTGAGCATGAGATTAATTGAACGTCGAGCAGAAGCTGGCTCATGACCTAGAGTATCTTCCCCTCCGATCATTTCCATTGCTTCTTGTATAACCTCATCTATATCAAGGTTAAAATTATATGTAGACGAAACTGCCATTACTCACTTCCGCATTTACAATTCTCACATTTTTCTTTATCACAGTGGCAATCGCACTTACATCCAGAACAGGATTTATCTGTCATTATCTGCCTACCCTTCTTGTAGCTTTTCGATGAGCATCTTTGAAAGTATCTCCCTGCTTCATACGATCACGCATATATATCATATGTTTTGATGTATGTTTCTGAGAATGCTGTTTCAAAGCACTTCTTTGTTTTAATGTTAGTGGTTTTGTTTTAACCCTGCGAGCTTTAGTTTTCTTCGGACCCTTTCTAACCTGACCACCCCTTTTATAGTTAGTTTCTTGAAATACTCTCTCTTTTCGAGCTGTCTCCTCTGGATCTTCTCCTACAGTCACTTCTCCAAATGGAGCTATATATACTCGTTTTGCTGGGGCGCTAGTATCTGGTCCAGATTTCTTTATCCAATCCCAAGGAAGCCAACCCGGTTTTTTCGTATCCTTTACTTTTTGATTTGTTGGGACTTTACTTTCAAATATAGGTGGTGTAGCTCCAAAATCATATGAATCTTTTACTTTTTTAACCTTCTTTATCGGTCCTGTTTGTGATGAATGAAGTCCATAACGTTTTTGTAGTGTTTCTAAATTTTGTGGTGTCGTCACTTTTCTTGCATTATCTGGAAGTTTATTATTAACCTGATTTATTTGTTTCTTTATCTGATTAGCCTTTCGTTGAGCACTTTCAGGATTTACCTTATATCTATCCATTAGTTCTTTAGTAATAAAAGCAGCGGGAATACCTAATGCCAGCGATACCGCTGCTGTTCCTAGAACAGGGTGTGCCTTTGCCAGTTTATTCAGCCGTTTCTTCGGCTTCGGCTGTGGCTTTGGCTTTCCATTTGGCCTTGACTGTGGCCTTGGTGCTGGCCGTGGCTGTGTCTTTGATGCTTGTGTTGTTGTCCCACCATGAAGACCTTGGGTATCATCAGCCATTCTTATTCGTTGTGGCCCTGTCTTTGGTGGTTGTGGAGGTGGTCGAGGTACTGGAGGTGGTGTTGGTCCACGACTAAGTTCCAGTATCCGTTCATTTTCGGCTCTTTCTCTTGCTTCACGTGCCTCTCTGGCAGCTCTTGCCTTTTCTTTTTGTTGTTTAACTTTTTCTGCTGCCCTTACTCTAGGTTGATCTTTTGCTTTTTGTATCGGCCTACCAAAAAACCCTCTGTCTGGACTAGCAATTCTTGGTGGTTGTGGAGGAGCAGCACTTGGAGGTGGTTTTGCCTTTCTCCCTGCTTCCAGAGCCGCCGCCTTACTTTTAAATACTTTTCCAAATTGTTTACCGGCTGCATTAAATAATCTGTAAGCTCCTCTACCAAGAGATACAATTCCTCCTATAGATGCTGGTAGTGTAGCATATGTCCAGTAGTCAACAACGCCCTTTGCCATTCCTGCTATCTCAGCCGCTGTGGGCGGTTTAGCCTCATAAGCCTTTACTATCTGTCTACCAGCCGAAGCAGAATTAGCTATACGAGGTGGAATAATAATGCCTCTCTTTTTTAATTTATTTTCCTCATTTACAGCTCTTCTGGCCTGATTATAGAGATCCCTTCGTTGTCCCTCTGCCTTGGTCCGATCTAATTTATTGGCTTTTACCCATTGCCTATACAATGGATGTGTTTTCCATTTATCTGTTGCCATTTGAGATGTTTCCCTTTTTGTTGGTCTAGCCACTGGTTGACCTGAAGTATCAGCCATTAGTGTCTTGTATGTGGTATTAACTCTATTAACATAATACTTTGATCTATCTCCCAGAGGTTTTCTCTTTCTTTCATCTGACGGACCTCTTACATAAGCTCCTGCCGCTCGTCTAACATTACCATCAAAAGCTCTATACTGTGTTAGAGCATATGTTATTCCAGCCTCTTCTAATTTTTTAGGATTATCCCAACCCTTCATACTACCCATAACGTCTTTATAAGTTTTGGGCATTATTTGCATTGGTCCTTTAGCGCCATCAGGGCTAACAGCAAGACCCCACTTACTTTTAGGTAAATGTCCTACCTCTCCATCTTGAATAGAACGTATAAAAGCCCTTTCTTTAGCATTTTGTGGAGTTAGTTTTGGATAGGCCATGTTTAGTCTTCTATTTTAAAAGCTTTGCCTTGTTGATAGTCTTCATCTACAACTACATCCTGGGGCGGACCCTTCACATCCGGTCCTTTCCTGGCAGCGCCATAGCCTTGACCTGTGGGGCGTCCCACCAAATCATCAAGATTATGTGGTCGTTTAATTAATGTATGTGGTCCATGCATATTACAATCCCTTCTTCTTCATTTTCTTCCAAATCATGTAACCAACAGCACATACCACAACTAGACCCACAACTATTCCTATCCAATGGTCCATAATACCACCTCCCATTTCAGGTAATTTATTTACAGTATCGGCAACTTTATTTTCCATTCTAATTCTCCTTTGATAAATTTCTTAATATACTTAAAATAGATTCTGTTAGAGAACCACCATGTCTTAGTTGAATTGCAGGTGGACGAAAGACTGGTGCTGGTGCCGGTGAATATGGAGTCGGCATTTGTGTACTTGCAGGAAGTTGGGGTGGCGGTGTTGGACTTACGGGTGGTATTCCAACAGAAGAAGCTGCCCTAGCTCTTGCTAAATCAGCCTGGATTTCATGTCCTGGCCTTCTTCTCTGCCAATCAGGTATCACAGGTGGTTGCGGAGTAGGTGTCACAGGTGGTTGAGGTGGCATCACAGGTGGTTGCGGAGTAGGTGTCACAGGTGGTTGAGGTGGCATCACAGGTGGTTTCGGAAGTGGCATCGGTTTTAAAACGTCTGGCGGATAAGTATCTGGTCTCCAAGGTAGTGTTATTGCATGACCCGGAAAATCAATTGAACTCTCCGTTGGCCCCTGCTCATACGCAGCTAATCTTGGATCATCAGGCCAAGGTTCTGGTGCATCATTTGGACCAGCCCTAGATCCCGGAGGCATATCCCCCCGACCTTGAGATTTCCAAGGTTCTCCAGTTTCTTTATTGATCCAAGGCTCGTCTCTTCTCCAATCCATATATCTATCATCAAATGAAGGTAATCTGGGTCTGCCAATATGTTCCCCTGGAAAAGGAATATATGCAAAGTGTTGCGCCGGACCACCTGTTCCCGGAATAGACCTTGGTCCTTGAGTACTAAGTTGACTACCAGAAAGACTACTTAGACCACCACCATAGAGTTGTTTATTCGCTTGGGCAATCCGTTGCGAATATTGATCTTGGGTAATTCCCATACTAGGATCGTAAGGTCTGAACATACTACTCATTAACTTTTCCTGTTCATCTTTTTTAGTGTCTTGGCTAAGTTAGCCTGTCTACGTGTTCTAGGATTCTTGCTCTTGGAAGCTTTTCTTAATTGAGCCGCTGTTATTTTCTTTCCAGGCTTCACTCCCAGTTTCTTTCGTAAAGCTCCTGGTCGCTTGATAGCTCCTTGAATCCACTTCTTACCACTCTGACGTTTCTTGGGTGCTTTCATAATCTCTTGTCCCACACTGGCTCGATTAATCATAAAGAGAAGCTACAAACTTGTTACCATTTGCATGATTATTAGAACTCTTCTTATTACCTACTTGACCACCTTTGTTTCTTTCAGCATCTCTTTCTGCCCAACGTCTCTTCTCCCTTGCAGATTGTATTCCTTCTTGCCTCTGACGAGCAGGTCTCTCTGCCTTCAGAAATTGTTGTTGACTTGCTCTACTACGTGCAGCCTTTTGTGCTTCTGTTAAACCTTCTCCTCTTTCACCTGATTGTGTTTTTATACCTTTAGTTTGTTTAGGAGGATTTATAATTCTATCCCAATACTTAATATTCCTTTGTCCTTGTGCCTCTTCCCCTACTTTTCGTAGAGTTTGTACAGCGTGACTACGAGAAGAGGATAATTCTGTTGCGGCTTTTTTTTGAGCTGTGGTAGGCTTTGAAATTACCCTAACATCACTACCCATATAATTTTTAATCATCTCATATGCTTTCTTTGCTGCTGCACGGCCACCTAAAAGATTAAAAATTTTTGAACCTGTTTGTAAATACATTAATTATCTCCTTTACCTTTATCCTTAATCATAGAGAGAAGCTACAAGCTTATTACCATCAGTTTGATTAATCTTACCCTTACCTTTACCCTTACCCCACTTACCATAAGACTCATCTCGACTGGCCACAAGCTGTTTCTTGGTACGCTTCTTCTTCACTCTCTCGGCAATCGACTCATCTTTACGAGCCTTATAGCCCTGCTTCTTATCACCTACTATACCACCCTTATTCATATATCGTTTTCGTTTAGCCTGGGATAAAGTACCAGTTGATCTTGATATATCCTCTCCACGTTCTTCAGCAGGATACAAACCAACATGAGTCATACCACCGTGTTGCTTTTTCATAGTCTTACCTCCATCTTCTGCTCTAGCCTTTTCTGATCCTTCGACCTGACTTCCATGCTTTCTAAATTTTTCCCACCTTCCAGATGACTTAGTCTTTTTTGGTTCCGCTCCCTTGGCTCTAACACCCTTACCTGTTTCTACTTTAATATCACTAGGTTTAAAACCTTTCTGTCCTAGAGCTTTAATGCCAGCCTCTTTACTTCCTACTGATTTAGTTGCTGTCTTTCCAGTTGGGGTTATCCATTTAACTAAATATCTTATTGGTGTTTTAGCTACTGCTGAAGCGCCAACACCTACTGGTATTAACCATGCTGCCATTAACTTCCTCCCTGTATTAGTGTGTCTGGACCACCCGCTGGACTTGCTGCCACGGCCATATCGTCCTGTCTGGTCCTGCGAGCCTGATTACGAAGTGTATCCACGGCAACCTGATATTGTTGTTGCCATGTTTGTAATGTATTCCAATCTTTCATGTACATGGTTGCCTCAATCATGGAAGCATAGAAAAGGGCATCATAACAATATTCACTGAAATAATTACTGGTTGTCACACTTGTACCCGTTGCGGAAGCAAGAGCAAGCGGACGAGAAACTGTTTGGATTTCCCCAGTCAAGGTAGATGCTGGGGTAGGAACAACAAAAATAGATGAATTATTTTTTCTGGAATAATATCTGGGTGTACCTGTGGATGCACTGACAGGCCAGTAATCATTCGCATATTCTATTGTTCTTTGAAGAAGATTTGTCTTGACACTGGACGCACTGGTAGTGTAGTTCACATTGCGTACAATACGAACTCGATCATTCAGACTAACAGTGGCAGTACCGGCAGTCAGAGTTATTGAAGAATATTCATCTAGCCCGACATCATCCAAATCCTTGGTTAGGCGTAACTCTGCCTTCTCCACAAAATAAGGAATCTGAGCCTCAAAATCAGTGGAGTCATTCTCAGACGAGTTGATCAGGTCCGCCTTCAAATACGAATAAGCGACCATGACTAGCCTATAAAAGCAGTCAGAACACAACCATCTGTAGGACCGGAAACACTAACCACACCATAGACGGGAACACCCAGCTCACCCATATAAATATCGGTGGCTTCATTGGCAGCTACCTGAAACTTGATTGCTGTCCCTTCCGCCGTCTTGTTGGTAATTTGTCTCTGTCCTTTAATTGAATACGATCCGGCAGCAGTAGCCAAGGCGTGTAGAGCTAGAATACGAGTAGTGCTGGGCTGGAAATTATTACCGCCATTGGCACCAACCGTGGTATCATCCTCTACATATGTCAGAACTGCATCACCAGTTGCTATTGCAGCTTTAATATTTGTTGCCATTTACATTTCCTTGTAGTTATTGACTTCACGAACAAAATCATCACCAGAAAAAGCTTTACTTTTCTTTTTTCGTTTCTTAATAGACTTAGTTTTAGCAGCCTTAGAACCAGCAGCGCCACCTCTTTTTCGACTAGACTGGGGTGGGGAACCTCGACCAACTGTTCCCATCATTAGAGGGTGACCACCTGTTCCTATTGGATCTCCAGGTTCTTTCATCCCAGCTTCAGGATTTAGTCGTTCCTCTTCTCTAGCTAAAGTATTATGAAATCCTTGTATAGCTTTTTGTAAAGCATCATAATCATCAGGATCACGATTATTTTTCCATTTCTTCTCTAACCTCATTATTCGGCGACCTTCTGCCTGTAGTCCCCTCTTAAAATTTCGTACTGAAGTTTTATGTTGGACTCTGGCTTGTCGAGGTGCTATATGACTTCCCAATATTCCCTTTTGTGGAAGATCTCCTATAGTGGGACTACCCTCTCCAGTTAGTACTCTAGTCAATAAATCAGGACGTATATGTGGAACGTCTTTAAGCTTTTTGTTAGCCATAAATTTTTCTCCCAAGATAAAGAGAGAGTGGCACTACACCACTCTCCCTACTCTTATTAAGAACCGAGACTTCCAAAGAAACCCCGCCAATCGGAAACACCGAAGCTGTAACGCTCCCGTGCCTTGAAGCGAAGATTGCCAGTATCAAAATCCGGTTCCATCTTGGTCTGAAGAGGCGAACGAATAAACATCTTGGTACCGTTCGGAACATCAGTCTTGATGAAATAGGATGTCGTATCAGAGAAACGACGATTGATATGATAACCTTCAGGTAACATACCCATATGACGAGTAGCATTGATTGCATTCGTATTGAAGCCACCAGAAGTAGCACCTGACGCAGCACTGGCTTGAGTATTACCAGGACTGGAAAGAATACGATCTGCAATTGCCCACGAATCAACTGGGATATGTAGAGAAACAGCACTCGCACCAACCAGAATACCACGATCATCCTTGATCTTCTGTACATTGGTAAGAGCTGTCTCCAAGGTAGATTCTGAAAGATCGGAAGCCGCCATCAGATTCGACTGATTACCATCTGCAATGGTGGGATGCGAAGCTGAAAAGAACGCAACACCATCACCAATAGTGGCAGTAAAACCATTATTGAAAAGATTGGCACCCTTGACCTGTTTGGTATTTGCCATCGCACGGGCCAAACCTTTGGCACGAAGCTTTGCAAACGTATCATACAGGTTATCTTCCATTGCTTCCTCGGTGATAGCAAAGGCCAACGCCACGGTCTCGGCAGTGTACCGGGCCGTGTAGCTTTCCTGTGCATCATCATAGGAAACAGCAGCACCTTCGCCCTTTGTTGGGGCAGTTCCAAATCCGGTGAAGAGGACTTCTTCCTCAAATGCCCGATCTGAATTCTCTACCTCATAAAGAACTTTGTGCTCGTTGTTTACTTCACCATACTCCAACCCAAAAACAGCATTAAGACCGGGAAGGAGTTCTTTACTAATACTAGCTCTATTAATAGCCATGATAAATCCTCCCTATTAAGCCGTTGAAGCCGTGGCTGTTACATATCGGTCACGGTGTTGATTTAACCAGACCTCCACGATTGGATAGGCATCAGAATCCTTTTCGTCAGGATACTTGGCCTTGCCAATGACACGAACTTGGGCCGTTGCTTCAGTTCCAGAAGCTCCATCCAGATAATAACTGGACTGACCAGTGGTAGTACTACCCGAAGAAGCAGTGGAACTTACAGTTACATTATAATTCTTCACGATTAACAACTCAGCCGCCGAGAGCGACAAAGAAGCCTGAATATGATAAGTCTGATCAGGATTAGTTATCACAAAGAACTTGATATCCGTGGCGCTCGTTCCGCCATTCCAAAAACGAGAGAACTTCTGTTCTCCATTTTCCACATATTGGCAACCCATAAAAACGCCCGAAGGCTTTAGGGTACCAGCAACATAAGGTGAAATAGTGGCAAAGTTTGCCCCCGGCATCACTACCGGATCACCTGTGAAAATGTTGTTAGTTGGTGATCCCGTTTGACCTGTGGAGGTAAGCGTGATCATGTCAGTGACAGCCTCATTATTATAAGCGCCGCCTTTCATACGAGCAGGAACGAAACCACGAAATGCTTTAGTAGTAGACATGTTTCATCTCCTTTACTTGGAGGGAGTTAATCTTGAAAAGAAGGTTGTCTCCCTCTGGTTGTTACTGAGCGGCTCGAATTAGAAATAGGCATACGAGAATCAGAATTTTTCATGAGCTGTGCATTCACTGCATCCATCATTTTATTTGCCTTATCCTCGTAAAATTTCTGTCGAGCCTTTACTTTGCCGGTGGGCATCTTGGCCAATGCCAAGTCACCACGACAGACTGCGCCTTCTGACCGACCCTCTTCCCCCACGAAGGAAGTTAAATTCATTTCAGGAACCTCTTCAGGAGCGACAAAAATCCAGCCTTCTTGCTGTTTCTTGCCAATATTTGCCTTGTCTTCCTGGCCCTTCACGGATATACGTATCCAACGTAGAGACAGTCCCTCGGCAGTAAACCGGGCTTCCACAGCTTCCGGTATTGCCAAGGCATCTGGCTCTTCAAAGGTCCATTCCTCTTCTCGCTGTTGATTTTCCCGAAGCGTCTCGCTACGTGATTCATTTCGTATTGTCATGTTTCTTTCCTCCACGCCTAATTAATATTGGTATATTCGCCGTCAGCTTTACTAACTTTAAGCTTTTCGGCAGCATAGTATTCAAGTGGAATGCCCCACTTCTGGGCAAGTCTTATATCTTCTTTAGAAAGTTTAACTTTCTTGGAAGAATTCGGAGACGAGCGTGAAGCCCCCGACACCACTTGAGCAGGTTCCGTCGTGTTTTCCTGCGCACGTTCTTGAACTTTTCCAAACTTTTGCGGAAAAGCTTCTTTGATTCGACTATCAATTTCTTGATAAAATTCTTGATCATTTGGATTATAGCCTTCTTCCTTTAATTGATTATCAATTGCCAAAGCAGCAGCGGTCATTACATGATCAGCTCCAAACCATTCATTATCTTCGGCCCAATCTCTGGCCCTTGGATCATAAACAGGAGCAGGTACAAAGGATTCTTCTATAGGTTCTGAATAGTATTCCTCTTCTTCCTGCTCTTCATTATTAGCTCTATATATATGAACCGTTTTTAAATCTGATTGAGCATCATTCAACATTTCTTGAGCTTTAAGAACTTTTTCCTTGTCACCTTCTTCAAAAGCTTCCATATAGACAGATCTGGCTAAATCCATTTTATCCGTTAATTGTTTCTCACTGGCATCCAGACTCTGTTTTGCTATGGAATTTACTTCCTGATTCTTTTCAAGAAGTGTATTTGTCAGATCTTCATTACTTTGCATTAACTGTTGAATCTGCTCATCCCGCTCCTTACGTTGTCTTATAAGTTGCCGGATACGCTTCTCTGCTCCCCTGGTATTAATACCTTCCAGTTCTGTAGGAGCTTCTTCAGTTTGTTTGGAGGCAACCTCCTCTGGTTCTGGGGTGGGAGCACTTTCCGTTACTTCTTCCTCTTCCTCGATTTCATAAGGAACATCATCGCTGGAAACCTCTACAGTTTCCCATTCATCTTTTTCATCCATTTTTACTCTCCGCTGTTAACGACACAAACGATTTACGTTTATTCTATTATACCACATTATAGTGAGTTTCCCAAATCAGCCCAGATTAAAAGTTGGATCAAGATCTTTGGGATCTTCCACACGCATGATAATCTGATCATCAAATAAAAGAATAAGCCTCACACCCTTATAGAAAAGCTTGGACCCTACATGCTTGCCATAACAAATGTAGTCTCCCACAGTACACCAAGCTCCGGCAGGAAATTTATCTTTATCGAGATAGGCCAGATCACCCATAGCCAAAACTTTTCCTACCGTAGTTAGATATGCCATGTCATCCTTGGTTGAGTCCGGTATGAGAATACCACCCTTGGTTACACCCTTTACCGATACAGGTCTTACCAGTATGTTAAAACCCGGAAGTTCTGGCAAGGGAGACGGATCGGGTTGTTCCTCCAGATCTGTCACCCACAAATCATTCTTTATAGCACCACCTAAATTTATCTGTTGCATTTTACTCCTCTTCTTCCATGTATATGCGTTTCTTTACTATACTTGTGAGATTGTCTCTGGCCCATTCCAGACCGGAGATTGAACCTACAACTTGGCGATAATGCGGATAATCCTCCGCAGAACCATTACCTATAGTTATTCTAAGCTGATTAATTTCCTGGTTAAGTTCTTGAACGATTTCATCCCAGATATCCATCAGCCAAAGAGAGTACTCTTACGTGATTTCTTTGCTGGTTCCGGCATTTTCCATGCATAGTCGGGCCATTCATTCAGAACAGCACGTCTACTGCGTGGCCCTACAACATCTGCCGCAAACGAATTACCATATGTCTTACTTTTATTTACGACATGTTCAGGATATCCCTTACCCTTCTTCATCATTTTCATTCTCCTCTACTTGATCAATTGCTATTTGAATCATAAGATTTAATTCTTGTTGTCCAATATTCTCAGAATTATTCTTCAGGTTTTCATTGACTACTCTGGAAACTTCTTTCTGAACCTCAAAGTCAAGTCTTCGCTCCTCAATCATATCTTTGATCATCAACTCCATTTCTTTTATTTCTCTTTCATGATCTATCTCATGATCTTTCATTTCTCTTTGATGGTCCATTTCATGTTCTTTTATTTCCAACTTAGCTTTCTCATCTATACTCTTGGCCATCACTTCCATTTCTTTGAGTTCTTTTTGATGTGCCATTTCATGTTGTTTCATTTCTGCTTGGGTAATTACATCCACAGATTTTAATCCGGCCTTGAGTAATCTGTCTTCCTCATCCTTGTTTGTTTTAAAGTTCTCGGCAGCACTGGATTCCATCATCTTGATAATTTGATCATTCTCTTCCAGCTCAAGCTTTTTATTTTTCAGAACCATTTCAGCAGCTTGTGCTTCGGTATCATATTGTATTTTTTGTTTTTCCAGTTCAACCTTGGCCTGTTCCAGTGCAACAAGTTGTTGTTCAGGAGACTGTGCTTGACCCATCGCCTGATTTGCATTCATGACTTGCTGGGCAGCTTGTGCCAGAGCCATTTCCAAGACAGCAGGATTATCTGGCGATCCCTGCATAATCTGCTGGGAAAGGCCATTCATTTGTTCTTGATATTTCATGACGGAATGTTCTTGAATATTAGATTCCAAAATAGGACGAATACGTTCCATGATTGGGTTAGCACCATTCATAGGATCTTGCAGATAGGCTGTCTTTACCTGTATGTGAGCATCATGATTTTGGCCGGGGAAGGCCGCAATGGGAATACCCTTGGTAGCTGCCATTATGTCCGAGACAGGATCTATTGGTTTCGGCTCAATCTTGGGAGGAAGTATTTCCTCTATGTTTGGCATATTGGCTGCATTCAGAATCGTTCTGTTGAGAGCTTCCAGATTGAACATGCCTGGGGGTGACTGCTGTGCCATTTGCAGAGCCATATTTGCCATCATCATGCGATGTGCGTTGCTGGGAATATTGGGATCAGACACAGGTAAAACATCAATACGACCGTCAAAATCCTTCTTGAATATACTTCGATCTTCATTGGGAACATCATAAGGATATTCCCTGGGAAGATAATCATAATCAATACGGGCAAGTATATTGAATTCATCTTTCTGAGATTTATGTACTCTCTTATGAATAGCCGAGAAGAACTTGCTGCTGGCTTCCAGTAAAGCCATTGTAGTTCCCACAGGACCATATGAAGCCGCATCGGAAATAACCTGTTCGGTACTATCCGCAAACTTCTGTCCAGCCACGGTGACAAAATTAAGCATTTGATGTAGCGTGGCAGAAGGTTCTTTATAAGGAAGAGTCACAATAGCCTTGGAAAGATCTATTCCGGTTGCTTCCACTTCTTTGAATTCACCGGGTGCGATAGGATCATTGTCACCAACCATCCTGACTCCCTTGGCCTTGAATCCTCCAGGTAGATTGGCAAATTGCCCAGCATCAATCAAAGAACGCATGGCTGCTGTGGCACTCATTGTCAGATTACCCAGAAAATGAATAAGACCTAGGCCGTAGAACCCAAAGCCCGGAACAAATCTGTAATGCACAAAGTGGCTTATTTTTTCTTTGTTCGGGTCATCCTGCTTATAGTTTCTACGGATACTCAATACCTGTCGAGACTGTTGCTCCACAGTTACAATGTAGGGAAGCGACACATCATCATCCTCGATATCCAGATAACAATGCTGTTCCAATAAAATATATTGTGGATCATGATCTGAAGAGGGAGACAAACCAAGAATAGTATCCATCTTCTCTGTGAAAGTTGGCACATCTCCCATTGAGGGTGTGGGAAGATCCACTTCTTGATAAACACCTGCCCGGATATCTCTGGCAATTTCCACAGGACTGCGATATATTACATGTGTATATCTGTCTGCATTACGCAGATTGGTTGCATAGTAAGACACATAGAACTGATCAATGGGAATAAACTCGGAGGCAGGACGTTTCAAGGTAGCATCATAATATAATTTCTTGAAGGCCGATCCAATCAAAGGCAGATGGAACAGCATTCTTTCAAACTCATCGAAATATTCAGGCATCTGCTCCGTGAGTTGATAATTCATGAAGTTCTGAACTCGATTGGCTTGCATCTCTTTCTCTGGAGTGGACTTGCCCAGTATCTGGGTTTTGACAGGACCACCCACAGGAAACAGTTCTCCTGAAGCCTTGGACTGGAACTTGACAGCCGACTCAATCAGGAGAGGATGCACAGCCGTGCAAGCACCGTCGAAGGGTTCCGATCCTTGTTCAAGTTTTAGACCTAGCAGATCGAAGCCTCTCTCAAACATGGATTCCCAATCTGCACGGGAGTCCTTGTCAGCCTGATAGTTATCTATAACATCATTGGCAATATCCCCCAGAGCCTCCTCATCCAGAGTTTCTGACAGATCCCCATACCACTTGGCAACATTTTGGGTAGCTTCCATTTCCACAGTTTCGGAGAAGTCCACGATAATACCACCATCTGTGGGATCTACCTCAAAAGTAGCATCGGCAGTCTCTGTCATATCAGGCAGAGGTACAACATTACCAACTTGCTCAGATATCATCTCAAAGGGATTACGTTCTGTTGCCATTTTCTATCCTATGCAATAAAAAGACATACTCTATTATACCACACTTTTCGGGAATACCAAATAATTTTAGACGTTCCAGTAGGTTGCTCTTTTTTCTTTGGGTTGATCTTCATATTCCGGGTCATCGGGATGTGTCAGATGCCAGGACTCTTTCAGGTAGTGTACAGCCATTGTGAGGGCATCCACCTGATCATCATGAGCCGCATTGGGAAATCTTATCAGTTCTTCAATGAGATCATCAGCCCACTTCTTACCTTTGGGTATCCAGAGACGACCCGCTTCCATGAGAGGGGAAGCTGCATAGACCCTGGCTACCTTGTCCCGATCAGGGTTATATTCCAGTACTGGGAGTCCCGCTCTTCGCATATCTTGGATGAGGGACTGTCCACTGGCTTTCTTCTCCACCATGCAAACATCCGGCTTATGTTTATTATATAATTTCTGCGTTAGTCTTCTAAGTTCGGGATATTCAAAGCGACCCTTTATATTACCTAGCAAAATCAGATTGGAAGCAAAATTTTCATATCCTCCCTCATCTTGATCGTAGAGATGAAATATACCCCATGTTTGAATAACGCTGAAGTCTGCTGTTGTCCGGGTGGAGAAGGCAGTATCATATGTTTGTATTATGAAATCACAGGTGGGAGGTTCAGACTCATTCCAATCTTGCAACCACCTTTTCTTTATTAGACCACCCTCTTCCGGGGTTGGGTCTTGCATGTACAGGGCATTCCAGTATCTCGCCCCATTGCTGGCTTTTATTTCATTCTCATCTATTTGCAGGACATGATCTGGTTTCCACTCTGGAAAGTAGCTGTGTCCCTGGGGTAAATCCAGAAGCTCGGATGCCTCTTCATCTAGCCATGCTGGGATTTTCACAACTTCCCAGGGAATTATTTCATAGTCTGACATATCCTCCTGCTGCTTGAGAAGCCATCCACACAGATCATCATAGTGATAACGAGTGTTAATTATGACAATGGCACCATCAGGCATGATACGAGTTCTGAGTCCTGCCGGATACCATTCCTTTATGAACCTGCGACCGGCAGAGGATATGGCATCTTCCTCGGACATTGCATCATCCAGTATCGCCACATGAGCGCCCCGGCCAGCAATCTGGGAACGGACACCAGCAGCATAGTAAGTACCGTTCTGATTTGTCTTCCACTTGCCAGCGGCCCGGACATCGCTCTTCAGGGCGACACCCCGGAAGATCTTCTGGAATTCCTCTGTATTTACAATGTCTCTGACGGAACGACCAAAGTCACTGCTGAGTTGGTCACTGTGGGAGACAGTCAGTATTTCATGTTCAGGGTTGCGACCTATGTACCATGCCGGGAATAGCTTGGAACATATGACAGACTTGGAAGACCTGGGAGGGAGAAAGACCATCAACCTCTTCAGCTCTCCATCTTCTACTTGTTGTAGTTTTTCTGATATAACTTCTATGTGTCTTCCCATCTTGAAACCGGAGACAATGGAAGGAGCTACCAGACGTACAAATGAAAGGAAATCATTATTACATTGTTCTTCCACCTGCATTGCCAACAAGCCTTGAAGATCTATGTAAGACTCTATATAGTTATTTTGAAGATTCTCCATAATACTATTATACACTATAAATACCTATATCACAAGAGGAGACTATAAAAAAATATTATTATATTGTTTTTTAGAGTCTCTATAGAAGCGACCTGGAATATATGGGATGATGATGGAAAATATTCATTATGATGATAATCCCGAAAATTTTTGAAAATATTTGAGAGTCCCAAATTTTTACTTTGAAGCACCCCCAAAATTTTTTTTGGGGGGTCGGAAAATCAAGGCTCGTGGGGCGTCTCGGAAAGATTCGGAAAAATCCCTTGGGTCGAATGCATAGGCGAGTGGTGACCAGTCATGGCTTGGCATGGCGAACGGGTCTCGTGCAATCGTCACAAGGGTGTGAGAAAAGGCACATTCAGACTTGTCGAGTATCCCTAGGGATACCGCTTGACCTTGCATGGTGTTTCGTTTAATGTGTTGCCAGTAGGTCAGGAGTGAGTGATTGAAAGGTTCTCAATCGCCAAGGTACTCACGGGTCACTAGTCGATACCCGCTACGAAACGACTAGCCACAATCCCCTTCACTCAGACTGATAAGGAATAGCTATGTCACAAGATAAAGTGAAGCTACCTCGCAATGATCGCTACCGCACTCAAAGTCAGGCCTTTGCTCTTATTGCTCAAATTGACGCAGATATTGCAGAAGCTCTAATACCGTTTGTCGATACCAAGGAAGCGGCAAATTGGGATGCAGATTGCGCCATCGTTGCAGTGCGAGTATGGGATGCAACCACACCAGCTTTGATTGAAGTGCACAACGATGATATTCAAGCTGGTAGAGGTTGCGAGGTTGCACAACGCAAGCGCATTAGCGCCGCAGTTGGTTCGTCAATTGTTGCTGAATGGTGCAAAGCTGGTAAAGGTTGCAAAAGTGCTGATACCATCAAAAAGATGATGGCCAAGCGTGATATCACGTCCATGCACTCGTTACGCAAGGAACTGGCAAGGATTGCCAAGTCCGAAAAGGCCGAAAAGACTGAGGCCGACATATTGGCTGAACTGGTAGAGGCCAATGAGAGTGCTCGCAGTCAATTGGGCATTCTAGACCCGCATGGTGTCGATGGCTTGCAAGGTCTATTCGACAAAATGCGAAAGTTGATTCAAGAATGTGAGAGTGTACCAACGGAAGATGCGCCAATCCTTGAGGCCGCTATACTCGCCGGATTTAATAAAGTCACAGCAGCTGCCGAAAAGCGGGAAATAGCAATCGAAAAGGCCGAAGCCAAGGCCGAGCGCCAAGCCAAAAAGAAGGCCGCCTGACTACCAAACGAGGCTATCGGGTATCCCTAGGGATACTCGGTGGCCTCTTTTTTTGTCCTTTTTTTATTTGCCTTGGATCAACATAAGACTGGGAAAGTAGGGGAAGAACGACAAATACGAAGAAAGGCGAAGGTATTGACAAAGAGTAGGATCTATGCTACGGTAGAGGAATCTAATAAATTAAACATCGATTGAAGGAGTATCCCTAGGGATACCCGAAGGAGCCGGAAATAAAATGACACCGAAAGAGTACAGACTTGAAAGAATAAAACGAAAGAAAGCGGTGTTTGCCAAGGGACGCCACGCTAGATTTGCCAGTGATGCTGCCAAGTCTGAAGCGAGACCAAAGCAAAGTCGCTTCACAACCACGGGCGAAGTGTGTGATGCCATGCAAGTAGCTCACACCATCGTACTGTACCTTGGAAACTCTGCCGCTCACAAACAGTTCTTCCAGCGGCACATAGATGGAAGGAGGAATATGCTCAATCCATAGATCGCTTCACCACCAGACTTTCCGGCCAAGGCCGATGTGGCAAGGCGCATGAACCATGCAGGTTCAGTGCGTCTTTTTTTTGGAATCAACACACAGGAAACTGAACCATGATGCTACTTAATTATGCTACCAAAAAGGAACTTAAATCTTCCATAGGTGAGCCACTGCAATACACCGAGACCTCACTATTTGGACCTGAGTACCAATCCAATGGTACATTTGTAGGCGCACGACGACCGCACTTGCAAGGTGGTGGGCGTGAATTCTTCGCTGAAGTTACCATGAAAAACGACCTTATTTCTGTAGTCAAGTAAGGCGAAACCCGTCCACTGACGGGTCGTATGGGCGTCACCCATGCCTGATGAGCCAGACAGCTTGCAATGAGCGGTATCCCTAGGGGTACCCAAGGAGAAGCATAGTGGCAATCTTGGATGTGGACGGTAGTTCGTTCACCAAAGAAATAACTGGGTATGACTTGTTGAAGCATCTGGTTGAACACTTCAACCTTCCCCTGGATGAGGCCAAAAATAAAATGGCCCAGGGATTGACCAGTCTGTATGTCCGGTCAAACCCTACAGTGGAACACAATAATCCTCCCGATCCTGTGGAACTATACCTTCTTCCATTAACGAGGGAACAGGTTGAACTGCTAACAGAGGCAGTCGATGACGCTCTCCCGTTATGGAAACAATACGGAAAGACAGACAGGTGGATGAAACTGCTCCAAACAGCAAACTTCCTGTCGGAACATATCTCAGGAAAGGAAGAGTGGTGACATGCTCAGAATAAGTAAGAGTCCTATCCATGAATCCCAATCAGTGGGATTCACCTTGAAATTCTCCAACGGATGGACTGTCAGTGTTCAGTTTGGGGAGCACAACTATTGTGACAACCATGAAAATATACAATCTCTCTTTGAATATACAGCACGGGAGGTTGGTCCAGAAGCTGTTAGGTGTAAGAATGCCGAAGTAGCTGCATGGCATGATGTTGTTGATCCTAAAACTGGGGATAGTGAGGAAGAGTGGTACGATTTCGGCACTAACACAGTGAAAGGGTACCTAGATGCGGATGAGGTATCCGATTTCATACACATGATCCGCAACTTGGAGAAAGACTACAATGTGTGACAATCGTGTGAGCTTTTATGTGGCAAGTGGCTATGACTATCGAGAGACACTTGTGAGATGTGGCAACACAGATCCATATGGAGATCGAGCTGTGTGTGATGTGTGTGCTGCCAATCCAGAGATTGTCGCTGGAATAGAGCGACACGAAAGGTTGATCAAGGAAGACAACGCATGGCTGCGTAGTGCAGGTCAGGGGGAAATGTAACTCATGTGGGTTGTAGAACATGACGGCACCTACACCTATTTCGATACTTGGAATGTCCGACTGAAAGAGGTGGAAGAATATATGGAGGAGCATGGCCTTGGCCTTGATCATCTGTATGTTACTCTGCATGGTGCGTCCCGAAAAGGTGTGCCTGTGACTGCATTTGAGGATGCCATCCAGAAGGTGGCATATTATGATGGAAAGGAGGTCATGGAAAACCAGTTCAAACTGGATGGGCTGGAAGTAGCTGGATATTATTATACCTATGTAATATCTGATGACACATCCCAAGGAGAGCGGAGGAAAAATTATGCGTGAAGCTGACCTATCCATGATTGAAGATGTAGAGCGTAGGGCAGTAAGAGAGTGGTGTAGTAAGAATGACAAGCGACAAATCCTTCTGGCGGCGCAATTCCGTAAGAATAAGTTTCGCCCACAAATTGTGACAGAAGCACTTGACAGATTTGAGTATCAAGATATGATCACTGACTTCTGGCGGAATCGTCTGCCAGAATAACCAAAGGAAAGAAAAGTAATGAAGCTTAGAACCGATCACTCAGCAATAACGGACAACACCACACTCTATTTGAAGAGTGTCTTTGATCCGGCTGATTATCCCTATAAGTTTATCAAGCCTGACACCGGGGCTAAACTTGGCAAGCAAGTTCGCAAAGGTAGGTGGCGGGGTATGAAATTCTATACCCTAACGTTGGAAGAGCGAGCAACCTGTGATTCTGACTGTGAACATTGGCTTAATTGTTATGGTAACAACATGCCCTTTGCTCATAGATTCAAGGCAACCACCAACCTTACAAGCAAGATGGAACCCAACCTTGATGAGCTTGATAAGAAACATCCCACCGGATACGTAATTAGATTACATATTCTGGGGGATTTCTTCAGTGTTTCCTATGTCAAGTGGTGGGGCAAACAGCTAGCCAAGCGACCGGCTTTGCATATATACGGTTACAGTCGGCACCATCCCTTCAAACCTATAGGCAGAGCTATCCTAGCTCTTCGAGAGAAATATCCTGATAGGTTTGCGGTTCGATTTAGTAACCTTCCATCCGATAATATGTCTGCCAACTCTGAGCATGTGTCGGATGATGGTATTATATGTCCAGAACAAACCGGAAAGGCCGATAGTTGTGGTGACTGTGCCTTATGTTGGTCAACCAAGAGACCTATAATATTTCTGGATCATTGACAATCAGAGTATCTTCTGTTATATGTATCTCATCTTAAATCGTAAGGAGAAAAACTAATGAGTGTTCCATATCAGGAAGACAGACTAATGCAATTAGCTGAAGATTGGTACGAACACCTAGTCCATGAAGGCTGGCCCAAGAATGATTGGGAAACATGGACTGAAGCCAGGGATCGAGCCAGAGCAGAGTGGAAGGAAGGATGTGAAAGATGAAGACCTACGTTCATATTAACCAGCATGTGATCAAGAAGAACAACAAGACAGGGGAGCGAGAGCCGCCCATCACAGCCAAGACTTGGAAGTCAAACGAATACGGACATGAGGTCCAGATAGATGGGCCTTGCAAAGTAATTTACACCCCTGACAAGCCGCTCTCTTGCGGGGCCAGGGTGTGGATAGAAACTGAGGCAGGAGTGAGGGTACTTCAATGGTGAAAAAGAAACCCCGGAAAAGAAATGTAGTGGCAGCATCACTACATTCTCCCAAGTTCAGGAAGCGTGTTGTTCCCAACAAACGAAAGGAGAAGTCCAACCAAAATAAAACTGACTATGATTTGTCTGAGTAAAATAAAACTTGACAAGTGGAGTATAGTAGTATAATATTATGTTTACTTTAACTCAGGAGAAAGACATGGGTGATCTAACTTTTCATAGTGTAACGTCCATCAAGATAAAGAAAACTGTCAAAGATGATTGGTATTCTCTTATCAAGGTGGTGATAGAGGGGGATTCTATAGATGGTCCCACTCACTTCTCAGTAAACCTCTTTGGTGAGCCGGGTCTCTCAGTAGAGACAGATGTAGTACAAATATTTAAGGGCGATGATGCCATAGAAATAAAGGAGGAGGTGAATGCAGCAGAATAAGGTCAAGGAGATAGTTAGGTACATCAAGTACGGCCATGATACATGGCTACTCCCTCACTGGGAAGAGTTTGATGGTGACTTAGGTTACGAGATCGAATCCCTGGAGGATGGCTATGAAGATTGGATCAGCAAGGAGGTGAAGCGTGATTGATGTTATGTATAGTAAGGAAATGCCTGTTGATGAGTTTGACAGGCCGGGAGGTATGCTCAGTCTGAGTGATCTACCTATAGCTGCCTTCAAGGTGTTAACCAGAAAAGGTACCATAGATGGTTACAATAGTAATCATAAGTCTTTTTGGGTAACAGATAAGGAGACAGGTATTACCTTAAAGGTACCGTTGAGTGACGTTAAATTAATCAAGCAGGAGAATGAAGATGTTTAATCATGATGTTATAGACTTTCAAGTTCAGAAGGTTCCACTCTACATCAATAACATGTTTGTTGGCGAGAACGGCACGTTAGATCGAGCCGACTGTCGGGAATATGGTGAGGTTCCCACTAGTATAGGTATGGGCATAGAGAGGGACGATGGTACTATGCTGGGCATAGTCTCTGAAAATTATGAGGTCGTTCAGTACGACGACATCGTATCTCAAGTCGAGGAAGCCTTGGTCATGTCCGGTATTGACATGGGTGATGCTGTCTTTGACACCAACGTCTATGGTGATGGATCTCAGCTTGAACTGAGAGCAAGATTCCCTGCCCATGAGCAAAGTATTGATAACAATACTGATACTGTCGTTCCTGAGTTCTGTTTCAGGACTTCCCACAATCGAACATGGGCTAACAACGGCATGATGGGGCTGTGGCGTTCCATGTGCTATAATACGCTTGTCAATGGTAACAAGCTTGCCTACATGTATGGGCGACACACCAAGAACTTCCATGTTCCATCGTTTGCTGCCAAGGTTAGGGGAGCGGCTAAGTACATTGCCAATGATGGTATTAACACCATGAGAGTATGGTATAATACCAAGGTGGGGAGAGATCAGGTTGTTAATCTTTTCACTAATACACTGGCTGCTCGCATGGACAACGTGAAGAGGGAGAAGGTGGCCAACAAGGTGATGCTCTCCAACCTCATGAAGACCTTCGATGAGGAGAACAGACACCTCATTGGAAGGGGTCGCTATGAGGGCTATGGCAAGCGGAATGAAGGTACACTCTGGACTGCCTATCAGGCGGCTACCTTCTGGTCAACACACACCGACAAACCCAGCACCAAGGTCTTGAGAGAAGACAAGGTACGCAAGATGTTAACGTCACCGAAGTGGAAAGCATTGGAGGAAGCGGCATGAGCAAGACAAAGAACCGGATGATGGACATGGAAGAGCATGTTTGGGATGCCATGAAGGGGGGATGGACCACCCTGGAGGAGGTGCAGTCCTATGTTAAGGATCATATGGACACGGTTGATGAAGCCTATGTAGAGCAGGTCTTTCACGAATTGGATAATGAAGTCATCCCTTTTGATAACAAAGATAAAACTAAACTGATATTGTAAATGTATATTATTGTTCAACATGATTATCTAGGAAGGTTTGATCTGGTGGATGCAATGATAAATGAGGATGGTAGTGCCTTGCAAACCTTCAAAACAGAGGAGGATGCCAGAAAATTTTTGTACCGACACGGCCTGGAGGATTTTGAAGACGGCTATCCCCATCAGATAAGGGTGTGCCGTCTACATTAATTTTCTTCTTGACATTCACTTGAAAGGAGTGTATGATGACCACCCCTGAAGAGATAGAAGAGATACATAGGATAAGAAGGGAACTCAGAAAGGAGTTTCCATCTCATGTATTGAAGCAGATCTATAGAGTTGAGCAAGAGTTAGAAGTATTAAGAGATCGTGTAAACCAATTAATTAAATTACTTGATGACAAGGAAGGAAAGATTTAAAAGATGATTGATAAAAGAGAAATCACAGAGTTAAAAGTCCTTCAAAATCAAGTTAGCCAACTTAAAAAGATTGCGGAAAATAAAGATATTGAAATTAAAAAACTTAGAAAAGAATTGAGTGAGGTGAAGCAAGATAGAAGTAACACTCTTTTAACATGGGCAGAAATAGATGACAAAGAATAGCGATCATTCGTTTGATCTTTATTATCTAGATGATTATCGAAACCTGAAGGAGGATAAGGAAGTTGAAGACGAAGAAACCGACAGAGTATATGTAACTGTTGTGAGTGAGGATTGTGAAATAACTATACCCAAAAGTCTTTGGGACTTCATGGAAGATAGTGGTTATGATCCTTCCAAGATTGAAGAGTTTGATAAATTTTTACATGAGCTAGAGGAAGACTGATGGCTAAAAACTTATGGCAAAAAGAACGTAACAATATCTTTAGGGATCTTGTTAAACAATACGTTGATGAAGGGTATGATGCCAAGGAAGCCAAGAGACTCTCCAAGAGAGAGCTTGATGAAATCATGGAGGATAGGGAAGACTTTGTTAATAGATTATGGAATCAATCGTATGATAATGATTAGGATTACTGTATGTGGAATTTAATTGTAAATTATGATGGGCGTTCCGCCTTGGTAAGTACGTTCCCAACAAGGAGGGACGCCCAAAATGAAATAGATAATCGGGTATGTCTTACCCAACATCTGAGATATAATCCTAAGAAAATATATAAAATTAAAAAAGAGTACAGTAAGGAACGTAAGAACTCTAGTTGACTGAAGGAGATAAAGGTGGAAATCCTAATTGAAATATACAAAGAGAAATATAGAAACGCACCAAAAATAATCTTTAAAGATAGTTATAAAGAGCTTGACACACTAGGTAAACTTAGTTTATTATCAAGCGTAGAAAAAGAATTAGCTGGTTATAAAAGAGAACTTACTGAATCTTTTTTTAAAAAGATGACTCCTGAAATGGAGAGTTGATATGTCCAGTGAAAGTGTCTATGAAGGTCATGAGGCTTGTCCCTCTTGCGGGTCCAGTGATGCCAATGCAAGATATTCAGACGGCCACTTGTATTGTTACAGTTGTGAAACCTACATCAGGGGTAATCAGAATGGAGAGGATATGCAGCTAAATACTATTCAGCTAGATGCACAGACAAAGAAATCTCAACCAACCTCAACTGGATCTCTAGGAGATATATCAGATAGAAAGATTAGTAAGGAGACATGTAAGAAATATAATACCTACCTCCAAAAATCTGGAGCAACCATTACCCACCACATCTATCAGTATTTTGATCGGGATGGTCATCACATAGCCAACAAGGTCAGACGAACAGAAGATAAAAACTTCTGGACTGAAGGACCAATAGGCAATGCTGTACTGTTTGGTCAGAATATATTTAACCAGGGCGGGAAGTTTGTCACCGTTTGTGAAGGCGAGCTGGATGCCATGTCTGCATATGAAATGCTAGGATCCAAGTGGCCGGTGATCTCCATCAGGAATGGGGCAGCAGCAGCCTCAGAGAACTGTAAGAAATCTCTGGATTACCTGAACAAGTTTGATAATATAGTATTATGCTTTGATAATGACAAGCAAGGAAAGGAAGCAGAGAAAAAGGTAGCCCAGTTATTTGAGCCGAACAAGTGTAAGATTATGTCTCTGAACATGAAAGATGCCAACGAGTATCTGAAGACGGGTCAAAGACAAAAGTTTGTTGAAGCATGGTGGAACTCCAGAACCTATACTCCTGCCGGTATCATAAACCTTGATGACATTGGCCCGGAACTATACGAAGAAAATTATTGTGAGACCTGCTCCTATCCTTGGAGCAAGATGAATGAGAAAACATATGGTATGAGGACGGGAGAGCTTGTCACGTTCTGTAGCGGTGCTGGGATGGGCAAGAGCAGCATCACCAGAGAGTTGATGCATCACATCATGGGCAACACTGAAGATAACATTGGTGTGCTGGCCCTGGAAGAGAGTACGCACAATACCATCTTCAATATCATGAGCGTGGAAGCCAACGCCAGATTATATATCAGGGAAGTACGAGAACAATTCTCAATGGAGCAACTGGAGGAATGGAGAAAGAAAACTGTTGGCGGCAAGAAGTTCTTTGCCTTCGATCATTTTGGTTCTATTGAGAATCATGAAATACTTGATCGGGTCAGATTCATGGCCAAGGCTCTGGATTGTAAGTGGATATTCCTAGATCATTTGTCTATCTTGGTGTCCGGTCAAGAAGATTATGGTGATGAGAGAAAAACTATTGATGTTCTCATGACCAAGCTGAGATCCCTCGTAGAAGAAACTGGAGTGGGGCTGTTACTTGTCAGTCACCTACGCCGCCCCAGTGGCGACCGTGGACATGAGGAGGGCAAGGAGGTGTCTCTGTCCCACCTGCGTGGATCTGCCAGCATCGCTCACCTCTCTGATAGTGTCATAGCCTTGGAGCGTAACCAACAGGCAGACGATGAGATCGAGGCCAACACCACCACCATTCGTATTCTGAAGAATCGTTACACAGGAGACACTGGTGTAGCTTGCTACTTGCATTATGACAAAGAAACTGGTAGAATGACACAGATAGATAATCCCTTCTTGGGGGATGATAATGAATAGCTCTTCAAAGACAAACTTTTTTGCGGCACTTTTTTGTGAAAGTTGCGATGGAACTAATTCAAATTGTCCCACTTGTAAGGGGTGTGGTTGGTATATTGTTTTGGAAACACAATGTAAAACTACTGAGGAGGTGGAAGAAAAACATGAAAAATTAGGAGATAACTTTTATTTGTGTTGTCATGCTGAATATGTTTTAAATCCTCGGAATAAATCAAACTGGGTCAACGCAATAAAGGAAAACTTTACTGAAGATGAAATAAATAATGCTATTGATTGGAACTGGGTAAGAGATAATCCAATTCAGGAGAACAGAGAAACTTTTAATAGAGTTCGTAAAACTAAACATCTCGAATATTTTATTGAAAGGATTCTTGAATTATCTGAAGCCGACACATGGGAAGAGGCAAAACTAGAATGGAAATTAGATAGGATTGATTTTACAACAAAAGAGAAAGGGGAAAGTTGTTTGTGTGGTAAGACTCCCATATGTGAGTTGTGTCAAATTACGAATTCTCTTAATGGTAATTCAACTCAGGTAGGTAATGTTTGTATAGATAAATTTACAGACTTACCATCTAATCTAATCTTTACAAACATAAAAAAAGTATTGGAAGATATAGATAAATCTTTCAATGAGGCGACAATCGAATACATCTATGAAAGGGGTTGGATTAATGAATGGGAATGTGGATTTTTAATTAATACAAAACGAAAAAGAAAATTAACTAATAAACAATACAATAAAAGAGTTTCTATTAACAGAAAAATTTTACGCAAATTTAATATAGAAGGAAACTATGTAAGCCAAGGAGAGGAAAAGACAGATGAGAGTTAAAAAACCATTTGATAAAGCACTTTACGACAGAGCCGACACGAAAGCCAAGCAGTGCATGGTAGGTTGGTTGAAGGAGAATGACCATACCAACATCTCCACCAACGAGACAACTTACTTTGATATTATATGTAGGGTAAATGATAGTGCTGCCGACAGAATCCTCTATGAAGTAGAGATAAAATATTCTTGGCGAGGAGAGTGGCCCGACTCTTGGGATGAAATACGAATACCTGAGAGGAAGAGGAGACTGCTAAACAAGTGGCAGGAAGAATGTCCTGATGACGTACTAACCTTTGTTGTCTTCAGGAATGACTGCAAGAAGGCATGGCACATAGACGGCCATACGCTTTTGAATTGTGAGGTCAAGGAAGCCTCGAACCGAAACATTCAGAAAGGAGAGAAGTTCTTCCACATCCCTGTCAGTGATGCTTACATGATGGATATGACCTATGAAAGCGGTAGTTGATATTGAAACAGACGGGCTGGATGCAACCAAGATACATTGCATAGTAGCGCAGAATTATCAGACAGGAGAAAAACGCCAATGGATTGAAGAAGAGTGTCTACAATTTGGAGGATGGGCCAGTCGAATAGATCAGTTTATTATGCATAACGGTCTCAGCTTCGATGCGCCCATCCTCAACAGGCTTGCCAATGCTAAAATAAAACCATCCCAAGTCAGAGATACACTGGTGGAATCTCAGTTATATAATCCTGTCCGACTGGGTGGTCACTCCCTGGAAGCTTGGGGAAATAGGCTGGACTATTCCAAAGGAGATCTCAATGAGTTCGATGAGTATAGCGAGGAGATGCTTGCCTATTGTATTAGAGATGCTGAACTTACCAAAAGATTGGCGATGCTTCTGGAGGAGGAGGGAAAGAGATTTGGCTCGAAAGCTTATGAGTTGGAGCGTGATGTAAGGATTATCATAGACAAGCAAGAGCGTAATGGCTTTGCCTTTAACCTCATGGAAGGTCAGCTTCTCTTGGCCAAGCTGGAGGATGAACAACACCAACTTAAAGAACAAGCCAATGAGATGTTCAAGCCTACGGAAAAGAAACTTAAAACCAAGACAAAGTATATACCCTTCAACATTGCCAGTCGCAAACAGATAGCTGAACGCCTGATGGAGAGGGGCTGGAAACCAGACAAGTACACCGACAAAGATAATATTATTATTACTGAGGAAGTTCTTTCCAACATCAAGGATATGCCGGAAGCCCAGATGTTCAGTAGATATTTCCTTCTGCAAAAACGCACTGGTCTTCTCAAGGCATGGGTACAGGAGTGTCAAGAGGATGGGCGGGTTCATGGCAGGGTGATGACTCTTCGTACTATCACAGGACGTATGGCGCACCACAAGCCTAACATGGCCCAAGTACCGGCTGTCTACAGTCCCTTTGGTGAGGAATGCAGATCACTCTGGACAGTCACCAACCCACAGACACATCAACTTGTGGGGACTGATGCCAGTGGTCTGGAGCTACGCTGTCTGGCACACTACATGGATGATACAACATTCACAAATGAAGTTCTCACAGGTGATGTACACACAGCCAATCAGAAGGCAGCGGGACTGGGCAATAGAGCACAAGCAAAAACATTTATATATGCATTCCTATATGGAGCTGGCCCAGCCAAGATAGGAAAGATTGTGGGCGGCAATGCAAAGAGTGGTCAGCAACTTATAAGTAAGTTTCTAGGGAACATGCCAGCCTTGAAGAGACTACGCTCCAATATACAGGAAGCAGCCCAGAGCGGTACAATCAGAGGTCTGGATGGCCGTAGACTACACATCAGATCGGAACATGCGGCACTCAATACGCTTTTGCAGGGAGCTGGTGCCATTGTCTGCAAGCAATGGTTGGTGGAGATGGACAAGAGAATACGAAGGTCTGGGCTGGATGCTCGACTGGTGGTGTCAGTACACGATGAATACCAGTTTGAGGTAGCCAAGCCTGACATAGGAAGGTTCACTCAGGTAACAAAGGAGGCCATGAAAGAGACACAGGAAGTAATGAATTTCAGATGTGATCTTGATTGTGATTACAAGATTGGAAATAATTGGGCAGAGACACATTAGTTGTTGACATGCCTATTTCAGTGTGCTATAATATGCGTATTGTTAGTGGTAGTAAACATTTGCGGAATGATCCGCTTCATAGCTGCGATGGGCAGCATAAAGGAGAACGAAACATGAATGAGCCTATTTATATTACTGGAAAATGCTACTGGGCCTGTGTTGTGGAGCCAAACACAAAGTTTGAGGAGCACTCTTGGTCAATCCAGGTAGTTGTTGATGACGACAACCGACCTCTCATCGAAAAGGCTGGTATCAAAATCAATAACAAGGATGACGAACGTGGTGATTTTGTTACTGTCAAACGTAAGGTACTGAAGAGGGATGGCACTTCCAATCGTGCGCCCTTTGTTAAAGATTCCCAGAATAATTCTTGGGATGATACCCTCATTGGGAATGGTAGCGTTGTGAGAGTACGAGCAATTCCCTATCAGTGGAAGTTTGCTGGCAAGACTGGTGTGTCAGCAGATTTGAGTGCTGTGCAGGTTATTGATCTAGTATCATATACACCTCAAGCAGCAGACTTTCCCGTAGTGGAAGGAGGTTATGTTAATGAAAATGCCGAGAGCGTACCCTTTTAATAGCTAGAAAGGTGGGGGAGAGTGTTGCCGGTGGTGACACTCTCTCTCGTTTTAACCCATGAAAAAAATAGAAACGCTGGTCGAAGACATATATAATTTGTTTACCTTAGACCCCATTGATATGGATGAGGATGAGGTGGACAAACATATAGATACCTTTGGTGAGATGCTTAAAATACACATCAAAGATTTTCTGTATGATAAGCCAAGGGATAGAGCTACCCTTCGATTGTCTACCATTGGAAAGCCTGATAGACAGCTTTGGTACGATCTGAATAAACCACTGGAGGATGGTCAACTACAACCCTCCACCCGAATAAAGTTTTTGTATGGATATATTCTTGAAGAATTACTTCTTCTTTGTACCGCCATTGCAGGTCATGAAGTAACCGATCAGCAAAAGGAAGTTGAGGTAGCTGGTGTGAAGGGTCACCAAGACTCCATGATTGATGGAGTTCTAGTTGATTGTAAGTCTGCCAGTGGTCCAGGCTTTGATAAGTTCAGATATAATAAACTGGTGGAGGATGATCCGTTCGGTTACCTCGCTCAGATATCAGCCTATGCCCATGCCAATGGTGTTGAACGAGCTGCATTTCTTGTGATAAATAAATCAACAGGAGAAATATGTTTGACTCCTGTACAGCAGATGGATATGATTAATGCAAAAACCCGTGTGGAATACCTTAAAGGAATGGTTACAGACAGCCGTATACCTGACAGGTGTTATGATGCTGTGCCTGATGGGAAGTCTGGTAATTATAAGCTTTCTGTTGGTTGTATTTATTGTGGGCATAAAAGAGAATGCTGGAAGGATGCCAACTATGGCCAAGGAATTCGTGTGTTCAGTTATGCAAAAGGGAAGAGGTATCTTACACAGGTTGGCAAAGAACCTGACGTAGAAGAAGTACTCAATTGGTAATGCACTGGAAATATCACAAGGAATTAGATACCAAAAAGAACTTTGGGTTTGTCTATGTTATAACTAATAAAAAAACCACCAAGGCTTACATTGGTTGTAAGCAATACTATATAAAACGTGGACTGAGAAAGAAAGAGTCTGGTTGGGAAACTTATATGGGTTCTTCCAAGAACCTTCTGGAAGATATAGAAAAACTAGGCAAGGATAACTTTACATTTGAAATTATAGATGAGTATAAAAATAAAAGAAGTTTAAACTATTATGAGTGTTATCATCAGATGATTAGACATGTCCTTACAACAACAATAGAAGGAACAGATGAACCAGCCTACTACAATAATTATGTGGGAGGTAAATTCTATAGACCTGTTCAGAAGTATGTTGAGTGATGATCCTGATCTGACCTCTATCTTTGATGCAGTACACAAGAATCCTTATAAGAGTCTTTACTTCGCTGTTATTCTCCAAGCTATTCTTGATACAATCAAACCGGAAATTCTTGAAGAAGATAGCTTGATTACTATTCATAGAGATCAGGCACACTCATGGATATTTGCATCGGTGGGTGTTACCTGTGAAAATTTTGAAGACACTTGTGCCTTTGCTGGGATAGAGCCTACCCTGGTGAGAGAGTTTACGCAAAAAACTATTGATATAGGAGATGTTGAAAATGTCAGACGAAACCTCAGCTTCCTCTTGTGAAACTGGTTCTCACTATGAAGGAGACTTTTCTTATTTTCCAAAAGATTCCTATCACCTTGAAACCCGAATGAATAATCCTGATAAACCAAAAGGAACTCACTCAATCACCTGTCCAGAGTGTAATAAAGATGTACATGTACACCACTTTGAGTGGACTTCACTCAAGTGTCAACACTGTGGGGCTGTAGTAGCGAATGATAAATGGCAGATGAAGGGAGACTTCTCTTACTCTAGTCGTATGGAAAAACTGGGCGATAGAGAAGGAACCTACGACTACTACCTACGAAGAATGAAAGAGGAGAATGCCTTGAAAAAACAGGTGGGTGGTGAGCATTATAAAGACTGCAACATCCAACCTGTTGAATATATTTTTCAAAATGATCTTGACTACTTTGAGGGGAACGTGGTAAAATATATAACTAGACACAGGAAAAAGGGAGAGGGTAAAAAAGATGTAGAAAAAGCTATTCACTATGCCCAACTAATTCTCGAACTCTTTTATAATGAACAGGCCAACAATGTTTAAATCAAATAGAAATCCCCAGTTCCGATCCAAGTTTAGTGAAGACATCTTCAATACAAAGTATTCTCATGAGGGAGCTGAAACTCTCCATGAGCTATCCTGTACGTTGGTCAACGATGTCTGCCAAAGTAAGCTAACAGCAGATGAGAAGGAAGAACTTATAGATCATATCTCCAACCTTCGCTTTATCCCCGGAGGTCGTTATCTTTATTATGCTGGGCGTGATAAAAAATTCTTTAATAACTGTTACCTACTCAAAGCAGAGGAAGATAATCGAGAAGATTGGGCGAAGCTCAGTTGGGAAGCTGAGTCTTGCCTGATGACAGGGGGTGGTATTGGAGTTGACTATTCTGTCTATCGACAGGAGGGACAGATCTTGAAGGGGACAGGTGGCATCAGCAGTGGTCCCATCCCCAAGATGCAAATGATAAATGAGATAGGAAGACATGTAATGCAGGGCGGTTCCCGTAGATCGGCGATCTATGCCAGCCTGAATTGGAAACACGCAGATATAGACCAATTTTTGGTGTCGAAGAATTGGCATGATATGCCGGTGGGAAATACAGGACAGACAATCTTTGACATAAAGCAGGATGACTTCAACTTTCCCGCACCCTTGGACATGACTAATGTCTCAGTTAATTACGATACTGAATGGCTACTTAATTACTGGGAGACAGGGGAGGTAGGGGATGTATTTAAAACTAATGTATATCAGGCTTTACGAACGGCTGAACCAGGATTCTCGTTTAATTTCTTTGAGAAGGAAAATGAAACGCTACGAAATGCGTGTACCGAAGTTACTTCTGAAGATGATTCTGATGTTTGTAATCTTGGTTCTCTCAATTTTGCTAGAATCGATGATCTTAACCAGTTGCGAGAAGTTGTTTCGCTAGCTACCAAGTTCTTACTGTGTGGTACGCTTCGAGCACAGCTACCCTACGACAAAGTATATGAAGTACGAGATAAGAATAGACGACTAGGGTTAGGTCTGATGGGTCTTCATGAGTGGCTTATCCAGCGTGGGGGTAGGTATGAGACAACTCCTGAACTACACAGATGGTTGAAGGTATACGAAGCTGAATCGGATAAGATAGCCAGAGACTTTTCTGATAAACTCTCAATCTCCAGACCTGTGGCAGTCAGAGCCGTGGCTCCCACAGGAACTATAGGAATTCTGGGAGGTACCTCCACTGGTATAGAACCTATCTTTGCCGTGGCCTACAAGAGAAGGTATCTCAAGAACAGGCGTTGGCATTTCCAGCATGTGGTGGATAGTGCTGCCCAGGAAATGATAGAACTATATGACATCAAACCAGATAAGATTGAGTCGGCTCTGGATCTGGCAGAAGACTATGAACGCCGACTTAACTTCCAAGCCAACGTCCAAGAGTATGTGGACATGGCCATATCCTCCACCATCAATCTTCCAGGGTGGGATACAGAAAAGAATAACGAGGATGGTGTAGAAAAGTTTACCCAGACATTGGCCAAGTATGCCCATCGACTACGAGGGTTTACCTGTTTCCCAGATGGTTGTCGAGGTGGACAGCCCCTAACTCCCATATCTTATGAAGAGGCTATTGAAAAATTAGGAGAAGAATTTGAGGACAATATACAAACACATGATATTTGTGACATTAGTGGTAGTAGTGGTATTTGTGGAGTTTAATTCTTAAAAAGTCCTTGACGAAAGGAACTTTCTGTAGTATAATATATAAGTGATTTAATATCAAGGATAGTTTGTGATGAAGCAGACATGTTGTTACATTTGTAAGTTGGGGTGGTTACCAACTGAACCTACCCCTCCCCTCTTCAATCGAGAGGGAATATATTTATGTAAACCCTGTCTGGATGTAATTAATTCCAGAGCAGCAAAAATGGAGAAACACAAGAGAGATGAAAAAGCAACCTAACACAGTTTACATTGGTTATGATCCCAAGGAAGACGTAGCCTATGAAGTTTTAAAGTTTACCATCGAGAGGATTGCTGTTGACAATGTACGAATTGTTCCTATTAAGCGTGATGTTGTTGAGCGCATGGGTATATATAACCGTAAATATGATATAATCGATGGCCAACATGTAGATAAGATTGACGGCCATCCGTTCTCCAGTGATTTCAGCTTTACTAGATTTCTTGTTCCGGCCTTGAATATGTACCAAGGCTGGGCCTTGTATATGGACTGTGATATGTATCTCAGAACAGACATCAACTCTTTGTTTGAAGAATATAATATGGACTACTATCCCGTTTACTGTGTTAAACATAAGTATGCGCCGGGAGAAGGTTTGAAAATGGATGGTCGTATACAGGAGAACTATCGCAGAAAGAACTGGTCGAGTCTCATATTATGGAACTGTGGTCATCCACTAAATCAAAAGCTTACGGTTGCTGATGTTAATAAGAGAACGGGAAGATGGCTGCACGGCTTTGGATGGTTGCCGGATAAAGAAGCAGACATTGGTTCTATTCATGAGGAATGGAACTGGCTGGACAACCACTCTCACCCAGATATTGAGGCCAAGAACGTACACTTCACAACTGGCGGACCTTGGTTCCGAGATTGGAAATGTGGTCGAGAGATAGATGGGCAGTATGCCGCAGAATGGAATGGTGATTATACCTACTTAGCAGGACACGGAAAGATTAAACCTTATGAAATATAAAGTAGTAACTTGTTTTGATGAAAACATATTAAAGCATAATGGCTCCAGACTTCTTGAGCAATTCAAGAATAACTGGCAACCCAGCATCGAGTTTCACTGCTATTATTATAATATGGATATAGCTAATTACTCGTTGCCTAAAGCTAAAAATATTAAGTATCACAATCTATCGGATGTGGAAGAGTATGCTACATTTGTTGAAGAGAACAAAGATCACAATGGCACCGAAGGTGGTGCTGTTAGTTATACCCATCTTCTCGATGGGCTGGGGACATCAACTAAAGTATTTTCAATAAGTGAGTGTGCTTTCAACAATAAAGAGTGTTGGCTTCTCTGGATAGATCCTCTCTCCATGAATCTGAAAGATATTCGTACCACCACTCTGGATCGCTACTTCCCAAAGAAAGATAGTAATGTAGATTTTGCATCCATTCCTGAGAACGATCATATTCTGGCCTTTAATATTTCCAGACAAACCAGTGTTGATTTGCTTGGAGATTGGCGAGGAGCCTATATGTCCGGGGAGTATATGAACTATCGAGAATGGGGAAGCTCCTTTGTTCTTAGTAGACTTATTACAATCTATAATTCTCACGGCATGTTTATTCACGAGCTGGAAGACTTGGAAGATATTCTTATTAATTTAAAAAATAAAGATATGCAAGGTGCCAGAGATAGTTCCGGTGATAGAATAGTTCAATTGTCTGATACCGAAACATCCCCGGATATACTTCCCAGTAGATACAAACAGCTTGCCGATATGATAAGGTTTTATAAGCCTAAGACTATCCTTGAAACCGGAACATGGAATGGTGGGAGAGCTATTGAAATGGCTCTAGCATCCTTTGACACCAATGATGAGGTCCACTATATAGGCTACGATTTGTTTGAGGATGCTACTACCCAGACAGACAAGGAAGAATTCAACGCCAAGCCCCACAATACCAAGCTGGCAGTGGTGAAACGTCTGGATGAATTTAAAGAGCATATGAAAAAGGAAAGACAAAAAGAATTTTCGTATGAACTTTACAAGGGGAATGTCAGAGATACTCTGAATGAAATGTACACTGATGAGGCAGACTTTGCCTTGATAGGTAGTGGTAACAGTGAACAGACGGTCCAACATGAATATAATATCTTAAAGAATGTTCCGGTTGTGGTGGGCGATCATTATTTTACAAAGGACGATAATGATAAAATACCTTCCGAAAAATACCAAGGAATTAAAAAAGTATTTGATGCGGTACAAACCAAGAAAGTAGATGCTCAGGAAACAACAGAAGATGGTTGGACAAACTTTGATGAGGAAGCAACCACTCGGAAGCATGTTCTGCCTTCCAGTGATAAAGTAGCAGGAGGAGGACACACCCATTTGGTAGTCTTTCTTCACGATGCCACCCTAGAAGGGCTTCCTGAAGATCTAAAGCGTGTTCCTATTGTTGTCCATCCCAGAGATTGTGTCCCGAAGGATTACATTAAGAATAATATTAAAACTAATATGGATCTACTTGACCCCAAAAAATGGATAAATAAACATCCCCCACACAGAGAAGTTGGTATTATTGTATCGGCTGGTCCTTATCTGAACTACAAAAAATTAAAAAGTTTCATAAAAAAGAATCGTGGTGCCAAGGTCTTGACAGTTAAACATGGTTATCCAGGTCTATTAAAAAATGATATAAAGCCTTGGGGATGTGTTGTTCTTGATCCTAGATCAATAACTGGTAAGAGTACCCATAATATTATTCGGAAAGACTTATTTGAGACAATTGATCCCAATACAAACTTCTTTATTGCCTCAATGACAGACCCCTCTGTAACTAATTTTCTTCTGGATAGGGGTGCTTGTATCTGGGGTTGGCACGCTTTCACAGATTCTTTAAGAGAAGAACAAGATCAAGGATCACATATCGAGAACCAACAGGTTAGACTTAATGAGGAGTTGGGAATACCCAAGGGAGCTACTCTTATTACAGGTGGGACATGTGCAGCAATGCGATCCATTGGAATTCTTCACACAATGGGTTTCAGAGACATTCACCTATTTGGTTTTGACTGTTGCAGGGAAGAGCCAACCAAGGAAGAGATGACAGAGACAGTGGGAGATATTGAAGGTGGGGAAACACCCAAGCCAAAATATATTCAGGTAAATGTCAAGGATAAGACTTACTGGACAACTGGAGAGCTTCTGGCTATGGCACAGGACTGTGAGAAAATATTTGCCGACTCATCTTTGGATGGTATACTTTCATTCCACGGGAAGGATACAATGGTAGCAGATCTTTGGAACATTAAAGAAGAGCAAGAATCCCGACCAAGTTTTAGAGCGTACTATGACAACTAGAGACATTTCTCCGGGAGAACACTTCAATAGGGACAATCCCTCCAAGAAATATATATCCCTTCTGGAAGAATACAAAGTTATGCATGGCCATTCAGATAGAATGTTCAATGGTAGAAGCCTGTTAAAATTTGTAGATATTATCAAGGCTTATCTGGAGAAGAATGAATGTCAGTCTGTCTTGGATTACGGCTCTGGGAAGGGAGCCTTATATACCGAAGACTTTCACACCATCACAAAGGAAATAAACAAACCACTCCCTGAGTACTGGGATCTTGATTTATGTGTGATGTATGATCCTGCTTATGAGGAACACTCAACCTTACCGGACAGGAAGTTTGATGCAGTAATTTCCACAGATGTTCTGGAACACATACCAGAAGCCGATCTGGGATGGGTACTTCGGGAGATGTATTCAAAGGCAGAGAAGATGGTGTTTCTCAATGTTGCTTGCTTCCCAGCCCTGAAGAAACTGAAGGATGGGTCTAATGCACACGTCTCTATATTTTCCACAGAAGAATGGATACAATTTGTAGCTACGACAAGTATCCCATTCAAAGATCTGAAGATATATTTATTTGCGGACAACATAGATAAGGAAGACGGGGAGTTTACCGTTCGAGGTTTCAAAATAGAAAGTAAACCACACGTAACAGAATTACAAGGAGAACCTAAATAATGTTTGGAATCGTTGAATCAGTTATAGGAGTAGCAGGGAAAGTTCTTGATAAGTTTGTGTCAGACAAAGATCTGAAGACCAAGCTTGAGGCTGAATTTAAAACAGGACTACTTGCTCTGGACTTAGCTCAGGCACAGACAAACCTTGAGCAAGCCAAACATCCCTCCATATTCGTTGCCGGAGCTAGACCGAGCATCATGTGGATATGCGCCTTCGCTCTGGCTTGGCAGTTCATTGGCGCTCCTATTGCAGCTTGGGTTGTTGTGATGTGGTATCCCACCGTTGTACTGCCTGTTCTGGAAACTGGAGAGCTTACTGGGTTAGTACTTGCCCTGCTTGGTCTGGGTACTATGCGTACCGCCGAGAAGTGGAAGGGAGTTGCCCGAAACAACATGAAGCGTTAGAAAATCAATGAGACATCTCCTATCCATAGAAGAGTATGATAAGGATAGTCTTCTGTCCCTGTTCAATCTTGCCCAGCACTATCAGATCGGTGGTCAAAATCGATCTCTATTTTTTGATAGAGACAAATCTACCAAGATACTGGCCAATCTTTTCTATGAGCCGTCCACCAGAACAAGTTCAAGCTTCTTTGCGGCCATGAAAAAATTAGGCTATGATGTCCTGCCAATTAATAGAGTACAATACTCCAGTGTTACCAAGGGTGAGAGCCTGGAAGACACAGTGCGAACTCTGGGATGTTATGTTGATGCCATAGCTCTGCGACATCCCGAAGTAGGATCGGCCCAGAGAGCTGCCCAGGTATCCACCGTTCCAATTATTAATGCCGGGGATGGTACAGGAGAACATCCCACACAGACGCTGACGGATCTATATACAATTTGGAGGAAGTTTGGCCGCTTGGATAATCTTACTATAACGATGATGGGTGATCTGAAGAATGGTCGAACCATACACAGTCTACTTAATATTCTAAGACTATTCAATGTTAAGATCCAACTGGTAAGTCCCGATAATCTTACCGCTCCTTTTCAATATGCTCATGGGATAAATGTATATGCTTCGGGATATCTCACAAAGTTTGTGACGGGACAAACAGATGTCCTGTACATGACCAGAGTTCAGGAAGAGAGAGGCTCAAGCGGTGAGTATGAACTGACCGAGGGAGATGTGGCTAACTTCAAAGAAAATATGATTGTTCTTCATCCCTTTCCTCGCAATAAAGAAATACCTACATGGTTTGATACAGATCCCAGAGCTTACTATTTCAAGCAAATAAAAAATGGATTATATGTGCGTATGGCTATCCTGTCCAAGATACTGGAATAAATTATATGTTAAATGAAAAGCAAGAGAGATTCTCACAGGCATATGTGTTGCATCGCAATGCCACAGAAGCGGCAAGAGCTGCTGGTTATGCACGTAACTCTGCACACAATCAAGGCTATCGCCTATTGCAGATTCAGGAAGTGCAGGATCGTGTCACTGAGCTTGAGCAGGAACTGGAAACGGATGTCAATGTTATTGAAGAAATAGAAAAGCAATATGAGTTCGCCAAGAATAACGGACATACCAACAGCGCCATCAAAGCATTGGAGCTTCTCTCCAGAGTGAGAGGGGCAAGTGCAAATAGTAATGTCAGGATGGATGGAGAAACACTGGAGACAGCCATTGTGGGATGTCTCAATGTATTGGGAGAAGAGAAAGTTGTTCAGCTTTTATCAAAGTGTGAGTTCAGTGATGGAATATTTAAAGAGATTCGTGAAGAGAATGCAGAAGAATCGGCTGGAGGAGGTGAAGAGGGGGATGTACTGGTAGATATCAAATGAGAAAAGCAAAGGCAGATAAGTCTAATTCAGCTAGAGTTGGGGATTTATTAGAAATCCAAGCAGTAGCTTGGCTTATTGATCAGGACTACGAGGTCTTTCGCAATGATTGCTGTACTGGTCCTGTTGACATAATAGCTTTAGATGTGGAAACCAATGAAGTATTAAAAATAGATGTTAAAACTACTGGTGTATGCTCAGACCAGAAACGTCTGTTAATTCCAAAGTTAACAGATCTTCAGGTACAATTAGGAGTAAAGGTATTAACTCTTAATAAAATGACTAATGAGTGGGTACTCGCTGATGGAAAAAGAGAATCACAATATATTACGTTTTAGCACAATAAAAAGAGGGCTAGGATCACTCGTGAGTAGCCTTCTCTCACCCTTCGGGTAGGGTAACTCCAGAAAAGACCCGATTGCTCTGTAGCCCCCGTTTCCGTTCGATACAGAGCATTTAGTAATATGGGTGTACTATTTCCCCTTCTTCATGGCTTAGACTAGTAACATCCCCCGGAAAGAAGTTCATTAGTGTATTCTCCACCCCGATCTTGAGGGTGAAGATGCTGGCTGAACATCCTGCACATGATCCACTGAGCTTGACATGCACATTGCCTGTCTCTGCATCATAGTTCAACAACTCAATAGACCCACCATGCATTGCAAGCATGGGTCCAATGTGTTCAGTCAGAACACCATCTATATCTTCACTGGTAGTTACCAAAACAAATAACAATTCCTATTAAGATTATACCGAATAAAACATATGCCAGAGCTTGCGGATCAATCACAGCCATTTGTACCTACTGATAATTGTATCCTGAAGGAACTTCAACCTTACCCTGAAGAAGTTTAAAGATCTGACCATGCTGCGCCATAATCTCTTTTGATTTATCCTTGCCTTCCTTTATATCTTCCTTGATGGATTTCAGTTCTTTCATTAAGAGAGCCAAATCAAACTTCATTTTAACCTGAGTTTCCACAACAGATTTCTGAGATTCTTCCTGATAGAATTTATATACCGTTTCAACCTTGCTGTCAAGTTTGGATACGTACCATATTAATCCTATAGCCTGTAGAATTACAGTAAATATTAAAGCGTAGTTTAATGTTACACCTTTCATTTAGATAGCCTTGGGTGGGTAGTCATAGGGATTACGTTGTATCACAGAACCTCCCGCCTTTCTATCTTCTTCTTTCAGAATAGGCTTCGCAGCTCTCATAGGACCAAACATAATTTCCCGTTCTAGTCTCGACCAGTCTTTTTGAGTAGGCTTTACCTTCGCTACTGCTTGCGCTCTGGCCCACTGTTCTTTAGTGTCAAAACCAGCGGGAAGAAGAAGATCTTCATATTTTCCTTTATCAGTAAGCTCCCTAACTTTTACACCGGGAATTTCTTCATACCTGTCTATTGCCTGTTTTACAGCTTTCTCTTTTCGCCTACCAGCCGCCTTCTTAGCGCCTTTCTGCCAAACTGTCGGAGTTTTTCCTTTAATAAGATCAACAACAATAGGTTCAGAAACATTCATGTAGCGATCAGCACCAGGAAGCTTACCATATTTTCCTAATAAATCATGTTCATCATTAACAATTGTAGTTACCTGTCCTCGCCTATTAATTGCAGTCATGTAGTTAGCTCCACCTATTTCCCAGGCATCTGTTTTTGCAGACCCTGTAATAACGGCAGGAATATCCTTGCCCTCTTTTATTCCTTCAATCATTGCCCTTCTATTCAAAATTTCAATACCTGTTTTATCTAACGCATCTAAAAATTCTTTGCTAGAGTTATAACCTCTAAGTTCAGTTTTGTTTTTGTAGCCTTTCACTGGCCTCATAAATACATTTTTTTTGATATCCTCCAAGCTAGCATATCGCTGTCGCACTAAAGGTTTTGGTTGCCAGTAATCATTCAACTGGCTGTAATGGACTGGCTCCGGCCACAGCTCTTTCTGCTTTTTTATTTCTTCAAGTTTAGCTCCTTTAAATTTACCTATAGGGTTCCTACCAGCAGGAACATTGTCAAGCCTTGTAACTGGATATAATCTTTCTTGCATACCTTTATTCAGAGTTCCAGCTCCCTGTGTATGTACTCTTCTGATATTCATCTGATAGTTTTTATTTGGATTAAACCCAATAGAAGGGAGAGTTCTAATCTGTTTAAATATTTGTTCTACACCTTCTTCGCCTATTCCTTGAGGAATTAAATATCTTACTGTATTCAAGTAATCCTCTACATCAAAGGTTTCAAAATTTTTAATATGATCAACTTTATTTATAGGTTCAAGAAGACCCTCTAATCCACTGTCATGACCAAGGTATTGCTTAGTCATAGATCGAGACTGATTGAGTTGACCCATAGCTTTCTTTACTGAGTTACGAGCGTTTGCCTCTAAGTTTTTTTGCAGGTTCTCGATTATTTTATATTCTGGAGTATTTTGTTTTCCTTCTGCTTTCAAAGCTTTTTTCTGAGCTTCTAAAGATTCCCTTCCATGACGAGCGTCCAACTTTAATTTTTGTATCATGTCCTCGATCATTTGATAGTCTGAAGTATGTTGTTTTCCTCCTGCTTTCAAAAAAGCTTTTTTCTGAGCTTCTATAGATTTCCATGCGAGTTTCCTTTCAGAAACGGGAATCGTCTCACCTTTTATTATATTATTCATTCTGTCAGAAACTCTGAGAGCGTTTCGAGCAGCCCTTTGATCAGCTACACTAATATTATGCTCTCTTTGGATTGCTCTCCACTCAGGATGATACCTAGCTAAATATGCATTTGACAATCCTTCTGGTAAAGTTCTTACAAAACGTGCTCCCTTCCCTGCCCCACCTATACCTCCTTCATAAAAACCGGGAATATCATTTCTTAAATTAGTAAAAATTCTCTGTGCAGTACCAGAAAGAATAGGGGTATCCTTTTTAACTTCTTCTCCAGTTTGTGTTTTTGATTTCAGGCGCTTCTCCACCTTGGACTTGCCCGGATACTTGGGAAGTTGAGCCTCAAGTTTTTGTGCAGACTTTATGACACTACCAGCAGGAATAAAAGGTAGTATACCTAAACCCATAAAACCTAAATTAGCCCAGCTAGGATCTTTAGCTAACGCAATGGCATCCGCTCCAAATCCAACAACGTCTCCAACACCAGGAACAAGTGCTGTTGATATAGCCCATTTATCATACCAAGGCATATCCTCCCACATCTGGCCGGTCATCTCTGCCCATTCTTCTGAACCTGCGGGAAGAGCCTCCAATGTTTGCATCCCTTGTTCCCGCCGTGCTCTACCTCTTTCTCTTTCTGCTGCTTCTCTTTCAGCCGCCGAGCCAGCCCATGACCGTACTTCTGGATTAGTAACTAAAGTACTTAGACCACCTCGATCAACCATTACTTATAACTCCATATCCAAGGACGGGGATGCTTATCACTATCATCCATCATATCCAGATGCAAGAAACGCCTGTCGAAGTTCCCTCTTTGAGAGACACCAATTCCCTTGAAGCCGTGTATCATGGCCAGACGTAGTAACAGATAAGCTTCTACTCCTCCCACTACTACATCCACAGCCTTGCCGTAGGTATGTGCAGAGTCAGGAGATCCGCCTGTAACTGTATTATAAGATACATCTCTATACCCAGAAGAGATTATCATAGGCTTACCGTAGTCTTCCCGAAGCCTGTTAAGCTTCTTCATGAAACTCTTATCCATGTGGCAGTCTCCGGTGCCACGACAACGCAATTCATTCTCAGTGAAGTACTTCCAATCAGACATCTAACTTATTTCCTCATCAGTAGTGTATCAAGTTTCTCTTCCAGCTTGTCGAACCTGTCCATGATTTTTCTAAGATCCTTTTCCACATCAGTCTTGGTGGCATAGGTCTTGGCAATCTCCTCTCTGGTATCTGCTATCCTTCTGCGAAGATCCGATACTTGCATACTCATGGTTCGCATCCACCACAGAAAAGAACCACAAGCCAAGCTCAGTATGGCATTCCAAATCATTGTTGTATCTGCTGGCATTAGTCTAACATATCCTCCCAGTATTCTCTCCACTCCTCTCTTATTGGCTCATTATAAGAAAACATTCCAACAATGGGAGTATTTTTTGAAATCCAATTAGCTATTTTTGTTGGACTACCCGATGGTAAATCAAGAATAGCACTTGCTAGCTTAAAAAGTTTAACGGGAACTGGACCAGCAGCAGTGAACGGAAATGGAACCTCTGGGTCTTGATATTTAAGTGCTTCTGGTATAAGATTTCCCCATCCCATAATATTACTTCGTTTTAATAAATACCAAAGAAGTTCTGATTCTTCCATATCATCTATTGGACTATCCTCATCACCATACTTAATAGCATCTTGCAACATTGCTGTTCCATACATAGCTGACATAAGTAAAGTAAATGTCATGGCCCATTTTGCCGCATCAGCGGCTGGTATACGTCCCTTTGATAATGGTCTAAACACTTCATGATAAAATTTTGGACCAACGGTACTACCAAAGACCATCATAAAACCCTTGAGCTGTGCCACCGGAGAGAGCCAGGGATTGGACATCCAAAGCGGCCTGTTAACAACATTGGGTGTCATGATTACTTCATCAACAGTCTTTCCAATAGCTTTGGTTATGATGGATGGTTCCGCAACTGCTCTTTCTCCATGCAAAGGAGATTCGGCCCAATCCATTATTTCTTTTATATTTTGAGTTGGACGCCCCGCCAAACCCTTTACTACATTGGCCAGTCCCTGCTTCTTCAACCTACTCCGGGCATCTTGAGATTCTCTGGTACGACCTATATCACCTTCCTGTTCAAGTATTTTTATATCTTCCTGTATTTGTCTCTTGGCAGCAGCAAAAGCCATAAATCTAGTAGCTTGAGTTACCTGGGCAAGCATGTTCGCTCGAAAAAATTTATCAGTTACTTTCTTAGAGATGGCTATATCTCCGATATCTCGAATGCTATCCACTAAAGCCAGATCTGCTGTTTGCATGAGATTCATCATGGATCGTTCCAGTTTACCCGGCTTCATCTTTGGAAAAAAGGTTCGAGCAATTTTTGCACCAGACACCAGAGCTGCGTCTTTTGCAGCCCAAATAGAATGTCTAGGACTGATCCTGCTTAAAACAATGAGAGGTTCGGTCATGGCTGTAATACCTGCAAGCGGTAATGTTGTAATATATCCCGCTGTATTTAGCCATTGATAGGTAGGTCTCCAAAATTTTCCCCATTTTTTACCTTTTACATCAAAAGATTTATATCGATTTTGGAGAGCTTGAAAAATATTACGAACATGTTCCCTTTCCCCCTCTCGAAAATCCATATCTTTTTGATTATCCTTATACCTATTTTTAATTTGTTGTATCTTGGCTCGTCTGGCACCTCCCACAATATACCTGTTAACAAGAGCCTCCACATTATTTTCCACTAACCCAGCCTCATCAAGCTCTTTCACGACATGCTTGGGAATTTTACGAGACTTCTCAAAGGATCTCTCAGTAACTGGAAGTGGACCCCCAGGACGCTCCGATTCAAATATATCAATTTCATTCTCAGTTACATGAACATTATTATTTGAAATAATATTATCCAACACAGCTCCGCTATCTTTCACATTATGGCGATCCAGAATTCTTTTGAATTTTTTCTTAGCTCTGTGGCGGCGACCCAGTTGTCCAGTCATGGGAAGTTTATAGGCATTGGTTAGATAATTATCTACATAATTAACATCCACCTTGGCAGCTATTAAATTTTCACGTTGCTGATTAAGAAAAGCTCTGATCTTATCAGCAACTTGAGCTACTTTTTCATCCTTCGCTCTCTCACCATACCTGAGTTGTTTGGCAATAGCATCATTTACTTTCTTGGGAATACGTTGTGTGAGGGGTATTCTAAAAGTTTTCTTGGCATCCCTAATTATATCTTGAAACTGAGAATAGTTTATTCCAATTTCCTGGTTAGTATCAATGAAAAAGTTTTGTAGATCATTAACAAGTTTAGATCCAATGGGAGTTCTAGCAGCTAAATTTTTTAAAAAAGTTGTGGATCTACGGACGGGTTTAAATAGAGTATCTACAAATGTTGGCTCACCAATATTACGTTTGGTAGTTGCTGTATGCCCTTCATTCATCATATTGGCAAGCTCATTTTCAGCATCAAAAACCTGCTCTGGAAGATGATCAGTTGCCTCTTCCAACTCCTTGGCTTTGTTTATCGTTTGCCGTCTAACCATAGGAGCCATACCATCGGTTAAAGCTCTTACGGGACCACCTCCTGCTATACCTAGAGCAGAAGCATCAATAGCTCGATTCCAAAACTCTGCTGTATCAACACCAATAGGTTTATCAGCAGCTAGACGAGAAGCAGCCATTGAAACTATTTCTTGAGCGCCTTCAGCCGGTGCTTCGGCAGCAGCTCCCTTTGCAAATCCTTTGCTTACTGCCCAAGTTCCTGCTGCTGTTCCCTTCGCAACGGATTTTAAAGATTTTTTTAATGCACCAATACTAGATTGTTTTAAACCTTCTTCAACAACTTCCTTGGCTATTTTTTTACCAAGCTTTGGAGCAAGCCCATCAATTACTGCTCTTTTACCTAGGCTACGTACTGCCGATCTGATGATAGTACCAGCAGACCAACGATCTAAAAGACCTATGAGCAATCCTCCTGGTAATGCTGCCAATTTGGCCATTTCTTCACTAGCCCCTGCATCTCTAGCTTCCTTATATATTTCTCCTGATCCTTGTACAAAACCTGGAAGTAGTGACATAGTCCATTTATATATTGGCGCTGCCATCCACCCAATTTTTGGAATCTTTGCAACAATAGGAGCTGTTCTCTCTGCAAAAGCATAGGCACCCAGAGAAGGAGCTATGGAAGGTAAGGCAGTTGCTACCATCCTTTTTGCAGTTCCTCCTATATGGTCTAATGCGGAATCAACTTCTCCTTCGGTAATTTTTCCAACTTCTCTTGTGATGGAGGGACTTATTTTAGGTTGTGGCCGTCCCTGTGCTTTCAGTCTAGCTTCTTCGGCTACTTCTCTGGCTGATTGTGCGTCTTCATCAAGTCCTATCGTATCAGCAATTAAGCCAATACCTTCAAAATAACTTCCATAGGTATTATCCCATCCAATAGCTATTTGATTCCAGAAAGAATCAGGATCAACTGTGGAAATAGGAGCTTCTTTGGGAGGAGGAAGAGTAGTAGAAACCTGTTCCGGCTCCGGTTTAAGAGCAGGAGTAAGTTCTCCTCCTTCCAAGGGAGGTAGATATTGTTCTACATCCTCCAGAGAAGGGATATAACCTTCTACATCTTCCAGAGAAGGTAGATTATATGAAGTATCTTGAGCCAAAACTAACTCCTATATAACAGGATGGTTGGTGACAATGATCCTATCTCACAAAAATCTCTTTTTCTTTCTAAATCTATTATCATCTAGCGCCCTTTTAACTGCTCTATCTAAAGCATCTTGTGGGCTTAACCACTTATCCATATGCATCATTAAACGCTGATCTTGTAGAATTAAATTTGCATCCCCCTGACGCAAGTCACGTAATCTATCAATATTTTGTTCTGTTAATCCAGAACCTAGCGTTGCTGTTTTTAATCCTTCCCTAGCTCCTTTCAAGTCCGTGTCAGATAAATATTTAAATAGTCCTGTTCTCATTTGAGATCCAGCCTCACGATTGAGCTTTCTAATTTCAGCCATAATTTTATTAATCTGTGCTTGATCCTTCCTAGCACCCAGACCTAACTTACGAATTGCTATCAGACGATCTTGCACAGTTTTTGGATACTGGAATATCTCCTCTTCCGTTTCAAACTCGGTTTCCAGTTCCTTCCTCTTCCTGGCTTTTTCCTCTGCCGTTTCAGCCATTTGCTGTTGTTTCACATCAGCAAGTCTACTTTTAAGAGATGTTGCAAGAGTAGGCACATGATAGGGCATACCACCAGGACCAACTGCCACGCTTGGTGAACCTATAGCCTCACCAGCAGCACCCACTCCTGCCCCCAATAGCTTCATCCAATGAGGTGCTTTTAAAGTTCCTTCAAGTGCTCTTAGTCGTTGTGCCTTATCTGCTGCCCGTGCTTTTATTTGTTCTGGGTCACGCTGTCCAGCTAATGGATTAGGTGGTGGTGGCTTTGGTCCTGCCTTAATGTTTGCAAGTGCTCGCTCTTCTGCGAAAGTTGTACCCCATCCTGGCCCTAGAGCTTGACGAGCTTTCTCAGTGTCATACACTTCAGTTTTAGATGGTTGTGTTTCCCACCAATTACCTACAGATCCAGATTGCCTATACACAACAGGAAGATTGGTCAAACCCCCACCTTTTCTTTCCACAAATATATCCGTATCGGATTCCACACTCATATCAGGTTCTTGTAGAGCACTATAACGCTCATACAGAATATCATAAAGACCACCACCACCACTCATTTTATAGGTATTTGGTCCTCTTCCAACTAATCCGCCACTTTTCCACCCCGGATTCGGATTCCAATTAGCAAGATTACTAGCAGCACCAGAACCCACACCAGCCATTCCGCCACCACCGCCGCCAAACATTCCACCAAGAGCTTTTCCAGCCATCGCACCACCAGGACCACCCAGGAAGGCTCCTCCCAGTTGTAGCCCAGCACCCAGAAGCTGCTTACCAAAACTTGGACCCTTCGGACCTGTCTGTGTTGAAGCCTTATTTGCCAGAAAACCTGTTGGCATCCCATAGACAAGACCAGAGTATTTTGCAAGTTCTTGGTCGGGGAACTGTTTTTTCTCCATATACCTACGATAGAGATCATCAAGTTTTGATTGTTCAAATTGTCGCCTCTGCTCACCCACCTGCGCACCCAGACCAATCTCTGAAACCTGAGTACCATATATATCTTTTCCCAGACCCCTCACATCACTAGCACGAAGTCTTAGACGTTCTCTCTGTTGCGCCAAACGATTTTGAGCATCTTGCCATGCACTTTGAGATCCCCTTGTTTGAATATCTGCTAAATTTTGTAGATGTGCCTGTTCTCCCAGACCCATTTCTATAGCTGCCCTTGATCCCAGACCAGACATACCACCGCCACCAACTAGCTTTGCTTCTCTGGCCTTTCTAACACCCTCATAAGCCTCTCCAGCTTTCCGCCTTTCCATATCAGTCACAGCTTGTTGATATTGGCTCATCAAACCTTGGATTTCCCCTGCCGTGGGCGCTGCTCCTGCTGCTCTAACATCCGTCAAAGCTTCTTCAAGGTATGGCTGTTGAGTTCCCAGTAATGACAGAAGACCTTCTTGAGCTGCTTTCTCTTCAGCAGTTATAGGAGCAATCCTCTCTCCCTCATACTCTTCATATCCCTTTGCTTCTTGCTCTTCCATACGTGTTCTGGCACGACCAAGAATATCCTGAACATAAGGTTTAAGAACATCAGGAATATCAGCCTTGGTTTCTGTTTTGGTTTGTGGTCTTGATCCCCCACCCAAATACTGGGGAAGTTCCGTAATTTCATTGATAGTTCCAGCACCGCCCAAGGCTTTAAGAACCTTGGCCTCAAAAGAATTAATATGTGCTAGCTCCACATCATCATCATTACCATATCCAGCAATATCTTTGTACAGTTCCTTTAATAACTGTACCTTTTCCTTGACCGAATAGGTATCAATAATAAATTTAAAATTAGATTTTATGGTCATATCAATTCACTTCCCTTGTTAAGACAGTACAATATTTTTTAAAACCTTCTTTTGGTAGAACTCTGGTCCAGCCATCTCTTGCCAAGATCTCAAACCTTTTAGCATTATTAGCTCTGGCAAACCTGATCAATTCAGAATCTTCATCCCAACAGTATTTAAGCCATTTATCCATTGTGTTTTTCTTGGAAGATCCTAGAACTACTCTAAGTCTTCTTTCTCTGGGATAGTCTACAAATTCTGTTGTTGCTGCCAGCATAATGCCATCCTCTTTATTACCTATCACCCACAAATCCATCTGACCGCCACGCAACCATTGCTCCACATCTTCTATTGTGAACTCCCCCAGATTTTGGTCAACTGATAACTGAAGAAGATCTTTAACATGGGGCCAGACAATATCAATTGCATTTGTTTCTATTCTTATTAAAGCCATCTAAACTTTGTCTAGGAGCGAACGAACCAATTCCAAGCCATCAACTTCCTTGGGCTGCTCATCGCTTCCCGTAGCTTCAGCCCTAATTTCTTTAATTATTTGATCCATAATATCAGCTCCCCTATCTGGATTACCATTTCCTATGAGAGACATTACATCGGCTGGTATAATATATTCCTTGGTACTAACCCTCAATTCACCTACTGTATTACCACCCTCTTCAATAGCCATAGATACATCATCTTCCATTCCATGACCATCTCCGGGTACCCTCCCAGCAAATTTATCACTGGCAGGTAAATCTACTAAACCTCCCCTCGCCGCCTCTAACCGAATACCCTCAAATCTTGGTTGTGGTTGACGATTAATAACATCTCCATATGTTTCTTCATTATCAGGACGGGATGCTAAATATCTGTCTTTCACCACTTCTGTTGCGATGGTGGGTATAGGCATGGAAAACAAAGCTTGATGTACAGAAGGTGGAGGTGAACCCATAGGAGGTATTGAAGATAAACCCCCTGGTGGTCCCATAGGTGGCCCTGGTGGTCCCATAGGTGGCCCTGGTGGTCCCATAGGTGGTCCTGCCGGTCCCATAGGTGGCCCTGGTGGTCCCATAGGTGGTCCTGCCGGTCCCATAGGTGGCCCATCAGGAGGTGGCATTGGCATTGGCATACCTTCTGGTCGAGCTGCTTGCTGCATAAGCCGCATATCATCTCTGGGTGTCTCAGTTTCAATTATCTCTTGGAAATCTAGTATGTCTTGTAAAGCCATTATGTTAATCTTCCATAAGTGTTAGATTGAGGAGCAGTTTGTTCAGCAATAAAGTTACTACTATTATACCCTATTTTTTTCATTTTGGCAAATTGCTGTTGTTTTTTATCCAGTCTGTTTCGATAAGGATCAATAGCCTGTCCGGTATTATAATTATTCTGGAGAGTACTTTTATTAATCAATTCCAGATGCTGTGCCTTTGTTGTCATTAGAAAAAATCCTTCCAAGATGTTTCCGAACCTAGACTTACATATCCCCTGAACTTACCAGCACTGGCAGAATATGCAATGTCACCCTTCCGGGGTCTACCTATACTTCCCACTGTCACAACCGTATAAATATTTGTGGTTGGGGCTGAATCTATTTCTCCGTCCCTGATTGCAAGTTCAGTGGCTAGCATAGCTCCCCATTGCTGTATCTCTTCATACATTGCTCTCATATCATCAGTAGGCATATTAATAGGTAAGATAGGATATTGCGCCATTATCGCCCTCCATCAGCTTGAAGAGCTAATCTGATTGATCCCCACCGCCAACTGGAATTATTGGATGCACACGAAACTCTAATCTTTGCTTGTCTACCCCTAGATCTGAAGTCCACCTTCTGGGTAGCCCCGGCAATATCAAATTCCTTGGTAATGCTTTCCAAACTCTCAGGAAATTGTTTGGTTATAACTTTCATTTTGATTTTACCAGTACTGATATCATAATCAGGAATAACCCTGTCCATGAACATAAGCGCATTACCATCCGCAATATCGAAGTCAGCAGATTCTACATAAGATACTAAAGTTGAATCTCCAGTTCCAGTAAACACTTCTTCAGGTTCATTATTATAAATATTATTTCCAGAGGCTGTTACTCCAGTTGTTAGTGTATTGCCAAATACTTCCATGTCATTGAAGGTCGTAAATAATGTCTCTCCATATACCCAGTAACCATCTTCTGGAGAGAAAATAACATAGCTATCACATTCCGTACTATCCGAAGAAGGATATAACCATATTATTTCTCTGAACTCTGAATTGATTCCAGCATATACCTTATCATAATAGGAAGCGTTTATTCTACTAAATATATATCTACGAACCGTACAATCCAGAGTCTTTACTTGACCAGAATTGGAATAGAAATTATCATATCCCATCCAGTATGTAACACCATTATAATCAATACCTGCATGTGGCCCTATCAAACCACAGTTAGTACCCACCTGCTGAAATTTAAATGTGAGGGGAGGACCAACAAATGACATCAACCATAAAGAATTATCAGTCCAAATATTAATAGCATTCCTTCCTCTAACGCCACCTACAATTTTAGTACC
>Ga0208180_1000194_pt1 | contig 59101 bp, 52 predicted proteins | sample MalvireepMed_s16_FD_184241 | JGI IMG/M metagenome (GOLD analysis project Ga0208180, IMG submission 184241) | Marine viral communities from the Global Malaspina Expedition - Malaspina viral metaG DeepMed_s16 (SPAdes) (version 2) | ecosystem: Environmental > Aquatic > Marine > Oceanic | place...
GAGAAGGTCAGTTTTTCAGGTACCATTTTGGATAGCGGCTGTTGGTGCTTGGTGAACGGTGTAAGGTCCTGAAACTATAGCACTTTCAGCCGCTTTCTTTTATCCCCTCATGAGAAATCCGGGCTAAAGAATGTTCTTCCAACTCCCAGACGATCTCTTTATTTTTCGGCACTTCTGTTATCTCCTTTTACCGAAAAGTTCAGCCCTCAAGGCCAGCATTAAAGACACCCCATCTTGGCGGTGATAACAAGCCTACAATCCCGCCTTAGAGTTTGGCCACTACCATAACACTCATAAATCGGATCCACCTTTCCTTTGACATAGGTCAACCGCATCATCAAGGACACTGGGGACTGAGGAAACTGAAATAACGTATCGAAGGAGGCAGCCTAAATAGCGTGGCACGCTATATTCCGATTAGAGGGTAATTATCTTCCCCTCTGTCGCAATGTTGATAAGCAACGCAGGATTATCGTAAGTGGCAGGATCAGCCCACTGGCTTTCCCAGATCGGCAACGCCTGAACCAGAACGCCCGTATCCACGAGATTGTCGAAAGCGATACCGGCTATCGCCAGCTTTGTTTCTACAAAATCGCCGACTGGATCTTCCAGAATCACCGCAACATCAGCATCGCTCTCTTTGTGGTAATCACCTCTGGCACGGCTTCCAAACAGGATTAATTGTTTGACGGTGTAGTGCTTGGTTACCCGTCGTCCGAACTGGATGACCGCCTGCTCGATATCCACGATGTTGTCCATGACCAGCTGCTCCAACCCGACCTCCGGACTAGAATCCCAGTCGTGAACAGTCTCAGGAATAGGTGCATCCGGATCACACTGATCAATCAGGTCCTGGAGCTGGTGACGCTTTGGCTTTTGATGTTTGCTCATGGTCGAAAAGCCCCTCGACGCCCATAAATCACCGCTGCTGATACGATTTTTTGCTCACCAGAGAATTTGTCTGCAGACTGATACTCGCCATCCCACTCCTGAGCCTGCCGATATCGCACTGCTTGCCGTTGACGAATCTCTACGATGTCATCAAACCCCGTCTCGTAGCCCTCAACCAAAACCGGTGTTTCCGGTGGCAGGGTTTTCAGCCTTTCGATCAATTCCTCGGCAGTCATAGTTCGCCCCCTGTGGACTCAAAGATCCAGAACAATCGGTGGATTGATGGGTTCATACCGCTCAGTACAGGTGCTGGCATTGATTAGCTGAGTGTCGGCAAGCCGATATTCCCCGTAGCCTTCGTGTATGTGGCCGAATATGTGGGCCTTCAGGGAAAGTTCATGGATCCGGTTGAGCAGGTGGCTGCAACCTACGTTCTGACATCGAAATCCGAGCGTCGCCAAATCGCCTATGCCTTTGGGCGGCCCATGCGTAACCAAAACGTTGGCATTGTCGGGGGTTGCCTCCCATTTCTGAAACAGCGGCTCTCCCCGATCCAGCATGAACGCCCAGTCCATGAACGTGGGTGTCCAGGGCGAGCCCCAGAATCGGAACCCTTCAATTTCAACGCCACTATCTTCCAGATAAATAGCTGCAGTCAGCATTGCTCTGGCTGCTTGCGGGGTTTCCTGAAACGCCCAGTCATGATTGCCGGCAATTACGATTTTATGGCGATGAGGCAGAGTGCCGAACCAATCGTTCAGATCCGCAACATTTTCCAGCGTGCCTTGACCTAAACTGTCACCGGCATGTATGAGGACATCGCCATCTGGGATATTCGGGATTTGCCAATGCAGGCTGTGAGTGTCCGATAGGCAGACGAGTCTCATGTTCTTAATTCCGGCTCCAGGGCCCAGTCCATGAAGGGCAGCAAGCGCACCATGTTTCGGGCATCGTCCACGCCCCGGTGATGATGCCCCACAAAGTTCAGTTCGTGATAGGCCAGTGCATGGGCTAGTCCATTTTTGCGTTTCTGCCCCGTTGTCCGGCGCCAGACGCGCTTAAGGTTCAGGTGCGGGTACGTCATAAACGCCGGTGTGCGTCCGTGTTTTTCACTGTCGGCCAACACGTGTAGACGGTCGTAGTTACCCCAGCTGCACCAGATAAAATCGTCAGGCGGTGAGCCCAGCCACGCATCCAGGGCCTGCACAGCCTCGGGGAAGCGGGGTGCCTGATCCACCATCGGTTGGGTGATGCTAGTCAACGAGGTACAGAAATCGCTGAGTATCCGGTTCCAGGTGGGCTGGACTAGAAACGATCGAATGTCCAACAGCTCCCCCTGCCGGTTGGCCAGAGCACAGCCGAACTCTATGATTTCCATGTTTTTGAGACTCTGCGGCTCGCCATCGGATCGCATGCGATCGGCCCAGCAGGTTGCTTCCAGATCGACCACAAGAACCGGCGACTCATTCGTCACGGTGGTTTTCTCCCGACTCCGCCCGCGATGCATCGCCAAGAGTGGGCTCCGTTGCCCCCGAGTACTCTGAGTCGGTTTCCCAGCATCCATCAAACGGCCTCTCGTAATGCTTCACCGAACCTTTCAGCCGTTCCAGTGGCTCCAGTTCCTCGGGTAGTGGCGTTGCCAGCTCGTCGGCATGTGCAGTATGGGCATTCAGGTTTTTCAGGAGCTCTTGTTCCTTCAATGGTTTGTTCATGGTGTGGTCACCTCAAATCGTCCAAATTTGGACGATGATCGTGTGAAAATCTCTTCTATGGGTGCCAAGGTAAACTCGCCAGTGGCCTCAAAAGTATCGATCCAGATCTGATTGCCGTGAGTCACAATCGTCGAGGTACCGATGTGACCGGAAACCACAGCGGAGACGCCCCCAATGATCTGTTCTGGCCCCTGCGCTCGATCCCAGGGCCAAGTGCAATTGATGGCGAGTTTCTCCGAATAGACTGCATCCTGAAGTTGGCGCCAATCATCAAAAGGGCTTTGAGCGTGAACTAGCCCGACTGTGTGTTGACCGCAGGGAACTGTCATCGACAGCGGAAATTCCCGAGCGCAGCGTTCAGCCAACCGCCGGTAGGCAGCAAAGGACAAATCGTCCGCCCAGGCGCCCCCGATCAAACGATGTTTTACCCGATATGCCTCGTGCTCGGAACGAGCCAAAAACATCAATTCATGGTTGCCCAGGACGCTGAAGACCCCTTCGGTTGAAAGTGCCCAGTTCAGCGTCGCCTCGGAGTCGGGGCCCCGATCGACCAGATCACCCAGCAGGAACAATCGATCCATGCCATAACGGAACCCCGCCTGCTTCAGTTGCTCCTGGAGCAGTAACAGGTGGCCATGCACATCGCCACAGATCCAGTCGATACCAACGGGACTGGGAGCAATGGTCTGGTGGGTGACGAGTTTCATGGGGCTTAACCGTAACTACAATATGTAGTATCTAGGCATACAATTGGACACTTTATGAAGGCTACCTGCACTTGTCATGCTAGCAATGAATCATTGATCCGGCTACTGGTAAGAGGACAGCTTCTAATCTGGATCGGTAGGGAATTGGTCATGCTGCGCATCACCCGGGTTGAGGACCAACCGTTCTATTTACTGCCGCACCGCACTAGGAGTCTGCGCGGCAGAAGCTACATTCTGGCACAATAGATCAAAATTCTTCAGCAACAGGATGACTGATGGGAACCACTTTCCGCCCGTATTCGCCTGGCCAGGAACTGCTTCTTCCCCCGAGCCTGAACGAGTGGCTGCCTGAGGGGCATCTGGCCTATTTTGTCAGTGATGTCGTCGAGGAGTTGGATTTAAGTGCGTTTTATGCCCGCTACGAAGGCAACGGCCGACGCAACTCGCCCTTCGATCCACGAATGATGCTGAAGGTTCTGATCTACGCCTACGCCACCGGCGTTTTCTCTTCACGCAAGATCGCCCGGAAGCTGGAAGAAGACGTGGCCTTCCGGGTTCTGGCGGCAGGCAACTTCCCCAGGCATCGCACGATCTGTGATTTCCGCAAACACCATTTGGTTGCCTTCAAGGCCGTGTTTATTCAGGTGGTCCGGATTGCCCGGGAAGCGGAGCTGATCACGCTGGGAACACTGGCGATTGATGGCACCAAGGTTCGAGCTAATGCCAGCAAGCATAAGGCCATGAGCTATGGCCGCATGGGCGAGGAAGGCGATCGTTTATCGAAAGAGATCGATGCACTTTGTCGTCAGGCACGTCAGACAGACCAGTCGGAAGACCGACAGTTCGGCCCGGATAACCGGGGTGATGAACTGCCTGAAGAGCTTCAGTACCGGCAGGCGCGGCTGGAAAAGATTCGTGCTGCCAAAGAGAAATTGGAAGCAGACCAGAAAGAGCGGGACAAGGCCCGGGGTCGGTCCCCGGACGATGATCGGCGCTCACCTCGCGGGGGCCCGAACTTCAAGCGGGATTATGGGGTTCCGGATGACAAGGATCAGAGCAATTTTACCGATCCGCAAAGCCGGATTATGAAAACGGCGGACGGGTTCCAGCAATGCTACAACGGCCAGTTGGCCGTGGATGGTGAATTCCAGCTGATTGTCGCCAACCACCTGGGCAATAATCCCAGTGACAATGGCTGTCTGATACCACTGCTGGATCAGGCAAAAGACACTCTGGAAACCTATCCGGATCAGTGTCTGGCTGACGCGGGTTACCGTAAAGAAGAAGATCTACAGACCCTGGAAGACAAAAGCATCGACGGCTATGTCTCGCTGCGCCGGGAGGGCAAGAAGAGTTCAGAGATAGACGCGAGCCGTTATCCGGCCAGCGCCCGGATGGCCGGGAAGCTGGCCACGGCAACCGGGCGATCGGTTTACGCTCAGCGCAAGCATCTGGTTGAGGCGGTCAACGGCTGGATCAAGCATGTTCTGGGCTTCCGACAGTTCAGTCTGCGGGGCCTTCACGCCGTGCAGGGTGAATGGGATCTGGTCTGTCTGTCGCTTAATCTCAGGCGGATGAGTTCACTGATGAGGCTGAAATAGAGGGTCCGAGGGATCCTTGGGCGTACTGAGTGATCGGACTACGATAACGCATTCGCTGATAACCGTCTTGACTGACTGAATAGAGAGAATCGAGACTCTATTCGGCTGGATATTGTGGATACGTTCTCGGGCCGAACTGTGATTCGACGCGGCGGGGTCACTTGCTCAAAATACTTCTGCCGCGCAGACTCCTAGCGGTCCGACAAAGGGTAAAGTACGCCGTAATCAGCTGCCGTTTTACCGAGCCTACGCCACCGGTCTGCCGGACACCATAGAGGCGTTGGCCTTTACTTCGGATCTCCAGGGCCGAGGGGCCAGTGGCCGTGGGCGGCGTCTCCGGCGTTGTTGGTAACCCCCACCAAAATCAGCAGCGCACCGAAGCGGACTTCTTGGTGGCGGTTGAGAAGGTGGCCGCCTGGCAGCCAGACTTGTCACTACTTCACCAAGGGCCTACGGATGAAAAACGAGCGCACCGTGGTGACCCGGACGTTGCAATATCACTGGTGACCGATTACAAGAGCCTGACGGTGTTTGGTCACACCCGCTGGCACTGGCCCTGGTTGATGACGCTGGGTGCCAGTCAGGTGATGAACGTGGGGGGCGACTTGTTGTAATGCAAGCTAACCGATAATCTCAATTTTGACTTAACTCCCTTTTAGATATGGACAAATCTGGGAAAATCACTTGGCAATTTATCTTCTCTCGGTTTCGTCAGACGCCACTAGTGCTCCGTCTGGTTAATTCCTAAGCGAAAATGTGCTACAATTCGAGCTATTGTTCACGAGCTCGGAGACTCTGTTTTGGCCCGGAAACCAGCACCCTTTAATCTTACGGTAAACGATCAACTGGAGCTGGAAAGCTGGTTGCGAACAAGCACGCTGAGTCAGAATCTTGTTCTGCGAGCACGAATCGTTTTGGCCCTGAATGCCGGTGAATCACCCAAAGTCGTTGCGGAGCAACTGGGAACCACGACGGCCACGGTATTTAAGTGGCGTAATCGTTACACCGAACAGGGCCTGAGCGGTCTTCGGGATGCACCAAGATCTGGACAACCCAGAAAGCTGGATCAGAAAAAGGTTAAAGCAATTCTTGATGACACGGTCAAAAAGGTGCCCAAGGAATCTACCCACTGGAGCATCCGGTTGATGGCCGAATATGCCGGTGTCAGTCGCTGGCAAGTGCATCAGATCTGGAAAGCCGCTGACCTGAAACCGCACCGGCTGAAAACCTTCAAAATAAGCAATGATCCGGACTTTGCTGAGAAGGTTTTCGATGTCGTTGGCCTGTACCTGAATCCGCCGGATAACGCGCTGGTGCTGTCGGTTGACGAAAAAACGCAGATCCAGGCACTGGATCGCACTCAACCAAAGCTGCAACTGAAACCCGGCCAGATCGAGCGCCGTACCCACGATTACAAGAGGCACGGGACGACCAGCTTATACGCGGCCCTGAATATCCTGAACGGCGAAGTGATTGGGCGCATTACACAACGCCACCGCGCCAAAGAGTTTCTCGATTTCCTGAGACAAATTGATCGAGAAACACCGAAAGAGCAGGACCTTCATCTGATTCTGGACAACAGCTCGACTCACAAAACACCAGAGGTGAAAGCCTGGCTGGAAAAACATCCCCGGTTCAAGCTTCACTTCACACCCACCAGCGCCTCTTGGCTGAATGCCGTGGAGGGTTGGTTTGGTCAACTGGAACGCCGCGCTTTGTATCGTGGCATTTTTACCAGTGTCGGCGAACTGAAGAAGGCGATTCGTCGCTTTATCCAAACTCACAATGAGAAACTGGCAAAGCCGTTCCGCTGGCACAAGAGTGCAGAATCGATTATGACTTCAGTGGCGCGAGCAAAGCTGAGTGTTATTGATAATAAATAAAGGGATTACCCAGACGGGACACTAGGGTCCACTTGCTCCAACAGGCGGGCCCGCAGGCCATGTTCCCCATCCATCCACCACTGGCGACAGTTCGGGTACCCTCCTCCACTATCAACCACAGCCAGGCCGGCATCCCGGGTATTGTCGTATGGCCAAGCGGTACGGGGTGTGCTGGAGTGGTAGGTATCGTAGAAGCCGGTCGTACTGGTGAAGTGGTTCGACCCGATCCAGCTCACATCATCCATCTGCTCATCAGTCAGCGCTGGTCGCGCCATGAACATTTTGGCCCGGGCTGGCCCGTAACAGTCACGAGTGAAGTCCGCAACTTCCTGGGCCAATACCGGATCATCAATGCGAGTAGCGTCAATGTCCATACGCATTTGCCGCAGGTCAACACCACAGGGTATCGCCGCCACCGATGCCCCGGTTATCGCCCTCGACAATGCATGCATGAAAGCCCACCACACCGGCACCTTGGCCGACTGGCTGTTGAGGGTGCTGAAGGACTGCGACCAGCCGGTGTCCGTGGGCAGTGGAACACTGACATGACACTGTGCCGAGCGCGACTGATCATATTTAATGGTGTCCAGGTTGACATCAATAAACGGTATCCCGGCAAACATGATAACCACAATAGCGACCCAGATACGGTTTTCGATCCGGGCAGAAGACAGTACGCCCTTATTGCCTTCGTCAGCCCCCTCGGCACGGGCCTTGAGCCACTCCTGAACGATAATCGCGATAAACGGGATGGCAAATACGCCGCTGGAGACCAGCACTGCCCAGATGCCATTGTGAATGATCCAGGATACCAGCGTCAGGTAGTATTCCAGGTAGTCGGTGGTAAACAGCGTCATGGCTATGCCCTCTCAACTGGCCTGCATCAGCAGGCTGGTTTCCAGTAGCACGATGGCAATCCCACCAGCTATCTCACTGCGAACCAAGCGGCGTCTCGCTTGTACGTCAGCCTCACGCTCCAGCAAGCGGCGACGCATCCAGACCCAGCCGTACCCGGTCGCCACATACAGACACAGCCGCCACACCAGGAAATAGCCCGCCGTTGCCGACAGCCAGTGTTCCCAGCCACCGACACTATCGAGCAGATGGATACCGATGACATTGGCCACAAGGGCCAGAACAATCATCACGATAACCCACAGAACCGCTCGTGCCGTGCGACGATTGAAGATGCCGAGGAGGTTCATGGGGTTCTTCCCGACGTCGGCCGCTGCAGCTGGTTGAGCCGGTCAGGCACAGGATCACCCTCAAAAACACCACGCGAACCAGCCGCACGGGTGCTGTGCCGCTGGATGATGGACATAGGCGAATTGCTGGCCAGCTCACGACGCAGCTCAAGCTCCGTCTTCAGGTTGCGGATCTCGCGGTCGAGCGTATCGCTTTCCTGGTTCACAGCCTCCACTGCCATCTGGTTGGCAGCGACGTTGGGTTCCTTCTTCCCAGTCAGCAAGGTGCGTTGCAGCAGCAAAGCTTTTTCCAGCACTGACGCCAGAGCAACTTCGGACGCCAGCCGTCGCGCCAACAGTTCCTGATCAGGCTCATCCCGCAAGGCTTCGATGACGCCGCGTGTGATGGGCAGCGAGGTGCTGCCAGCCTCGCGCAAGTTATCGAAAGTCGTGTTACGCCTACCGGCAACCAGTTCCTGCAGGACTTCCAACCTGGCCTCGTACTCCTCCTGAATCAGCGGTGTCAGACCGACTCCGGGTACCGTTTCGCTCTTGGTGCAAGCATCGCATGTACGTTGCGCCTGTTCGCCCAGTACACGGGTAGCCCAATCGGCTGCTGCCTGCGGAGAAGGCCAGGCCTGGCATGACAGACTGCCGCAACGCCTGGCATCGATGGCAGAGGTATCGCCCACACTACGACCGTTGACCAGATTATAACCGGCTCGGGTCACGTCACTTACCACCTTGATGGGTGCCTGCCCTGCTCCTCCTGCATTGGTACCGCCCACCCAGGGCACACCGTCGTTGCCCCGACGAGTTTCAGCTTGCTCAACGGCAGACACCGCATCGGCACTCCCAACCGCGTCGCGAAGCGCGATACCTTCAGCCAGTTGGCTCCAGCCCAATTGACCGCCAGCAGCCTCCGCCATCCGCTCGGCCATTGCCCGACAGGTTAATTTGGAACGATCAAAGTCCAGTCGTGCCTGCAGTACACCATTAGTAATCAGGTTATACAGTCCCGGATCAGCTCGCTGGATGATCAGGGCCGGCAGCGACGCGACCGCACTGGTGGCGCTCTGGATCACGGATGACATGATGTTATGAAATCCGTTCGTCAGGCCATTGAGCTGATTCTGGATAGTCGTCGACATCGACATATCGCCACATATCAGATTACTGTTCCAGCCGACGCCGACCCCAATGGATCGCATGCCGGCGGCGCCGCTCATCGAGACAGCGTTACCGCCGCCGATCGAGTACATGACTTCGTCGCCAATCACACTACCGCTGTTCTGGAAGCCACCACTTTGTGCCACGGCGGCGTTGCCGGTTAGAACCAGCATGCTGGAAAACACAGCGAACCTGCACAGGCGATGTGCAGATCGTACAAAGGTGATATCGATGAAATGATTCATACGAGACCTCAGAAGTCGACGCTACTCAGAAATGTCTGCCCGCGACGCTGACAGCAGCTGTATGGACGCCACAGCGCCCAGGCATAGTCTCCCTGTTGCGCCTGAGGCAGACCCCCCGCATGGGGAAATACAGTGCAGGTATTGGAAAGCTGCGGTGTCAGTTGCTGCCACTTGCCTGTGTTGGGGGCGCTCTCGATCAGCTCACCGGCCGGCCAGTAGCCGTCACGCGCATTGGCCAACAGTGGTTGATACACATGCAGTTGGCCGCGGCGGGTGACAACATCTCCGGCTCGCTGGGCCGCCACGGCAGCAGCCTTGTAGTCATCAACCTGATGCAGAAAACCACCACGCGGGTACACACTGCCCCAAAGATTCAAAGCGCTACGCGAACCGATTTCACGCTGCCCTGGCATCAGGGCTTCGGGATACACAGCCTCAGGCACGTTATGCCGCCAAGCCAGGGTATCAAGCGTGCTGAGCAGGTACGGGACGAACGCAGTACCGGCTCCGGCGCAGCTATACCCGGACGCCGAAGCGAACTGGCCGAACACATAGCCACCCGGATGGCCTATGACATCAGCATTTTTGAACTTCGCCAGGCTATTTTCATGACTGACGTTCGTAGTCCCATCGCCACCGGCCTTCGCTGTAGCATTGGGCTGACTCATGGGCCGGGTTTCGATCCAGGGGCTTTCTCCAGTATTGCTGTAACTCGATACAACCGCGTCGGGAACGTAGTGGCGAACCTTGGTCGACGTGCGAACCTGGCACCCGTACATAGTGCAAAACAGCCAATAGCAGATACCCACGACTCGGTATTCAAGGCAGCTCGGCGACAAGGTTGAAGAAACCACGGTGGCTGTATTCAGAGCAAAAGTAGATGAGCCAGCACTCAACAAAGCAGTGGCTACCGCAAACCGCAGTCGACGAGAAATCATGGCTGCCCCCTGCGATATAGCTCTACCCCTGCCAGCGCCTGATCAACATCAGACACGCCATACACCACATAACGCTGATCTACGATGACGGCGGGTACCGTAACAATCCCAAGACTCCAAGCATCGACTATGCCCTGATAAGCCATCTGTATCTGTCGTTGCAGAGGCAGCCCACCCTGTTTTATTCGCTGGTGAATTACAACTGCTGCGACCTTCTTATCCAAAGGCAGATCCGCCGATAGCTCACCTTCAATGAGCTGCGGTGCATCCAGCGCTATCAGGCGATCATATTTGCCGGTAACAGGATGCTGCTGATCGGTGATCACCCAAACCTCAGTAGCCATTGCGACTATCGGGAGAAGAAAGCACGGGAGGAACGCCAAGCACTGTACCGGTGAAATGTGCAGTTTTATTTGAAAGCTCATATCGTCAACCGCCACGAGAAACAATAGCGGGTAGTTGAGCCAATCATCATTCTTGGCGCATCAAAGAATGCGATTCCGGTGTAAACCGAATAGGTCTAGCTTGCATTCTCGCTAAGTTTGAATACCGTCCCAACCAGAGCCATGATCTCAGTAAGATGATCCCGTGCTTGCTGGTCGTACCGGCCTAGACATCGTCGATGCCTTATCGGCTCTTGAATCCGCTGAGCCTAATGAGTAATCAGGTAAATGCTAATCACAAGATTAATGGAGGTTAAATGGCAAGTGAAGATACAAGCAAGGAAGGCGTAACCGGCCTGGCTGATAAGGGCCTCGGACTGCTGGAACGAGCATGGAGTGCTCATTGGGCTTTACGGCTTCTCTGTGTCATATTGTTCCTCGATATAGCAATGATGCTGCGTACGGGGCGAGGACTATGGGAGTGGTCCCCGGCTGATATGGCGCTATTTCAAGATGTGGGTTTTGTTGCAATCCTCGTTGCTGCCTTCAGCCTCACTGTCGCCATTGTGATTCCGGTCGTATTGGTGCTGTTGCGTTACGTGGGTGCGATCGCCATGTATGGACTCTCATGTATTTTCCCGTTCCTGGCATCTACTGATCAGCCCTATCATCGCAGCTTCGGGTACGTGCCGGCGCAAACATTGCGAAACCAAGCGTTACGTGAGGGGGATGACTTTCTGTTCCGCCTGTATCGGGAACATGAACAAGCTCGCGCTGCCGGACAGGCATCTCGGGAACAAACTGGTAAGTTGACAGCAGCAGCGACCCTGGTTGTGCTGCTCGATTGGGGTGTTGCTCAGTGGCTGCAAAACAAAGCTAGTCTGGTTCATTCAACATATGAAGTGCTAGGTAGCTGGGCATCCAGCATCACGTTTGCTCTCTTGATTTGCGTCGGATTCATCATTAAATGGGCTTGGTTCACCTCCGCCCCGCCAGATGTTATCTATCACCCCTCCATGGACTACGAACTACGTGAAGATGAACGCCAAAAAAGGCTTACCGGCCAAGTTGACCGGATTAGACCGTGATCTGTACCGAGGTACCGTCACGGTAAGCTGTTGCTGCGAGCTGGCATAAGGAGCTGCCAAAAAATAAAGCCCATTTCGCGTAGCGACCTGGGCTTTATTAGTGAGGATTGTGAAAACACACGCAAGACAAGCTTGTCGTAACAGGGTTACAGCAATCCCGCTTCCGCAAAAGAGAAAGGTTCACCCTCCCCCACCACGAAGTGATCAAGCAACCTCACATCAATCAAAACCAGCGTTTCCTTGATCCTACGCGTCAGTACCTTATCAGCTTCGCTCGGTTCGGAAACCCCGGAAGGATGATTGTGAGCAATGATGAGAGAGGCAGCTCGGTGCTCCAGCGCTTTGTGGACAATAACCCTGGGATAGACGGACGCGGAGTCAATCGTTCCCTGAAACAAGGGCTCAAATGCAATAACCCGGTGCTGGTTATCCAGAAAAACCGCGCTGAAGATCTCATGAGGCTCCGCTGCAAGCCGCATGCGTAAATACTCACGTACAGCGATAGAACTGGTAAGGGACTCCCCACGGTGGAACATTCTCTTTTCCAGAATATGCAAAGCCTGGTTTATGACCATATCCTCTGCAGATAGAGCCGGACCGAAAGCAGTCGTGCACGGTGCCATTTTGGCAACCGGTAAGTGTTGGACAGTCATCTGAGTATCCTCGAAGTCTATATTGAGGGTGACTGCCATCCAGAGGGATGAGAAGCCCCCTGGGATGAAATGAAATGCGCCTGCAGCCGCTATTGGGCTGCTGCCCGTGAAACTGGCGCGAACGGGCGGGGTGAATCAATACGATCAAACAGTATCGCAGCCTTGAAGATTCTGGCTGCCTGGGATGTCGCCGACCAACGGGTCAGCAGGCAAGAGCTCCTATTCTCCGGAGGTACCCCACCAGTCAAACCTGACCACGCCCGTTGTACGATCGCCAAACCGGCATTGCAAACGACCGGATTGTCTACCCCTCCTCCGTTTACCTGAAAATCCCTCGCAGGCGGAGCTGCTGGATGATTCCAGCAATCACTAACAGCAGGAGCTCAACTCCATACAGTCAGAGGACAATTAGAGACAAGTTGCTGACGAAGGTAGAAAAGGTGGCAGAAGCGCGTCCCATCACTGCACCATCTGATTGATCTCCATGATCGGCAGCAGCACCGCCAGCACAATCATCATCACAACCCCACCCATGCCCAGGATCATCAAGGGTTCCAGCATAGAGGTCAGCCGCGTTGCACGGCGCTCCAGGTCTCTGGACAGGTTGGCGGCAGCGCGCTCCAGCATGGGAGCCAAGGCACCGGTCTTTTCGCCACTGGCCACCAGATGAATCAGGTTGGACGGAAAGACTTTCTGCACCTTGAGCGAGGAAGCCAATGCAGCGCCCTCCTTCACTCTGGCCGTGGTATCAGAGACGCATTGCTGCAGGTAGTTATTGCCCATGGTTTGGCGGGCAGCCTCCAGCGAGCGCAGCAATGGCACGCCGGCATCCATGAGAATGGCCAACGTCGAGGCAAACCGGGCAGTGTCCACACCTTGCACATATTTACCGATGGTAGGAATGCGCAGTTGCAGAGAGTGCCAACGCAGGCGCCGGGCGTCATCGCGCAATGACCAACGCCAGAGGCCAAAGGCGATCCCCATCAGCAGTCCCGCCTGCAAGCCCCAATCCCGGACAAAATCGCTTGCGGTTATCATCATCTGAGTCAGGGTCGGCAGATCCTGGCGGGCCTGGGAAAAGGCCCCTACCACCTGCGGAACAACATATCCCAGCATGAAGATGACAATGCAGACGGAAACAAACGCAACGACACCCGGATAGATAAAAGCAGTCATCATCTTGCTGCGCAGGTTATCGCGCCCTTCAAGATAATCGGCTAGGCTCTCCATGACCCGTGCCAGGTCACCCGAGTCCTCACCAGCACTGACCAGAGCGCGGTAGATGGGTGGAAAATCTCTGGGCCGTTCACCGAGCGCATCGGCAAGCCTCATGCCTTCTCGGACATGGTTACAAACGACACTCAGAGCATCAGCAACCACCTTGCGTTCCGCCTGCTCGATAGTGGCAAGCAATGCCGACTCCAGCGGTAACCGAGCGCCGAGCAGGCTCGCCAGCTCGCGAGTCGCCCAGCACAGGTCGGCTGCGGTTATTTTCGGGCCAAAGCGTGACAGGCTACTGGCCGAAGCGGTTTCCTGGATATCGAGGGGCGTCAGCCCGCGTTCACGCAGCTGGGCACGGGCTGTACGGGGTGATTCAGCATCAATGCTGCCCGACTGGATCTGGCCGAGTGTATCGGCGGCTTCAAACTGAAAGCGAGCCATGACTCCCCTACCCCTCATCGCGGGTTACCCGCAGAATCTCTTCTGTTGTCGTGATCCCTGCTTTGACCCAGCGCTGACCATCTTCCCGCATCGAACACATGCCACGCTGACGCGCAGCTTCACGCAGGGCCTGCTCGTCGCCTCCTGTATGGATAATGCGCCGCACATCATCATCAATCACGAACAGCTCATGAATACCGGTACGTCCTTTGTAGCCAGACTGGTTGCAATGACCGCAACCAACCGGTTCGTACACTGTGCTGCCGTCAGGCTGTGTTGCGGCACGCTTGCATTCAGGGCACAGGCACCTGATCAGTCGCTGAGCCAGCACCCCAAGTAATGACGAAGACAACAGAAAAGGCTCCACGCCCATGTCGGTCAACCGGGTAACGGCAGAGATGGCATCGTTGGTATGCAATGAGGCGAGTACACCGTGGCCGGTAAGTGAGGATTGAACAGCAATCTGCGCGGTTTCCAGGTCGCGAATCTCACCGATCATGATGTTGTCCGGATCCTGGCGCAGAGCCGCCCGCAAGGCAGCACCGAAGGTCATACCAATTTTGCTGTGTACCGGAATCTGATTGATACCTGACAGGTCATATTCGACCGGGTCTTCAACCGTGAGAATATTGCTGGTGCTGCGATCCAACTGGCCAATGGCGGCATACAGCGTCGTGGTTTTACCGCTGCCTGTCGGACCAGTAACCAGCACAATGCCGTGGGGCTGGCGAATCAATCGAGTCAGGTTCTCAAGAGTATCCGGGGCCAGGCCAAGCTTCTCCAGTTGCAAACGCCCTGCATCCTTCTCCAACAGCCGCAGTACGGCGCGCTCGCCATGCACCGTGGGCACGGTAGATACCCGTACGTCGATTGGACGCCCCCCAACACGCAAGGTAATGCGGCCATCCTGGGGAATGCGTTTCTCGGCAATGTCCAGTTCCGACATGATCTTGATCCGCGAAATCAGCGCAGCGTGCAGCGCCTTACGTGGCGAAACCACATCGCGCAGCGTGCCATCAACGCGATAGCGCACCACTGATTCGGTCTCGAAGACTTCAAAATGAACATCACTGGCCCCTTCCCTCGCCGCCTGGGTCAGCAGCGCGTTGATCATACGAATGACCGGGGCATCATCCTTGGCATCCAGCAAGTCCGTGACGGCGGGAATATCCTGCATCAAACGTTCAAGATCGACTTCTGATTCGGCAGCTCCCACCAGCGCAGCGGCATCACTGCCTTCTGCGTAGGTGGCGGCAAGCAAAGCATCCAGCTCCTCGTCCGCAACGTCACGAAGCTGATGGATACCCGTACGGCGTTGAGCTTCAGCAATAGCCCAGCCGGGAGTTTGCACACACATTGCCAGGCTGAGTACGGCTTCACCGTCTGAACCTGCATCGCTGCAAGCGACGATCCGCTGGGCGCGAGCCCAGCCATGGGGTAACAGGCTGCTCATTCTGCTCATGGCGTTATCACTATTTCCGGGTGATAACCCATTGTGCGCAATTCACCGGTGGCGGCATCCAGGCGCGCAGCATCACGGGGCAGGTCAACGCGTACCGCAAAGCTGCTGCCGCTCGCGTTGCGCACAATATAAGCTGGCAGCGCACTACTGCGTGCACGACGGGTAATGTCTACCGCCTCCCGTTCACTGCTAACGTCAGCTATCTGCAAAACGGTTGTATTGGTGTCAGGGGTGGCATGCAGAGCAGTCAGGTCAGTCGTAATGTTGCTTATCTGTCCCGGTTGCTGCCGTACTTCACGTTGAGTTTGGGTAGCCGGAGCCTCCTGTTCACGGGTGGCCGGCCATTGCTCAGGACGCAGATCCACTTGCGGTTGGGCACCGGCTACAGGCATACCGGCTGGCGGCAGAATGGGTGCGCTGATATCAGGTAGCAATGGGTGCTTCTCAGGCTGCGAACGGCTCTGCTGCCTGCGCATGAAGTCATAGCGATCCAGCGTCAAGCCCCGACTGGCCTCAGCGTCACGAATGACATAGGGCCGTAGAAAGACCATCAGGTTGGTTTTCACCCGGTCACGGCTTTCATAGCGAAACAGATGACCAAGCCCGGGCAGCGAACCAAGCACGGGCACCGAATTACTGGTCGTGGAAACGGTGTCTTCAAGCAGCCCGCCAAGTACCATGATCTGACCATCATCCAGCAGCACACTGGTATCCAGCGCCCGCTTATTGGTGACGATACCGCCGATGTTCGAGCTGGTCATGTCCAGGCTCGAGACCTCCTGGTAGATGTCCAGCTTGACCGTACCTCCTTCGGAAATCTGCGGGCGAATATTGAGTTGGAGCCCCACATCTTCACGTTCTACCGTCTGGAACGGGTTATCACTACTACTGCCGCTGGTAACGTAGCTGCCACTGACAAAGGGAACCGTTTTGCCCACCATGATGCTGGCTTCCTCGTTATCCAGTGTCAGGATGTTCGGGGTGGACAGGATGTTGGCACCGCCCGAGGTTTGCAGGGCGCGGGCGAGCACCTCTAGGTTGAGTATCTCGCCAACCCCCGGCAGATTAATGGTGCCGTCGACAATTCCGAGATTGAGCCCGGAAGGCAGCAAGTCCAGGGTGTTGCTGGCACTCATGTTGAGCCCCGACCCTCCCAGATTGGTACCACCGATGAATCGGCCATTGTTTTTCATCCATTGAATACCCAGTTCAGCGGCATTGGTCTCGTTCACTTCAACGATCAGGCTCTCGACCAGCACCTGGGCACGGCGCTGATCAAGCAGATCAATCACCCGCCGCAAGCTGCGGTACATGGGTTCAGGGGCGGAAATGATCAGGGTGTTGGTAGTCGCATCTGCCTGCACGGTCACCCCGTTGGCCGAAAAAGCCATCCCGTTATCCATGCTCCCCGGAATACCCTGTTGCGCACCGCTGGCGTTGGCGCCAAAACGCTGGCTGTTGGCTCCACCACCGATGCTACCGGCCTGCGCGGTGGTGCCGCTGGAACTACTCGCACCACCGAGCATGCCACCTCCACCGAGCGTTGAACGTGCACTATCGACGCCACTGCCAAAGGCGCTCTGCCCCCCAGTATCACCGGTAAGCAAACCGCGCAGCACCTCGGACAGATAGGTAGCCTGAGCGTTGCGCAGGTACACCACATGTAGGTTGCCAGGATCCTCCTGCGCGTTGTCGAGCTTGATGATGAGGTCTCGAGCCAGGGCGGTGCGCGCCGGGCTGCTGGAACGGATAATCACGCTGTTGGAGCGTGGGTCAGCCAACACATTGATATTGCTGGCCTTGCTATCGTCACTCTGCAGAAGCTCAGCAGCCAGCCCGGCAATATCAACAGCGACACCGTTGAGGACTTTCACCACATCGGTGTCAATTGACGACGGCGTATCAATACTGTCGATAACCTGAGCGATACGTTCCAGATTCTCGACATAATCGGTAACCACCAATGTATTGTTGGCAGCGTAAGCCTGGATGCTATTCTCCGCCGCGATCATTGGTTTGAGCACATCGACCAATGACTCGGCATTTTCATAGTCGAGTTGAAACGTGCGCGTCGCTATCCCGCCGCCGGGTTGCTCGGCATTGACTGATCCGCCTTGGGTCCTGGCATCCGCTACCGGGACCACTCGGCTGACATCACCGACATCAACAATGGTAAAGCCACGCATCCGCAATGCAGAAACCAGCATATCGTATGCCGTGCCGGCTGGTATCTCGCCCTCGGATACCAGCGTGATATTGCCTTTCACCCGCGGATCGATAAGAAAGTTACGGCCCAAAAACCGGGACAGCCCAGTAATAACCGACTGGATATCCGCATCGACAAAGTTCAACACGGCCTGGTCTTCGATATCCGTGGATGATCCACCGCTCGACGACCTTCCAGAGCGGGGTGTGCTTTGCCCCAGCGGACGGGTCACGTGTTGTGAAATGCGGTCGGGCCGTGACGCTACGGGTGCGGCGGCAGAGTGATGTGTCTGAGATTGGTCAGCGTCTTCAAATCGGCTACTGGGCACATAGACACCATCGCGATACAGCGGCGGCTCCCCATCAATCGTCGCGCACCCTGCTATCGTCAGAGTCAGACAGCAAACCAATGTGTGGCGTCGAACAGCTACTGCTAACCTGCTTCGCATCATAACCCGCTCCCTGCCTGTTCCATTGCCATGATCACCTGAGCCCGAACCTGACCGGATAAGCCATGTGATTCATCTTGATCCGACCGCTGCATACTGAGCTGTTGCACAGTCATCACCGGGGATGCCGAGATAGTGAACAGCCAAGCCATCAGTTGTGTTGCATCAACTGGCTGTTGAAAATCGACCTGCACCTTATCCTCACGCTGGTTGATAAGATAAATACCGGCAAAACCGGCATGATCGAGACTGGCCTGCAACTGCTGGCTTGGCGTTTGCGAAGCCGAATCGGCAATAACCGGAGACCCGACATCAGCCAGCACCAGCTGCAAGGTATTGGCCTGGGTGCGCAGGCGTGGCAGTTCGTCCTCCCAATGCGCCAAGGTATCCAGAGCAGGTTTCACCAGCGTCAGCCAGATGACCGCCGCACCCACCACAACCAGCATGATCAGAATCTGCTTGCGCTCCTTGGCTGACAGCGCCTGCCAACGACCTTTGGCATTGGCGATAGCGGGTTGTAACGCTGTCAGGGGAATTTTCATTGCAAGGCTACCGAGGGTGCTGGCGGGACTGGTGAAATACCCTCCGGCGAAGCGACTGGATTGGTTTGGCTGGTATCCACCTGCAAGCGAATACCCGCCTCACTCGGCTGCACATTGAGACCACGCTCGTAGGCCTGTGTCTGTAATGCCTGCAGCTCCTCCGGCCTCAGTGCAGCCCCTTCGCGCCACTGGATATCCATCTGGCCATTGCGATACTGAACACGTTGTACCTGGCCATCGGCGTCAGTGAGCAGGCTCACCGTGGCCCGCGCCAGGGCAGGAAACGCCGGTTCATTCACCACACCGTCCCCACTTTGCCGGGCATCGCGCATTTGCCGCGCCTGCTGCAGTGGGTTGATGACCATACTGACTTCCGGGAAAGCCGCTTTCACCTGCGCAGCCATATTGCGAGAAATATCCCGCCCTTCAGATGCCACCTGCTCCGCATACACATTCAGCCCCAGCAGCCATACAGCGGTCGCGGCTGTAGCCCAGGCGATCGCGGGTCGAAGCCAGTGGCGCGGCAGACCACCCGTAGCGGTCTTTTTGCCCGTAGTCAGCGCCCACGGCCAGCCAGTACCCGTCCAGGGTATAACCCCCTCACCTGCCAGCCATTGCAGTGCCGGTGGCTCTTCGAAGAGTTGTTGTAAACGAGCTTCAGCATCAACCGGACCATGTTGCCCCGGTGGCAACGGGTGCATGATTCCCCGGTCAGCACAGGTACGCACCACAACCCAGCCATCCAGCAAGGCAGCACTGGCGACGGGAAGAAACGCCGGAGCCGGCAACAGTGCCTGTACCGGCAGCCCATGCTGTTGCAGCGTTTGTACGACTGTCTGCAGCGTGCTGTTGGCAGTCCAGCAGACCGGCACCTTGCCGTCCTCACCACGCCGACCGAAACCGATAGCGAGGCTTTCCGGAGCATCCAACGCCAGCAGCTCCAGTGCCCCCAATACCGCGCTCCGTTGGCGCTTGGCCGGTAACGGCGGCAAAACCAGCTCAGCCATGGAAAGGTCACCTGGGTGCAGGCAGACTTCTACCCGTCTGGGCTTGTAGTCATTTTTTATCGCCGCAAGGTTTGTGTACACCGCACTGTGCCAGCCGCCAGCGGAGGCATACCCGACACAAGCAATCTGATCCCAGGGAGCATCATGCAAGGGCGGCAGCAATAGACGCAGAAGATCAACTTGTTGGGGCATGCTCATACGCCTTCCCGCAGCCAAACGACTTGAGGCAACGACTCTTTGCTGTCATGCACCAGAGCCTGCATGACCAACGTGGTACGCGGTGTTTTCAACGCACTGGAAAGACGAAACCATTGGCTGGTGATACCGATCAGCACCCTGCTTTCATCAAGGTCAGGTATCTGCAACCGGTTGGCGAAGTCACCACGATTGATGAACCATTGGCCGCTGTCGCGGGCTTGCAGCAGTGCCCGGGCACGATCAAGGGATAAACCGGGAACCCAGGCGGCCAGTACCTCGGCTTTGGCAGTATTGGAGTTAATCCAGGTGCGTTGCGGCAAAATAGTGGTATAGGGTCGCAATAGCGTCACGGTATCGGCATTGATACCAGGAACACCCAGCAGATCCTCCACCACCCTCAGTCGCGGCCCCTGATCAGTAACGGGCAGGCTGGCCAAACCAATGTGTTGAGCGGCACGGACAGTCTCTTCACGCTCCTGCAGTTGCCCGCTGTCCGAAGGAGACCGACGATCAGCCTCAACCAGACTCAGCACCACACGGCGGGCGACGAGGCTGGCTTGATCTGAAGGTATTCCCAGCAGTGTGCATAAACGCTGAAAGGCAGCGCTTTCCACCGGATCGACCTGGCCATTATCAACCAGGTTGCGCAGGTTGAACTTGCCCTGCTCATCCGTCAGCTCACTGAATAGATAGGTGCCTTCCATCCCACTGATGACCTGACCATTCACGGGCTGGTTCCACAGTCCATCCAGCCGGGTTGCTGGCTCACGCTGGGCCTCCGCCTGCAACAGCAACTGTGCTCGACTGACCTCTCCGCGCAGCAACCAGCTGGCCTCAGCCCGTGTCTGCTCAGTTTGAGCACTGCGGATAGCAAGGGTCTGTCGACCAAGCAAGGTTGAAGCAAGCACAGCAATCACCGCCACCACCAGCAGCACGCTGATCACCGCCATACCCCGTTCCTGCCGTATGCAGTCGTTATAGGTCGGCATCATGATCAGCTCTACAACTGCCAGGAGCCAATATCAGCATTGGCTTTCTCACCACCCGGCTCGCCATCCGCACCCAGTGAGAACACATCGACCTCGCCGTAGGTGCCCGGATTCAAATACTGATATGGATTGCCCCAGGGATCATTGGGCAGTTTTTCCAGGTAGTTGCGCCAATTTGTCGGCTCCTTGCCTGAAGAAGGCTTCTCTACCAGAGCCTGCAAGCCTTGCTGAGCGGTAGGGTAGGAACCATTATCGAGGCGGTAGAGCTTCAGCGCCTGCATGATGGAACCTACATCGTTACTTGCGGCCGTGGCGCGAGCCTGGTCGGGACGATCCATCAGATTAGGAACCACCAGCGCAGCGAGCACGCCCATGATGACCAATACCACCATAATCTCAATCAGGGTGAAGCCGACCTGGCGCTGCAAACAAGAGGATGTGTTGCTCTGTATACGTACCGTCATTCCGCTCTCCCAGATTTGCCATCTTGGTCATCTGATAATGACCAGTCAGCATGTCAGTTTGATTTCCCGAACACAGCACTTACCTGATCACAGCAAATACCCTTAACTTCGAACAAGAACGTGACTTTTTAAAGATGATAGGCACCCCTGCGGATACTGATCGCAAATAAGTTGAATATCTTATTGCCTGAACTGAAGTCACAACGTGATCAGGTAAACGTATCAACCCCCTCCCCTGCGAATACGTGTCTTGCGAAACCCGCCATGAGTCGAAAAATTACCCGTGTCACCATTGAGCCAATAGCGAGTTGCTCGGTAACACGCGCTGAGTTTGTTCACATGGTAGGAACGAGTTTTTTGATAAGCCCACCACCAACCGCGTTTTACACTGACACGGCTCATAGTTTCGCCTCACTTTCCCTTGAGTACGCGTGTAATACGCTCGGCAATCATCCTGGCATCCGGATCATTTGCAGAGCGCTTGCTGCGCCCTACCCACACCTCCAATGCCAACTTGTTATCCAGCAATATCGGTAGCCGCCTGACTCCGGCGTCCAGGTAGACTGCTTTGTCAGGCAATAAGCCTACGCCGTTGGCCCAACGTATCATTCGCCATTGCGCATCAGGTGTGTCGACATGAATGGTTCCATGCTGGCGCTGTATGACGCAGTCATTCCATTGCGCAAAGCTCGGAAACCGCTCATATCCCTGGTACTGAACGACCATATAATCATCCAGGTCCGCCAGGCTTACCGGCATCATGCGCCCCCGGATGCGGCGCTCAGTGATGTAGGGCGAAAAGCCAAGAGTCGATAAACTCCGAGAAGCAGTCAGTTGACTGCGCAATTCATTGCTTGCGTACGGATCCTGCAACCAGACCACCAGGTCAGCGCTCTGCTGCAGCTCTGGCGCGTCATTCACCAGCGATACCTTCAGCCCTGCGTTTTCGCGGATAAATGAAATCAGTTCTCGAAATAGAAATCCTTCGAGCATCATCGTCGGAATAGACAAGATCAGCTCATTATGGACACCGTAGATACTCGACGCGGAAACACCCTCGTGCTGTTCACTTTGCTGATAAAGCTGATATAGCTGATTACCCACATCGGTAAGAATCACCCGGCTACCGTCAAAGTTAAAAAGTGATATCCCCAGCTGCTTTTCAAGCAAGCGTATTTCCGTACGTAGCCTGTGCAGGCTGATACCAAGGCTCTGCGCAGCTAAGGTGAAGCCCCCCCGATGCACAACAGCTAGAAAGCACCGCTTAGCCCGATGATTAAGTAACTGACCTTCAAGCTGTTCGATCAGCACCGAAGTATTGCGCTCAAGAGGTAGTTCGTAGTGAGATCCCCCGTCGCCAGCCCTATATCCTCTCCCATGATCCTCGAACATCACATCACCTTCGGCAACAGCTGCAAACTCACCAGCAGCGGCATGGGCATGCCTTCAGGTGGCATTACAGGAATAGGTTTTGTCATCAATATCTGTTTAATATCGCTGTCTGCCTGCGGGTTGTTCAACGCAGGTTCAACCCGCAACCTCACGACGTTTCCCTTATCGTCCAACCAGACACTCAACAACAGCGGTTCCGAGTCCTGGCCCAGGAGCAAATCCTTGTCCTGCAGGAATTCATGAAACCGAGCACCGGCTTCCGTATCTTCATCCAGATAATCCTGCAGAATGGTTCCGGCGAAGCGAGCGTAGGCATCCCACTGTCTCGACATCTCCTCTGCGGTATGACCATCAGCCGATTGAGCGGGAGTCCCTGCAGCCGCTGCGCCCATCAGCCCCAGAAGCTGCAGAATGCGCTTCCATTGAGGCTGCCGCTTTTGAGTGTTCATCTCCTCCTTCAAGACATCTACTCCAGTGGTTGCTCAAGCAGCTCAGTAATCTGAGCACCATCGATGCTCAAAGCAGAGGACGTCAGCAACCCTTCCATATAAGCCTGCGCTGTCTGGGTCTGGCGTTGTTGTCGCAGTGCCTGGCGCAGATTCTCATCCACCTCATCCAGACTCGCGTGACGAGCCTCTTGCACCTCTTCCAGCTTGAGAATGTGCAAGCCTGTCGCCGTCTGCACTGGATCAGATACATCACCGACCTTCATGCCGCTGACCACTGGCCGCACTTCTGGCAATAATTGCGGCAGCGGTTGCAAGCCGATATCGCCACCCAAAGCAGCGGAACGCGCATCATTGGAATGCTCTCTCGCCAGTACCGAGAAATCGGCATTTTTGGTTTTGGCCTGCTTGACCAGTTCAGTGGCCCGCGTACGGGCCGCTTCAACCGCAGATTCATCATTAGCGGGTGCGGCCAGGTAGATCTGCCGCAACCGATAGCGAGCCGGAATCACCAGTTGATCCTTGCTTTGCTCATAGGCCGCCGTCATATCCACCTCGGACGGAAAGTCCTCAGGCGGCTGGCTGACTGAATTCATATAGCTGCGCAGCACTATTTCACGGGCCGCCTGCTCAATAGCACGTGCAACCTCCGGCCGTTGCTGCCATTCCTGTGCTGTCGCCTCAGCAAACAGGGCTCTTTCGGCCAACTGGCTGCGCAACCATTGCTCCAAGGGAGCCCGATTGCTCCGCAACGCATCGCGCACCTCTGTTGGCATGCTTGCCAACCAGTTGCCCACCGTATCCGCATCAATACTGACGCTACCCAGCGTCGCAACCAAGCGGGCATTGCCCATCGATTCCGCAGCAGCGCCCTGCACTGTCTCAACATCCTGCGAAACAGCATCAGCCGACGATGAAAACCCGCCACTCAGATAAGCCGCAGTCAGCCCGCCCACACCAATCAGTGCAAAGATAACGTTACGCTTTTTCACAGTTCTCACCTCTGCCACCACAACAAGAAAGGGAATTGCACTGCTGAGGTCAAGCTTGCTGTTCCAGCGGCGCGTCATCTTCAAGCTGATCTGCTGCGGTGGGTTCTGGCTCAGCCGTAGACAGCTCCGGCGCGGATACCTGGCTGTTTTTGAGTGCAAAATTGCGCAAGAACAGTACATAGTCCTGCACCAGACGGTCCCACAGTTCCATGTTGGCCTGCAGATAACGCTCACTGACGCCCCCGGCTACTACAACATCCATCTCCAGCACCAAAAAATCATTTACGGGTGACAGGCGAGCAAAGCGTTTCTGGCTGTTCCACTCATAAACCAGGGCGGCTGGCAGCTCACCTTGCACCCGCAAGGCACAGCTCAAAACAAAGTCCAGCACCTGTCCTTCTTCGCCAGCCGGATTACCCAAGCGTAGAGTAAAGCCGATTCCCTGAGTCCCACTCAGCAGCTGAATGGCACCATTGTGCTCAGCATCGGTAGAGCGATAGCCAGACTTTTGCAGCATTTCGCGCAGCTGATTGATATCCATGCTTTTGATAATTACTGACTCATTGCTCATTGCATCACTCCCTCTATGTAAAACGGTATTACTTGAATGTTCTGTCCCTACTGGGCATCAACCTCAGAGGCGTCACGAGCCTGCACCTGTCCGCCATACAGCTTGTCGCCGTAGACCTGTGCCATTTCCTCGAACTTGACCCGCGCATTGGCTGCAAAGGGCTGTCGCAGCTTCAACAGAGTGCCGGTGCTGACCTGCTCGAACTCACCCAACATGTCCTTGCCTATCTCGTACATCTGCTCGTTCTTGGCAACGCACATGGCCAACGCCCTCTCGCGTTCGGCCAGACTGGCTTCCAGGCTGGCCCGCTCGGCTTCCGTGTTGCGTGCCGCCACCATCAGTTCGTCATAGGCCTGTTTGACCTCACCGGTCTGCTGGCGGCTTTCACGCACCTGGGCCTGCACCGCTTCCTTCTGCGATTGCAAGGTTTCGGCATTGCCCTGGGCACGCTGTAACTGCGCTTCAAGCTGCTTGATATTCTCCAGCGCCGTATCACGCTGGGCTTCTGCACTGGTACGCGCGGCCTGCATCTGCGCCTGTTCCGATTGCAGGGCCTGCAGCTGCTGGGTGGTCATCCGCAGTTGGGTACGTAGCCGCTCTTCCATGCTCTGCTCCTGAGCATGGCCAAGCGACGGCAGTAACAATCCACTTCCCAGTAGCAGCGCCAACAACCAGGATGGGCTCATCGGGCGTCTGATCTCTTTCATGGTGTGTCTCCACTCCGATGCTGACGGGGGTTAGAAGCGCGCATTGAGCTCAACCTGCAGCAGGTTTATGGAAAGCGGTGCACCATAGACTTCATCGGTGCTTATCCAGCGGCCGAGGGCGTAGACGTTATCGTCAAGACCGTAGGAGCCGCCCAGGTAATAGCCCTTGGCGTTGGTACCACCCAGGTGGAACCTGGAATCGTTGTAGGCATCCGGCAGCGCGTCCGGCTCGATGTACTTGTACCCGGCAAACATGTTCCAGTCGCCCTGCTTCAGGCTATCCAGGGTGTTACCCAGGCTCGCATGGAGCATCCAGGCCATATCGCCGCTTTCATAATCATCGTCATCATCAAAGTTATTGATGATCTGACCTTCCGAACGCTTCCACATGTCGCTTTCGTCGTAAGCGAGGTTAAGAATGTAGTTACCCTGCAGACGCATTCTGAGATTGTCGAATACGGTGGTATCCCACATCATGTTCAGGTCAAGCAGGTTGAACTCGGAGGCCAGACCAACATATTGCGGCAAGGGTGTGGCAGCGGGATCACTGGGGTCCAGAGCGATATCGCGCAGCAGGAACAGGGTGTTGCCCTTCTGCATGAACTCCGGACGTGACCAGTCGGTGTCACAGGCAGGCGCACCGCTATAGAGTTCACATGGGGAAGAGCGCTGGCCTTCGATATTGTCAAAGTGGTAGTACGCCAGGGTACCGCGCAACTGATCCTGACTGTTGAGCTTCCATTGAGCACCTAGCTGACCGCCAAACAACCATTTATCTTCGCTTTCGCCTTTGTCGGTACTGCTGGACGGCCAGGAATCCGAGCCATATTCGAGGGCAAAGGCCCCCACCGTTCCAAACAGTGAAAAATTATTTGCCACTTCAATGGGTGCCATGGTCCCGGAGATACCATCAAAGTTCAGGTCATTGTCATACAGCATATCGGTAGAGATAAAGGGGTTGGAGGCACGCCCCAGGGTGATGTTATCGCCCCTCCTTGACTGCCAACGCAACCAGGTCTGATCCAGCCAGATATCCTTCTTGCTCATACCGCCACCGAGGGTCTGGTTAGTGGACACCGGGCTGTCATCACTTCCACTGGCCAGGCGCACACCTGCTGACCAGTGATCAGTCAAGGCCGCCGTAATGCCCAGGCGAGCCCGGATGCGGAAGCGATTCTTGCGGTCTTCACGGGTATTCAATATGGGCGGCAAATACGTCGCGCTATCGGTGTTGACGTTATAAGGTCCGTCCGCATTGAACTCCTGAAAATCGATGATCTCCGGGCTGTTGGAGCTATCGAAGAAGCGCGATTCGTTGCGTATGCGCACGTCCCCATCCACCTTGATACGCGACACCCAGTCCGGGAAGGTATTGGGCGTAGCCCAGTTCTCACTCTTCGCCTGGGCGATGACCTCGGTCTTCACCTCATCACGAATCTGATCGCGCACGGTTTCGGGAATGTAGGGCACACGCACATCCCCCGCCTGCGCCGTCACACCCGTGCTCTGCTGGGTTTGCTGGCTCTGTTGACGCGCCTGCAATGCTTCCTGCTCGGCCTGACGCACCAGCGCATCAGCCTGATCAGCGGGTAGCACCTCTTGCTGAACCAGCAAGCGGATAAGGTTGATGGTTGCGTTTTCCGAGGGTGCCTGAGCCATACTGTGGCCCGCCGACAACGCCAGAGTGACGGCAACAACAGCGGCCAGTCGGTTCGGTTGAAAATTCATGCTCGCACTGCTCCTGATAAAAGCTGATCAATAAAGGGATGGACGGTCGCTGTTAGCCTGGTCGCCTGCCCTGCAAGGACACACGTACAGGTAATTTCAGGGATGCCGGCGGACGCTGCTCCATGGCAGGCGCGTTGCGTAACGCCGCAATAACCTTGTTATCCATATCCGCATCACCGCTGGATCTGAGCAACTCGGCTCGGGTTATCTGTCCGGCCTCGTTCAGCCACAGATTGACCTGCACCCGGAAGCTCTGATGACGCGTATCGTCGTTGTCACGCAGGATGCGTTGGAAGTTATGCGCCAGGTACTGCCCGTAGGTGGCATTACCTGCGCGGCCTGCACCCGATCCCCCCATACCGCGCCCGGAACCGGCAGCGATATTGAATGCGTCGCCCCCCGCTTGGGCTTCACCGTCGATCTGCATCGCTTCGGACTGATCATCCGCAGGGGTGGGCTCCTGATCTTCCGGCAGCGGCTCTTCCACCGGCGTGGGTTCAGGCTCCGGCTCAGGCTCCACCACTTCTTCGGGTTCAGGTTCGGGCTCCGGCACCTTCTCCGGCTCCGGTGGCGGCGGAGGGGGTGGCGGCAGCGGCACGATCATGGTCGGCTTGGGCAATTCGCGGCGCACCGAGCTGGTATCGCTGATCCATTCCCAGACCAGCCAGCCCAGCCCGGCCACAACCAGAACGCCAACCCCCATCTTGAGGTAGCCCAGCATGGGCCGCTTATCGCGGGGGCCCTTTGACTGCGGTGATTGCAACGGCATGGTGTTCCCTGTCACTTACAATTCTGTGTTTAGTTGGGCTTGCCCGTAACCAGACCGACCTGCGTCAGCTCCAGGCGGCGCAACATATCAAGCACCTCGACAATCTTCTGGTACTGCACCAGCGAGTCGCCGCGCAGGATTACCGGGAAGTCAGGATTGAGCGCCTTCTCGGTCCGCAGCCGGTCTTCCAGCTCTGGCAAGGTCACCGGATAGGCATCCAGAAACACCTGCCCGGCGTCATTGACCGAAATCGCCTTGGTCTTGGACTCCATCAGCGACACCGACGAACTGGCCTTGGGCAAATCCACCCGGATACCCGATACCTGCGCCGTGGCGGTGAGAATGAACATCACCAGCACCACCATCAGCACGTCTACCAACGGCGTGATATTGAGGTCGTTTACCGGGCCATCACTATCATCGTCGTCAGCCGATCTATTGATTGATGCCATGGTCATCTCTCCTCAGGCAGGAACCTGTTGTGCACTGTGCTTGGCTTGAGCCACCTCAGTACCGCCATCCCCACCATGGACTTCCGCCAGACGGGTCACGAACTCATCGGTAAACATCCGCATATCGGCACCAACTTCACGGTTACGCCCAGCCAGGCGGTTGTAACCAAACAGCGCAGGAATCGCGACGAACAGACCGGCAGCCGTAGCCAGCAGCGCGGCGGCCATGCCCGGTGCAATCGCGTTGATATTGACGTCGCCGGCCATCGCCGCACCGAGGAATACCACCATGATCCCCAGCACCGTACCCAGCAGGCCGATGTACGGGCCGCCGGCAATGGCGTTGGACAGGATGCCCAGACGTGAACTCAACTGACGGTTCTCCAGGGTCCGCTGCACATCCATCGACGCGCGGATCGAATCCAGGGTGGTGGAAGAAAGGGTACGGGTATCCATGCCCTGCTCACGACGGGTGCGCAGTTCGTTGATGGCCACGCCGTATAGACGCCAGGTCGAGGAGTGCTGCATGCGAGCAGCCAGGTTGTTGTCATCCCTGAGCGATTCCAGACGCGTTCCAACGGTGGAAAACGCCTCACGGAACTCATCATTGGCGCGGGCCATACGCGTCACGCTGCGGTTCTTGTTGATCATGATGATCCAGGACTGAATCGACATGAACGCCAGAATCGCCAGGATGATCCAGGCATCAAAGGGCACCGCGTTGAACAGAAAGCCCAGGCCACCGAAATCAAAGCCCGACTGCTGCTCGTCCACACCGTAGGTCACCAGCAGTGAGTCCGAGCCCTGGGCAAGATAGTCTGCCTGCACCAGCGCCGCCGGACGTGCCACCTTGGACAGACGCAGCTCATCAATGGCACCGACAAAGGCGGTGTATTGAGCAGCGGGCGCACCCGTTGCGCCGCCTGCAGCAACATCCTCTGCGGTCTCGGCAGCCGGCGTCGCATTGGCGTTAAACCCAGGCACATCACCACCGATAGCGGTTACCGTGCTCAAGGGCGGCAGTGCCACCGCCAGACTGCTGCTGGGCCGGCCATTGACATACAGCGTCAGTTGATCAGCGCTGGCGGTCACCGCCAGGTGCTGCCAGGACCCCGCCGTCAACGGTTGCCCCGGCGCACTGCGTTGGCCATTGACTTCAACAAAGGGAACGCCCTGACTCGTACCGATCAGCAAGGTATTACCGGCGTCACGACGGGCATAAACCAACTGCTCACCAGCCGGTTGATCCGCACGCACCCAGGCACTGAAACTGAAGGAGCCACCGGCGGGAATCGCCAGCGACGGGCTGGACGGCAACATCAGCGGTTCAGAACCGACAAATTGCGCGGCACGTCCCACCACCCCGTCCGTCAGCGACACCACCGAGGTCTGAGCGTGGTTGCCATAGGCCGTGGTATCGCGTGCCGGCACACCGGCAGAACCATCAAAGTGGTAGATCAGCGTGTAATCGGGATCAAAGGTCACTTGCCCATTGGACGTAGCCGGCGCATCCGCGTTGCCGTAGTACATCCAGATATCCTGGCGCTGTGCCGCTTCAACCGCCGGCACATCCACCCACACCTGGGCCATCCCCATCAGCGGATCAAAGCTTTCGATCTGATGATTGAGTACCGTCTGGTCATCCGCGAGAACAAAACGGATATCCCCGCCATTCTCCTGGTTGCCATCAAAGACGAAGTTGCCGGTATGCAAACGCACCAGCAGAGGCACGCGCCCTGCTCGCTCATTGATCGCGCCCCCTTCGGGCGTGGTATCAATGGCAATCTGTTTGCGGTAATCCCAGTCTTGTTGCCACCAGGCGTGTGCGACTGACGGCAACAAGGTGCTCAGGCACACAAGGAAAATCATCAATAGGCGTTGCATGTTCTAGCACTCCGAAAACGATCCAGTGTTAGTAGGTTGAGGCGCTCAGCACCTTGATTATTAGAAGCTTGCCGTCACGCTGAAATGCGCATTGGCATCGTGCTTGTCGGTCTCCGGTCCTTCGACCAGCGGATAACCCAGGTCGAAACTGCCATGCAGCCAGTCAGTGACCTGTAGGCGAGCCCCCACCCCGACACTCGCAAGATCAAACTTGTCTTCCTGCTCCTCCATGGCATCGCGCAGCCGCATCTGGGCGCTTTCAACAAAGACATGGAAACGCAGCTCACTCACTGGCAGGTCCAGCCAGCTCTTGATCGAGGGGGTGCGCAACTCTGCGGAAAGCATGTAACCGTCATCCGCTGACTGTTCTGCCGCGAGATAGCCCCGCACGGAATAGGAGCCACCCGCCGAAAACTGCTCATTGGATACCAGCGGGCCACTGGCAAGTTGCCATTCACCCTTGCTGGCCAGCTCCCAGCCATGGGGCAGTGTTTCAGTCAGGCCGAAGGTGCCTTTGAGAACGGAAAAGTCCGGACTCGCCTTGTAGCGCTTGTACCCGAACTCCTCCCAGTCACTCCCCCCACTGATCAGCTTGTCGGTCGCGGTGACCAGGGTCACGCCGAAGTTGCCTGAACGCCGCTCACTGAAGTGATAGCCGTTGTAGGACAGGGTGATGGGCGTGTATTCAATCGGCACATCATCGGCCTCCTCGCCAAACCGCACCGACTCATCAAAGCTTTTCATATCCAGGCCCAGCGACACCGAATGCATCCAGTTATCGCTGAATGGCAGGCTGTAGATAGCCGCCAGACCGTAGGAATGCCCCTTGCCCAACACGTTGGTACTGCCCACCGTGGCCACGTCACTTTCCGAGTAGTAACCGGAAAAACGCAGACTCCAGCGGTCACTCAGTGGCGCCGTATAGCTGCCTGACCAGACTTCCGCGTTGTCGGTATCTTCGGGGGCGGTGAAGAAGGTCAGCGAGGCACTGTGCCCTTTCTGCCACAGGTTGGAATGCCCCAGGGTAGCGACCGAGCGCAGTTCTTCGGTATCCGCGCTGTAATCGTTGTTCAGCGTCAGGCTGCCGCTCCAGGGGTTCTTGTCCTCAACCGTCAGCTCGACATCCATGGTGCCGGGAACCTGCCCTTCCTTGATCATCGGCATGACCTGCCGCTGGCCGGTACGACCCAGCTCGGTAAGCTGATCCTGCACCAGATCAAAGTCCGGCACGCCACCCTCAGCCAGCGCTGGCACTTCCTCGCGAATCGCCAGCGGCGATGAGTGCTTGGCGCCCACCACCCGTACACGGCCTACCCGGGTTTCCATGATCTGCAGAATGACCACCCCGCCGGTCACCTGTTGCTCCGGCAGCTCAACGTAGACCGACTGATAGCCCTTGCTCTGATAGGCTTCCTGCAGCGCCTGCTGGGCGCTCTCCACATCCGCCAGCGTGCGTTGTGGACCCAGGAAGGGATAAACCGCCCGCTCGATTTCCCGAGCGGTCAGTACGGTATTACCGCGTACGATGTATTCATTGATATTGACCTGAGGCCCCTGCGTGGCCGTGGCATCCTGCGTCTCGGCATAGGCCACTGACACACTCAAAGGCAGCACCGCAAGCAGCCCTACCAACAGGTATGGCAACCTGTTTCCTTTCTCGAAGTCATACATTGAATGGACTCGGTTCCTGGTGAAACAATAAAGCTCCCGCCGTCGATGACGGTTTCCCTGGTCACTTGGCGATCGCTACATGGCGCCCTATGGCAGGCGCTCTCAAAACTGACACTCCGGTCACACCTAGGTAGTCGTTTGAGAAGGGACAACAGCGAAGCCTTGTCACCGAAACTTCATAATTTTATTTTCCAGCCCTATCGAAATAGCGTTGGTTTGCCACAGATGAAATTCATGCTGGCACTTGCAGATGACTTCCAGATGATGGACACAACGGCAAGTTGGAGATAAGAGAGATTGAGAGCTTGGATGCAGACCACAGGCTATGTGCCGGCACCGGTCACACTATTGACATGGAAATGTCGCAAACTCTATTCAGCCAAGATCTGCTTTGAAGATTGGGTGACAGGTTGTCTGAGTCAAAGTACTGAAAATACTGGATGCAGTGCCGCTGCGTCCTCAAGGATCAATGTGCCTACCCTCCTGCTTACCCGTTATGGTTGTGCTCTGCTCTACGTCAGCTTCCTGCTGCTGAGCTGGTGCTCCGCAGCAGTCACACTTGCCAGTGAGCAGCAGCCCTTACATCGCGAACAGACATTGCTGGAGTTTGATATCCCCGCACAGCCTCTGGAGACCGCGCTGCAAGAATACACAGAGGTAACAGGCCTGAATGTCCTACTCGATCGCAGTCTGATCGCCGATCAGCATTCACCCGGGGCACAAGGCTCATTCACAGCACAGCAAGCATTACAGCAACTCATTGTCCACTCTGGACTCGATGCTCAATACGCGAGTTCCCGCACATTTACCCTGAGGCCCCGCACGCAGCAACAGCCTAAACCCGCCCAGCCGGTGCCCCCTGTCGCACTGCACGTCAGCCAACGCGTTACAGCATTCCAGCGCACTCTTGAAAGAGCCATCTGCCATTCTGACGTACTGCCAGAAGGCAACTACCGCATGCTGATACAAGCCTGGCTGAACCCCCAGGGCAGCGTTGATGCACTCAGGCTGGTCAAGCAGACCGACGACTCACAGCGGGACAAACAGGTGTTGGACGCACTGCGATCTCTGACGTTTCCCCCTTCATCAGGGAGCATGCCGCAACCTATAACACTGTTATTGCTACCCGCTAATATCAGCAACGGCTGCTCCGCCTGAAACCTGGCTGTAATATCTTTCTGCCACATTGGCCGTCTCGCATCTGGTTCTGAATCCACATGGTGGTAGGAAGTCGGTTACGGTTATGCCTGAAAAGACAATTAAAAACGTATATCTGAATAACTATTCAGAATTGCGCAATCGCCTGAGGGCACACCTAGGCAGCTATCACCAGGCTGATGACATTCTGCATGACACCTGGATACAGCTGCAGCAGGCTAAACCCGTGACTGTCACCAGGCCACTGGCCTATCTCTTTCGTATGGCCAAGAATATATCGATCAGTGAGTTCCGCCGTCAGGCAATTTTTGATGTCGATACCGAAGCACTGCTGCACTTCACCGACGACGCGCTCGGCCCAGAAGAACACAGCTTCGTTGCCGATGAAATAAAGCAACTCAACCGGGCACTCGATAACCTCCCCTCCCGCCGGAGAGAGATACTTGTCGCGCACCGCCTGTATGGTGTCTCGAAACAGGAGCTGGCCGAGCGATTTGGCGTTTCTACCCGAACGATCGAAAAAGAGCTAAAATCTGCTTTGGAATTTGCTGTAAGCTCCAAGGCCACGACTTGATACCTCGTTTGTCCCCCTTCGCAGGCAAGGATGCGTAAGGATCCATCAACCCAGACCCCCTCTATGCCGCCCAGTCCTGACGATCACACTTCCGAGCCAACCCCGTTAGACCCAGAGCTGATTCAGAGCCAGGCGAATGACTGGCTGCTGCGCATCACAGCCGGGGATATGACGCCGGAGGAAGCCGACGAATTCAAACGCTGGTGTGGCCTGAGCAAACTGCACGCCCGCACATTTGCAGAGACCAGCCGTGTCTGGCGTCTTATCGGCCCCGCAGCCGAGCTTTCCGAGCCGCCCAAACAGCAACAACCACCTCAGCTCAGCCGCCGGCGCTTCATTGCCGCCGCTGCAGGCCTAGCTGGCATAGCTGTCGTCACCCACATGGGCATGCGTTCAGGCATTTCGCTGGATCTTGACAGCAGCATCAAAACTGCACGCGGCGAACTGCGGCGCCTGGATATCAGCTCAGACATTGCCGTCACCCTGAATACCCTGACCCGTGTTGAGCTCCTGGATACCGGATCGAGCACCAACCAGCACCACTTGCGATTGCTCAGTGGCGAAGTGGATGTACAGTGCAACACCTCATTCGAAGACGTCCGCATCCACGCGGCAGGCGGTGAAGTACACGGTACAGGCGCGCATCTCAACATCAAACACATTGATGACAGCGTGCATGTCACCTGCCTGCAGGGTATGGCACAGGTATCTTTTCAGGGCCGGCGCAAAAGCATCGGTCCCGGCGAACAAGTACGTTACAGCCCATCATCATTTTCCACACCGGCTAAGGTCGACGCGAACGATGTCGGCAGCTGGATAAATCGTGTGCTGGTCTTCAACGACACCCCACTGGGTGAAGTGGTCGAGGAAATCAATCGCTATCGCCCCGGCAAGATCCTGTTGCTCAACTCTCAAGTTGCAGCACGCCGCGTACAAGCACGATTTGAACTGGACAGGCTCGATGAGGTAATAACCCTGATGACCAGTGTCTACGGCATCAAAAGCCTGTCGCTGCCCGGAAGCGTCGTCGTACTCACCTGACTCAGATGGAGGCCCGACAATGAATATCTTCCTTCGCCGACAGTTATGGCTCTGCCTGGCCGCCTGCTCGTTATTCAGTGCGGTAGCGGCCTATGCGGACGATACCCGTCAGGCAGAAGCCGACTCCTGCATCGAGGTAGTGGTAGACGGCCAACGCGCATTACCGCTGGACTGCTATACGCGGATGATGACGCCAGAGCCACAGAAGACGCACCCGACACACAACCCTGCACTCGACTCGGCGGATGTCGCCAAACGCCAACCGAACGCAATCGGCCAGTTCAGCCAATCAGCCTTGCGCAACCGCATGGGCAACAACCTGGGTCACTCAGCCAAACCGCAACGCCCTGCCCAATGAGCCCTCCTCCTGCCCGCAAGTAGTGACAAAACAAAATGCCGTAGCTACAGTAGGGAACGCTTTGAAACGCAGAACCCTGTTCGAGGATCTGGCAATCTGGCACCGCCTCCAGTACGCTTCAGCAAGTTCAAACGGGACTTGAAGCGAGTCCAGATGCGAGATGAGGCAATGGCCAAGCTGCGGCCCCTGCTGGAGCTACTGCTACCGGAGGCATGTCACAAAGAGAATACGTTATGATGCCCGAGGTACCCAAGCTTTATCACATTGTCCACTTCGACCGCCTGCCATCAATCCTGAATAGCCAAGGTTTATTATGCGATGCGGTTATGGCTGCGCACGACGGATTGGGAACCACCATCGGGATGGGCAGTATCAAACGTCGCCGCCTGGAAGAGCTGACGCTGGAAAGCCATCCAGGCCTATATGTTGGCGAATGCGTGCCGTTTTATTTCTGTCCGCGCTCCATCATGCTCTACTTGCTGTATCAGGCAAACCACCCCGAGTTAACCTACCGGGGTGGCCAGGAATCTATCGTGCATCTTCAAGCTGACCTGCACGCTACAATCGAGTGGGCAACGCAGCAACAACGGCGGTGGGCGTTTACGCTCTCTAATGCCGGAGCCTATTACTTTGAGGATCGGGCTGACATAGCTCAATTGGATGAAATCAATTGGAACGCTGTTCAAGCCCATCGTTGGAGTGGCAATGGCATTGCCCGATCTATCAAGGAAGGCAAGCAGGCCGAATTTCTGGTGGAACAAGACTTTCCATGGCATCTGGTAGAACGAATCGGCGTTCGTTCTCGTCGGATGCACCAAGCAGTGATGGATTGCTTGCCCGCAAATATCCATCGACCACCTGTTGAAATCATGCGGGACTGGTATTACTGAGGACATGTGTAATGATTGAATACACCTGTGGAAATATTCTGTTCTCCGATGCGGAAGCATTGGTCAATACGGTGAATTGTGTCGGTGTGATGGGCCGAGGAATCGCATTGCAGTTCAAGAATGCTTACCCGGAAAACTTCAAGGCTTATGCAGTGGCTTGCCAGCAGCAGCAGGTGCTCCCTGGACGTATGTTCGTCTTTGCCACCGACGGGCTCACCAACCCAAAGTACATCATCAACTTCCCTACCAAGCGTCACTGGCGAGGTAAGAGCCGGATGCAGGATATCGAGGATGGTCTGATAGACCTGGTTGCCGTTATACAGCGCTATGGTATTCGCTCCATCGCCATTCCAGCGTTGGGTAGCGGCTTAGGGGGGCTGGAATGGGTCGACGTAAAACGGCGTATCGAAACAGCACTGCAAGGATTGTCGGATGTCAGAGTATTAGTCTATGAACCAAAAGGTGCACCCACGTCCGACAAGATGGCACATCACCGTGAGGCTCCCAAGATGACCGCCGGCCGAGCAGCGCTTGTCGAGCTGATCTCGCGTTACCTGAACGGCCTGCTCGATCCCTCGGTCTCTCTACTGGAAGTACACAAACTCATGTATTTCATGCAGGAAGCTGGCGAACCCCTGCGTCTGCAATTCAAACCTGCTCATTATGGCCCTTACGCCGAAAACCTACGCCATGTGCTGCATGCCATTGAGGGGCACCTGGTGTCCGGATATGCGGATGGAGGAGATGCACCCGACAAGCAACTGGAATTGATCCCAGGTGCCATTGACGATGCCAGTCGGTTTCTCGACCTGCACCTGGACACTCGCGAACGCTTCAACAGGGTAGCTGACTTGGTAGAAGGCTTCGAGTCACCTTTCGGGCTCGAGCTGCTAGCCACGGTACATTGGATTGCTAAAAAGACGGCAGCGCCATCCGTAGATGAAGTCACAGAACACGTGTATGCCTGGAATGAGAGTAAGCGGCAATTCACCCCTCGGCAGATCGGTCTAGCAATGAACGTCCTGCAGCAAAAAGGCTGGAGCCAGTGCAGCACCCCGGCCTAATAGCAGAGAAGTCATACCTTGGGCACACGCCTGATTCCCTCCACACCTGAATCAGGTACCGCGGGAGCCGCTATCTGCAAGACAACACCGGCACGCTCAACGGTTACCCCATCGCGATCGATCGAGGCCAGCACCACATCAGTCATCAACGACTCACCTGCCATATATGCCTGCGGTGGAGCACCATTGACTGACAACACAGCAACAGCGCGATCCGGCTTGCGCACCAGACCGATGACCTCCACATCCAGGCGCACCGGCCCTGATCCGAACCAGCCGGCCATCGCCTCGCCAGCAGCGTCAGCTACGATAGCGGGCATTTCTACGTCCTGAGGCGCTATTGTTTCAGCGGGCTGAAACAACAAATAACCCCAGACGCCTACCCCTGTTGCCACAGCCAGAAAACCAGCCACATGCACCAGACGCTCCGGGGATACCGCCGACGGTAGTTTCCAGTTAACGGACATTGTCGCAACTCCTTCAACGGGGTAATCAGCCGACTCCAAGCAATAGCAGGTTTATATGTTCATTTAATGTCAACGCCACATTCGGTCCGTAATATCAGCAAACAACACAGACGGACACTCCCAACCACCACGTAGGGGCACCGCTCTTCATGATCAGCCAGCGCAACAGCAGCGGCTTTACGCTCATCGAAATAATGGTCGTGATGGTCATCATCGGCATAGCAGCGGCCGCCATCAGCATCAACATGAGTCCCGACCCAGCTGAAAACCTGAGGCAGGATGCACGCGAACTGGCACTGCGGCTGACCACGGCGCAAAGCGAAGTACGCCTGGACGGGCGCGTCATTGCCTGGCAAGCACTCGGGGATGGCTATCAGTTTGTGCGTGGCACTTGGATCGCCGCTCCGGGCAGTGTCGTGCCGGTGGTGACTACAGCCGGTGAGCTTGATCGCTTTGCCAACGACGAAGCACTACGCCCGCGCAAATGGCGTGCCGGACAAGTCGACGTATCCCCAGAGACACCCCTGTTGCTGACATCCGAATGGATAGGTGCCCCACTCCAGTTCGAATTGCGCAGTGGCGAGCATAACGTCGCCATCGTTCGCGATGGTACCGGCAGCTACAGGGTGCAATAGACATGACGGAAAAACAGACAGGCTTTACTCTGATCGAGGTACTGATCGCGCTGGCCATCATCAGCGTAGCACTCGCCGCCTTCGCCAGGGTTACCAGCCAAGCTGCGACCAATATGACCCATATCGAGCAGCAATCACTGGCCATGTTATCCGCTCAGAACAGCTTGAACGAAATCCGCATCAGCACCCTCCCCCCAGCCGGAGTGCATCAGGCTGAATGCCCTCAGGGGGAGCACGACTTCATCTGCCGATTGCAGGTTGGGTCCGTTGAACAAGGCGCCCGCCACATCACCGTGGGTGTCTATGCCTCCCGCAACAGCGACCGACAACTCGCCTCCCTGCAAACATGGCTACCCGAGGCCCGCCGATGACGCTCATTACGCGAAGCTCCCGGCAACACGGCTTCACCCTCATCGAAGTCATGATTGCCATCATGATCATGGCCGTCATCAGCCTCATCTCCTGGCGCGGCCTGGACAGCATGACCCGCGCCAACACACAGCTGGAAATGCGCAGCGAAGAAAACACTCGCCTGATGCACACACTGCAGCAACTGGAGCACGACCTCGCCTGGCGCACCACCACTGAACTGCCCGCCGGTGCCATGGACATGCCAGAGCAAGGCACCGAAACAACGCCGGACAAGCCAACACTGCAACCTCAAGCGCCGCTGATGTCTCTGCTACCGGTAGGCATGGATGTACGGCGCCTGAACCAGATCCCACTCCAGCTGGAACTGGTACGTGCCGCCCCGGCGGCACCGGGTCAATGGCAACGGGTTCGCTGGTGGCTGCAGGCAGGCACCCTCTACCGCAGCGCAGGCCAGCCAACCAACAGCTACCCCCTGCCCGCCCCCAAAAACGCAGACAGAGTCGCCGTACTGGAAGGCGTTGCCTCCTTTGATATCCGCGCCTGGGAACCACAGCAAGGGTGGCGACAACTGCCTGCCACAGGTCGCTCCCTGACCCCGGCGTCCGGTCTGGAAATCCGCTTGGGCACCCGCCGCAGCGCCGGGCCGGTCACGCATTACCGCAGGGTTTTGGCGCTGAAGTAAAAGCTATGAAGGAACTTAAACGACCGGTGCGTCCTTGGGGACCGCAACCAGTTTGACCCCCGAATAACTGCATCGTTGAAAGCCCGCAGACCCAGCGCCCTAAAGCTCGCCCGTACTCGGCCGTTAAACTACCTACAACCGAGTCGAACAGGAGCCAAACAGTGGACGTTATTGCCAATCAACTCAGCAACCTGCACACCAACACGGCCACCACAAAGCTTGAACGTGCGGAAGCCAGCATCGAGTCCATCGTAGACCAGGTAACGCCGACCATCGCCTCAACCGTGGTTGATGTGAACTACCCTGAATCACATGCGCCAGTCGGATCGAGTGAACACTTAGAGGTCTATGGTATAGAGGCCCGAAATGTCTACAAGGTCCACGAGGAGACGTCAAAGCTTTCAAAAGCAATGGGATCGACGCAGAACGGCATGAAATCGGCTTGGGACCAGATCCATGCCAATTTGGAGAAAAGCAATCCCGCCCTGGCAGCAAAGGACTTTGGTTTTTCTCTTGATGCTGAAGGCAATCTTATAGTGCTGGAGCGTAGTGACAAACTCAGCGAGTATGAAATGGGTGTATTAACCGAAGCGCTCAACAGCTCGCACTCATTGAAGACGCAGGCCAACGACTTTGCCCGCTTGGCCATGGACTTTATCAAAGCTGACCATGTCAGTATGGGACTGGGTAAGTTCAACCTGGACATGAATAACTTTCACTCGACCATCGACTTTGAGCGCATGCTCGACTACGAGCAAACCGGGTCCGAAAGGTGGAACTCGACGTGGTACAACCAGGTGTGGAACAAAGGTGAAGAGCGAAACATCAGGATTGAGTATGAATGGTCTAAAAAACGGGGAAATTGACATAATCAGAAACGACACTATTGTTACTGATCGATATAATGAAACCCTGTCTCAAGGAAGCACTCGAGCTTGACTCCCTCAGCCCGCGAGCAAGCCAGATTGCTCAAGACAGGGGCTTGAGCAAACTATTCTATGGCTAATTATAGCCCAGCACAGAATATATATTCTCAGCAGTCATTCCCAATGCAACAGCCAAAACGAACGCTAGGCTTACAATAAATATCTTCAACCTCCAAGCAATGTAATAATAACGAGATGGCGGCGCATTATCTGGAAGATAATACCTAAGAATCCTTCTATAGGGACCTCCAACCGATAAAAGCCAAGCCAAAGATACAAACATAGCAAACACAGCAAATGGTTGCGGCTGATCAAATTGCAGCGAGGTATAACCCAGCGAAACCAGAAGTATCGATGCCGTGCCATTGGCTTGAGAGAAATACTCATCAGCTATTTCGTTCTCACGACCTAGTCTTATCATACACACCCCGTATAATATAATTAATACAAACAGCCACACGCGTACCGGAAAAACAATTACTGGAATTGCTTTAACACATAACACGATAGTCTGACATGCCTATTCCTTGCCCTTGCATTACACTCAGAACAGACATCACTGTCAGACTCTCGCCCACCACCCACATGAAAAAATATTCTATTTTTCTAGAACCACATTCCCTTTAGGGGTGGGTTTATTTTCATTTACATATTTTAACCGTTCCATCACTCACTTCTTCAGGTCACTCACCAGTAGCGATGAAGCCTCGATCGTTTCAGTTTCAGTTTCAGTTCGGATAATGGCCGGATAAACTGGTGTAGTTTTCTGCAATCCACTTGATGACCTGCGAGCGCCCCTGAATATTAGATGGTAATTTCTCGTGAATCATCCACTCGCAAATCTGCCGAGTTCGCACCGAAAGGTCAGAGTTATTTTTTCCCGTAAGTGAGTTCAACAGCGTCAACACCTCATAGCCTTCTTTACGGCTAAAACGGCCAGCGTCTTCCTTTGTTTTAGTCGGGTCATCACCCGGCACAGCCACCCAACTATAATCGTGGTAGTTCAGATCACTTCTCTTGATATCAGGCATACCTATTTCCTTATCGTTTAAAGTCAAGAATTGACGCTGCGGTCCTGCTAAACACCCTACTTCCTACTCAAAATATCCACCACATTCGCAATCCCCTGCTGCCCCGGCACAAACCCCAGACTGGTACTATCAACGCTCAGACAGGACGACGAAGCAAATATGTCGGTTCCGGTGCCCAGGTAAACCACATTCCTGGCGTCGGTAAAGCCCTCGGAATATCGGTAACTCTTCCTGCTCATACGGTGTTGCCATTCTGCACCGTCCGCCTCAGTATCCGCTGTCTCCTGCCCGTGATGCTGCGCATGAAGGGTCTGCAGGTAGCCAAGGTTTGGTAGCAAGTCGGTTGATCCGTCCATGAGCTGCAGATTGTCATTCAGGTAGCGATACACCACACCGATAACGCCCGGATCGTCGCTGACCAGCTGCACATCCTGTACGAACAATTGTTCGTCAGGCAGACTGTCCGAATGGCCTTCAAAACCGACGAACCAGCGCCATAGCATGTCGTGGATCAAGCGGGTGTACACCAAGCCAGCGTGGTTGAGCGAGTAGAGTATCTGTAGAACCCAGGCACGGATGACAAATGACAGATCCAATCCGCTCTCACACCGGTCCGCCACGGTGAAGATCTCCCTGAAACTACTCACCAGTACCGCATCGATCTGCTTACGCAGCTCAACCAGCACATGCCCTTTGGGAATGTAGCTGTTCAGGCTGTTCATGCAGCCCCATAACTCAGCCGAGATAATGCATACACAAGGAGAGGAATAGCGATGAACGTGCAGCGGTCGCTTCAGTGCCGTTGCAATATGCGTGGACAACCCCCGGCTCAGCTCATACATCGAAATCGGACTACCGGCTTTTGCCTTCTTCGGAACCTGCTTCATCTTGACTCCCTCCAGTAAGGGCCGCGACTGCCCATAACAAGTGACAGATCGCGGCCACAGCCCTTTACTGCTCCACCTACAACTCCAGGCGCTCACCCTCCGTCATCTGCTGCATGGCTTCATCACTCACAGGCCCAACCCCCAGTACCTGGACCGGACTACGCTGGTTGTAAGACAGCGGATCAGGCTGAGCACTGCTCGGCTCCAGCCGCTCATTGCCATAGCCCAGAATCTCCACATTGATGATCGATGGCATATTGCGACGTGCCGCCTGGTTCACCTGCTCAGCAGCGGTTATCGCACTGCTGGCCGCCTGACTGGCCGAGGTCAAGGCACCCACGTTCACCGCTGCCACCACCGGAATACCTGTGGACTCACCCTGCACCTGAATGTTGTCCGCATTCAATACCTGCAAGGCCGCAACGTTCACGCTGCCCGACACCCGAATACCCGCCTCACCGGCATCCACGGTACCCAGCGGCGCGATCAGATCGATATCCCCCGGCGCCACTTCAGCAATCGGATTCAGCGTAGCGATACCAGCCCCGGTCGAAGGCACCTGCGGGGACAAAGTCACGTTGCCCCACTGGTCATACACCCTTACCGGCGGCGTATACAGCACCGTGGTGCTGGAGCCCCGACCAGCGTTGATATCACCCTCAGCCGACCAGCCCATAATGTCGCCACCAAAGGTAGTCATCACCCGGCTCTGACCAAGCAGAATGCTATCCCGGGAGAACAACTGGATATCACCCTGACCACGGGTAATCACACCAGCAGTGGCCGGCGGCGCTGCCCCCTCAACACCAAAGGTCTGCGCACCACCCGGGGTCAGCATCTGAATACCACCCCCCACGTTGGTATGCACCCCGGAGCCGCCATACATCAGGATATCGCCACCATAGGTAATCTCATTACCCGCAACATCATGGGTCGGGAACAACGCTGCAATGGCATTGCGACCGCGCAGATAACTGCCAAAGCGCGACGCATCCACATCGTTATATTCACGGCCGCTGGCCTTCAACTCAGCAAAGTACAGTTCACGGGCAAACACCCGCTGCTGCTCCGCACCCAGACCGTCAAAGAACGCCAGCGCCTCATCCACTGCAGTCTCGTTGTCGCTGGCCGCAAAGCCATAACGGCCCAGCAGCCACTCGACCAGTTCGTCCTCATAGGTATGCGCCACCAGTCCATCCTGATCCGCCAGCGGCAGCTCGGGATCAGCCAGGTTCTCTGGATTCAGATACAAGTCCAGCAAACCGCTCCAGTCCGCACCTTGCTCGCCCAGACCTGCCTGCATCACAATCCCGGCACCGGGGCGATTGTCGCCAGCCAAGATAGGGCCAAGGCTGGTGATGGCGGTTTCGGCGTAGTCACCTCCCGCTTGCCCGGTCATCAGGATATTGCGCCCAGCATTGATCTCCAACGTGCCGGGGCCGGCCACATTGAAGCCGCTATAAAGGATGTCGCCCCCAGCATCAACGATAGAAACATCGTTGATGTCGTTATGCACAATAACGCTACCCGTATTGGAGCCACCACCAAAGTAAGGATCAGCCATCGTGTAAGCCATATCCATTGGCATAATGCTGGAGTCCCCCTGCAACATGCCAAATCGAACAATGTCACCCCCTGCCTGTGTCCAAACCGGTCCTGCCCCTTCATACCAGACCTGGCCAGCACGGCCACCGTAGTCGAACTCCAGGATACTTCCCGTTCTTAGCCCGACGATATCGCCGTTCAAGGCATACAGACGCACCGGTTGTGCTGCAGCAAACTCACCTGAGAAGGTATTGGGACCAAAAGCAAACAGAGAGAACCTGTTGTAATCCGGCACCTGCGCGTCTGCACTCAGGTTATGTACCCTGGTCGACAACAGGCCATCAGGGAACTGCGCATAAGCAGGCGCAAAAGGCGTCGTCAGAACATCCAGACTGGCGCCGGACTGGCTGATCGTATAGCCCCCGGCATAGATGGAATCACCCGCCAGCAGCTCCAAACTACCATTGACCGAGGGTGCCAGCAGCAGATGGTAGGTATCGTTGAACTGCGTCGTCACACTACCCAATGCAGACCTGCCCATGTAGATGCTGCCATCCGCAGCCACCACGCTCAATTGGGAGGGGAGGACAAAGCGGCCATCGGTGTTTGAATGGTTACGCCCTTGAACCGGAATGTTGACGTTCACCTGCACATCACCCAGTTGCACGCTGGGCGTCAGATCGCCACCCGCCGCGAACAGGTTGATCGCAGTATTCTCGGTCCAGAGTGAGAACCAGCTATAGCCGTCATCTACAGGCGTATAGGGCAACGCCACACGGCCCGGATCACCGCTGCCCGCCAGCACCAGGTCACCCCGGCTGGTCAGCGTCGCAGCCGAATCACCCAGCATCAGCACCAGCCCCCCCGTCGCGGTAGCCAGCGAAGCCGTATAGGGGTCAAACGCCCGGATTTCTTCGCGGTCAGCCTGCACCTGTGATGTGGCGTAATAAGTCAAGCCAATGCCACCTATCTCACCAGCCTGCACATGCACACCACCGCGTAGGTTGCTCAGCACCCCGTTCAAGTCCAGGTTCTGCCGGGTACGATCACTGACCCGCGCCTGCAAACCAGGGTTCAGATCGCCACCCACCCGCAGGTTCAGATCACCGCCACCGGTCAGCAATAACTCGCCTGTTTCGGTTACCCGCCCAGTGCTGCCAATCGCCAGGGCCAAACCTTCACTGCGCGGCCGGTCGTTATGCGACACCCCTCGACGCGCCAGCATACCGGCATCACCACCAACATCCAGCGTCAGGTTACCGCCGCCAAGGGTACCAATCCCGGTAAAGCCAACCAGCTCGGGAATGGCCTCTGCTGCAGCCACAGCAGCACCATCCAGGTCATAGTTCTTGTTGGACACCGTGCTGCCCGGCACATAGGTACCAAAGTTGATCCACCAACTGGTAGCGGTCGGGTCAACCCCAGCGGTATCGCCACTGCCCTGACGCCACAGCCAATTACCCTGATCCACACTGCTGCGTTGCTTCCGTAACTCTTGACCAGGCCAGGCCGGGCCATAGGTAGCAATCAAGTCACCAGTCAGGTTACCGCCGCTGCGCAGCAACAGATCACCACCGCCATCCGGGTACCAAGCCGCGTAGGTACTGTCGGCACCGCCATCCACCAGCGCTTCATAGCCCGAACCACCATCCGGGTCGGAGCTGGCATCAGTACCCAGATATGTCTCGCCCTGCTTGGCCCGCCCCAGATTGAACGCTGCCGCCTCGGCACCCGCTCGTGATGCAGTTGAGGTACCAGCTGTGTAAACGCCATACAGCGATTGCATGGTCACATCGCCTGCGGCAATCAGATCCAGATCACCGATACCGGTACGCAATACACTGAAGTTCTGCACCACCGGGTAAACAGCAATAACTTCTTCGCTCCAGCCACCGGTTTCCGGGGCTTGCGCTACACAGTTCCATTCATCACAGGCCCATGACCAATCATCCGTTACCGGTGTGCCAGGTTCCTGTCCATACCAGTTGCCTTCCAGCCAAACCAAGATGGGATCTGGAGCAGGCGGTGCCTCCGTCACACAGTTCCAGTCATCGCAGGCCCACAGCCAGTCGTCCGTCACCGGCGTGCCAGGCTCCTGCCCATACCAGTTACCTTCAATCCAGACCAGCACAGGTTCAGGGGCGAGTGTTACTTCCGTACAGTTCCACTCATCACAGGCCCATGACCAATCGTCCGTCACCGGCGTGCCAGGCTCCTGCCCATACCAGTTGCCTTCCAGCCAGACCAGTACGGTTTCGCCCCCTGCAGCCAGCATGCTTCTCTGGTTGTAAAGGCTGTAATGGGTGTCAGCCAATACCATACGGCCAGTGCTGTCAGGCCGTGTCAGCCTGGGATCAGCCGCCTGAGTATCCGCCCCCGCCACCAAACGCATGCCCCAGGATTGTGAGCCTTCCGGCAACATCGCGGCCACCGCCCAGTTGCGGCCCATACGCTCACCATTGACGCTGCGCAGCGGTACCGAGATGGTATCACCTACCAGTTTGACATCGGTCATGGAAGGGATCAGCCCGCCGACCGGCAAGGTCGTGTTGCCTGCCAAGGTTGCGGCCACCGGTAACGGTACACCGGCTGGCCAGGTCATGGCGGTCAGCGGTGCGTTAGCTGACAGGCGGCTGCCGGCATCCAGCCAGGAGCCCCGTGGCAGTAGGGTGGCCTGCTCCAGCAGGGTACCGGCGGCATACAGCACATTGTTATCGGCATCACGTACTGCCGCACTGAGTACCGTATTGGCCGGCAGCGTGATATTTGCCGCCAACTCCCCCTGCACCGGCAGTTCGGTATTGGCCGGCAGGGTCAGCGCCCGGATCGGTACTGCATAGTTCAGGGTCTTGTTGGCTGGGAACAGCGTGCCAGCAGCCAGCTGCACGCCTGCACCGGGTACGATGACATCGCCACCGTAAGCCTGCACACCGGGGGTCAGTACCCAACCGTTGTCATCCGGGGTATCCGGTGGCGGTGCAAAGCCATCGTTGATACTGCCGTAGATATTCAGATCACCACCGGCACGGATAGCCATCGCACCGGCCTCGCCCGAGCCATACACGCTGGTCTGCTGGCTATGCGGATTAAGGCTGGCATAGCGATGACCCGACAAGTCCAGATCGCCGCTGACCACCAAGTCACCATCCGCTGTCTTGCTGATAATTTCTACGCCAGGGCGCAGGTGGAAGGCGTTTGCGTACGTGCTGTTATTCAGCCCCGCCAGCTTGTTATCCAGCAGGTTGCTGTTATTGAGGGCAGCATTGATAAAGGCGCGGCTGTCCGCATGTTTGGCATCCAGATAGGCCTGGTCAATCACCTGATAAGGGCGACCACTGGCTGCCTCTTCAGTACCGTAGGCGGCATCGTCATAACGCTGCAGCGCATTCAGCGCAATCCAGCGAGCACCGTCAATATCCAGCACCCCGCTGGCATCAATAGCCACATCCCCGGCGGTAGCACCACCCAGCCGCGGTGCAAACAGCTCTAGAGTGCCCCGGTCACGGCCATCGTGCAGGCTCGGGTCGGCCGCCACTCGGGCATCGTCAGTACCGTGGCGCAGGTCAATACGCGCGCCATTGGCCAGGGTCAGTTGCCCATCGCCGGAGTTCAGCTCCACCATAGCGCGGTTGGGTGCATCGATAATCTGCCCATAACTGTCCAGGCGCAGCAGGCTGCCATGGGCATCCAGCACGGCATTGCCGGTCAGGGTCAGCCCCTGCTTACCGGCCAGGCGAATGCTGCCAACCCGCTCACCGCTGGCGTCCAGCGTGCCATCCACAATCAGCTGCCCACCATCCAGCGATACTTCAATCTGGTTGGCGCGAACATCACTGCCAATGGCCAGATCACCCTGCTTGAGCTGGAAGCTGCGCAGGCCAGTTACCTCACCTTCATTCAACCGCTGGTTAAGCGCGGTAAAGGCCTCGTTCAGGTTGCTGCCCAAAGTCTGAGCACGCAGCTCGATACCGCCCGCCAGATAGGGCACATAGGTCCCCCCCGCTTCGTAATAGCCACTGGCAGCGGCCAGAATCTGCCCCTGCAGATCAACCAATCCGGCACTCTCGGCCAGCGCCACAGCGGTCAAACGCCCGCCTTGGTTATGCTCGGCAGACAGATCGATAGTGGAGCCCGCCGCCTGGCGAATATTGCCAGCGCTGCTCTCCAACGTTACATCACCACCCCAGCTGTATTGGGTGGCGTCTTCATCATCAAAGAACTCAACACTGCGGCCAGACAGATCCAGGTGGGCATTGTCGCCCAGGGTCAGGTCACCGTCAGCCGCCAACGTCAGCTTGCCGCTGGGCAGGGCCACCGCAGTGTCCAGACTCAACCCCTGCCCTGCGGTAAGCGAGAACTCCGCGCCCAGCGCCGACAGTTCAGCTGGGTCAGCTGCACCGGCTTGCGGGGCCGCAACACGAATGGTACCGCCCGCAGTAATGTTATTAACCGACCCAGCCTCACCGGTAATCAGCGGTGTGGTGATGTTCAGGTTGCCGCCGCTGTACGACACGCCCTCACCCGGCACATAGGCGCTCTGGCTCTGGTACACCGCCAGCGTGCCCTTATTGTTGGCCGTAATACGGTCACTGGCATTCAGGTTCACATTGGTAAAACCCAGCGCCAGCCGATCCAGCGAACTGATGCCATCCGGATGGCGCCAAAGGCCATAACCAAAGGTAATGCGTTCGGCATCCACCGTCAGGCTACCGCTGCCGGTACCTGCGCCATCGGTTACCACTGCACCGGGGGTATCGCCGGAACCATTCCAGATCAGGTGACCGGTTTCGATCAACGCCACATCACTGGCATCCCCATAGCCATAGATGGCCGGGGTGGTCAGCAGCAGATTATCCAGCAACGACTTGCCATTAGCATCCAGCGTGGACAAGGTGACCGAATCAAAGAAGTTCACCGAGTCAGCGGCAATCAGTTCCAGCGTTTCCAATGCCGGGGCACCCACTGAGGTATCCCCTTGTAGCAGACGCTCCATCACCTGCTGATTGAGCGCCAGGCCGGGTGCAAGCGCGTTACGCGCCGCTGCAGCGGCCAGTGCCTCGGTACTGCCGATATTGAAAGAACCAACGCCCAGACTCAGATGGCGGGTGCCGTAGCGGACGTCATCGTCCAGCTCAAAATCGTTATTGGTGACAAAAGAAATACTGCCTTCGGAATAGAGTTGAGTGGTGCCGGTGCAGTCAACTGTCGCACAACCGCCGATGCGGATATGTCCAGGACCTGAGTTACCAGAACTCTCCGCCGGTGCCAGCCACTGCAAAGTTCCATTGGACACAGCCACGACACTGGCTTTACCCGGCTGATAAATGAAGCCATCATTTGAATCATAGGCTGCATCGCCTTGCCCCAACGTATTGATGACAGCACCTTGTTCAATTTCAATGGCGCTACTGCTGTCACTTTGAAGGCCAGTACTGATCAACATCACTTCCGGCGCAGTCAGAACCGCACCACTGCGCACAGTAATACCAGCGACGGGGTTGCCGTCATCGACGAGCAGCATATTACCACCCTGCCCGTAGTTCACACGTGGCGTCCCGCCGATGGTCAAGCGGTTCACAGCTATATTGTCAAGATCCGATGCTCGTAACGCGGTGGCATAATCCTCGCTGGGCAACCCGCCATCAGAAAGAATCTCTATCCTGTCGCGCAGGCTAAGTGCCGTTATAGCAAGGGTACTGCCATAGCCCCCCTCAGCAGCTTCGCCTAACACATTCCCGTCAAAGCGTAGGCTTAGCTCATCCTTATCCGTATCGCGACTGGCGAAATGCAAGCGCAGGCTTTTAGCATCAGCTTCGATCAGCGCACGTGGCACCCCAAGACGGGCAGCATCAGCACGTACAAAATCGGCATAGCTGGTTTCGTTATATTGCGAATAAGTGCGCAACGTATCCGCAGGCGTCAGTATCAGTTGGCTGGCCAAGCTGTCGCGAATACCCGTACCCGCCACTGACAACACACCAGAGGTAGCAAAAGAACCATTACGCATGGCCTGCGTACCCGTCGCAGTACCCTGCCCGGCCAAGCCATTGATCTCCACGCGGAAGGCACCGGGCAACAAGGCGTAGGTCGATGGCATCAAAGTATAAGTACCCGCCGCCAGCCCCGGTACCCCCGCGCCTATGGTGATCTGTTGACCAACCACAGCATCAACCGCGCCAGCTTCCCCACCCACAGGGGCAACACCTTGCACGCCCGGCACAATGGCATAGACCGGGTTGGTATCCAGGCCTGGTAAGCTCAATCCATCACTGCCAATCTGTACCAGCGGGTTGTAACGGGCATCCGTCGAACCACCACGACCAGACATAAAGCCTGCGCCGGTCAACTCTCCGCCACCGGACAGATCGATGACTGCACCTTGCTGCACATCAACTTGCTGCCCGGACAGGGTCACGCTGCCCGCCGCCAATGTGCCTACGCCCTGCAATTGCACCTCATCACCAGCGTATTGCCACGTCAGCCCATCAGTCGTGCCTCCGTAGGGCATAAGCAGCCCGACAGCACTAGCGGAGGTCAGGCTACCATCCTGTAAATTAACCACCTTGGTATAACGAGCAGAGCCTGAGCCCGTACCCAAGCTCACGGCACCTAGCGGGGCACGGACAATACCACCTTGATTAATCGTATCGGCACCCAGGGTCAGACTACCAAATACGGAGTAAGGCACATCCGGCACAACTTCCGTGGTACGCGCTAAGGTCAGGGTGCGCTCGGGATCATAGTCAAAGTTATTGCCGCGCCAGCCTGCATATATTGCAGCGCTGGTGCCGGTAACAGGATAGAACTGTGCGGCAGCCAGAGTCAGGTCGCCCGCAGTATAGAAAGTGCCCGAACCGAATTGCAGGTCACCCCCGCTGACCAGATTGATATGGTCAAAGCCTGGGCGGACAACAAGCTCACCTCCAATAGTCAACTGACCACCATTACCCAAGCCCTGACCACCGCGCACCTCCAACAACTGACTGGCATCTAGAATTAGCCCGCCAGTCAAAGGATGCGATGTGATATCCATCCACCTGTCAGCGTAGTGCATTCCCAAGTAATCTATTCGTGCGTTTCCTGTTCCCACATTCAGGAACGAACTCGCCAGGCGAATATATGGTGCAGCCAAGCGCACTTGGCTATCTGCAGCCCCTTCAGCCAAGCCCAGCGAACCGGCATACAGATTCAATGCCTGGCCCATGGACAGATTCACATCGCCATCAAAGGCAATCATGCCGCCGCTATGCAGGGTCAGGCTATCAAAGGCGCCCGACTCAATCTGATCCACTCCAATCTTCGCGTGACCATAGACGAGCGAGTCAGCCGCCTGGGCTGCAGTGACATCCGTGGGCAACAAGCTGTCCACCTTCTGCTGGCTGACCACCAGTTCGCGAATCTGGTTTGTACGGCTTGGGGCAGTCCCCCGTGCTGCGCCACTACCAATGGAGATCGATAAGTTACCGCCCGCCGCTCCTGCACCGCCAGCATTGGCGCGTATCTCGCCATCCAGATACAGACCTCTGAGCGAACTCAATGAAATCTGCCCGCCGTGACTGGCAACGGCAGTCGTTCCTTGACCGGCTATATTCAGCACCGCACTGCTACCCGAGGCATCCAGAACCGCCCCTTCGCGCACCACCACGAATAGATCCATACCATCATTGTTGCCATCGCTGTGGTCGGTCTGGTTGCCAATAATGATGCTGCCGCCATTGTGCACTTGGCCATAAGTATTGCCCCAGGCGTCCACCGCTGTAGCAGCCCTTGCGGCCACATCCAGCACAGCGGTTTCACTCAACCAAACGGAGCTGCCAGCGTCTGTACTCGCAGTAGAGGACGTAGCCTGACCCAGCTCAATGCTCCCTCCCCAAGCTTGCAAAGTACCGTCCACAGTCAACTGGCCAATACTCTGTAGTGAGATGGCTTGGCCTGGGTCAACGGCGATGCGCGCACCACGATCAATATGCAGTTGAGTGGCGACGGCATCCGTGGAGTGACTATTGCCGGCCTGTAAACTCAGGCTCGCGCCTTTACGCTGTGTCAGTACGCCGGTAATTGCGTTCTCCAGATACAGCGGCGGTGTCCATAACTCCAAGGCCCCAGCGTCGCTACCGGTGGCACTCCCTTGGCTGTGCTCACCAAAGCGGTATACCGGCATGCTTACATCGACTTGCGCCCCTTCAACAACTAGAGCACCCAGTTGGCCAGTCACTGTATATTGAGAAAAGCCCTTGGTGAACACATCTTCGGCTAACTGCAGCGGTGCCTGAATAGCTACAGCCTGATTCACCAGAGCACCTGGCTTTACCAGGCTCCCCACCGGCAGCAGCGTATCTATCAGTGCCGCCTGGCCAGCTTGAACGGTATAGGTTGGGGTCGATAGTTCCGTTACAAACGCCGGCATTTCATAACCTGCAGGCAAGTAACCGCTGTTTATTCGGGTGACCCGAGTACCCTCCGGCACCACCCTGTTGGAGCCGGTATTCCCACGATAACGATTGGCGGAAGAGTTGCTGCCATTGACATAGACATCCAAACCGGTGCCGTTCAAATCCCAGCCGCCGGGACCAACGACAATATCCAGGGTATGCCCGGTATTGGTAAAGTTGATCTGTGTTGGCAGTATCTGATTGGCAAACACTTTGTCGTAAGTGGCATTTGCCGGCAAGGTCTCCCCGGCCAGAACAGTCAGTGGCTCATCCAGCCGGACAGCAATCGGCGCGGCTTTGCCTGCCTCCAAATACTCTGCGTTCTGAAACAGCGGCTGGTCACCTACGACAACGGCAGTCCCCGTTTCAATACTCAAAGTACCGCCACCCTGCACGCCGTAACCGTGGATATCGCTGTTCAGCACCAGCGCACCAGAACCGCCTTGGGCAGCCGCCCCTAGGGTTACATTGCCGCCGCGCCCACCCTGCTGATTTCCACTAGACAACAAAGCCGCACCAGAAGATACATCAATCAAACTGCCTTCGTTCAGGGTGATATCGCCGCTGCTGCGAACTGAAACGCTGCCACCGTTCTGGTAGGGCAAGGCGCTGGTGTCCGTTGGGTCCAGCAACAGATTGCTCCATAGGCCTCTGGCGTTAATCTTTACACCGTCCGCCACCGTGACGCTAGGCGTGGTGCCAGTGCCCTCTGCCGCGTTAAGCACGACATCCTGAATATTGGTATTCAAGGTGCCGATCTGGTTAAGCACGTTGCCCATCTGGATAGCACCACTATGGGCGGTCAGGTCGGCATTGACATCGACCTGTGGGCCATAGAGGGTAATGTTACCGGCATGGCCAGCCGCGAGGTCATTATCCACTCTGATGCTATTGCCGGCAGCCACCTTGATGCCGCCCAGATTGAAGTCATTCAATTGGTCGGTATTCAGGTATAAGGTGCCGTTGCGGTCTTCCGGCAGTACCTCGGTCAGATCCAGGCCGGCGGCAATATTGCCCGCCGTATTGTTGAAGATAATGTCCTGGATGGTATTGCTGGTAGCGGTCAGCCGATGTTGAATGGTCCCACTGTCCTTAACATAGAAGGGTACGTAATCCCCCACCACCAAATTGGCACCACGGGCTACGGCTTTCTGCGATTGGTTATAGCCATCCAGCCCGGCTTGGGCGGCCTGATTCTGGCGATCGCCCTTATAGGTGTCGCCAACAATATCCCCTTCCAGTACCGCATTACTGGTACCGATGACCAAAGTGCCGGCATCCCGGCCTACGGTATAGCCGTTTTCCAGTCGGGATCTGGGGGTAATCAGCGGGTTCCACCAGGACTGTTTCTGGCCCCAGCGGTCGCTGTTCAGCTCATAGCCTTTGTAAATGCCGGTATACAGCAAATCACCCGGTGCACTGGAGACTTCATAGAGTCGGCCATCGGCACCTTTGAGCCAGGACAGCTGAATCTCACCGCTCTGCACATCCAGGGTGCCGCCGGACAGGTTGATCTGTGAGCCTTGCTGGGTCACCACATCGTTACCGGTAAAGATAACGCTACCGCCCTGGGCCATCCATTCGCCTACACTGTGGCCCTGGGTACCCAGATAACCGCTGACCTCCAGTAATCCACCCTTGGTGTACCAGCGGTCGGTTTCATAACCGTTGGTACCGGCTGGCACATGCACCAGATCGCGCACATCGACCCAGACCTCGTTGCTGGCCAGATGGCTGCGGCCATTGTCCTCGTCGCTATCGCGGTTAACTGATGAGTCGCGCAGCTCGTTGCCCTGGATATTGACCTTGACACTGTTATTTTCCATGGCGACTTTAACGCCTACGGCACCGGAGACATCCAGAGTTGCGCCATCGCGTACCAAGCTGCGTTGTGCTGCATCCACCGCAATCTGGCCGCCGGTAGCGAGGGTCATGGACCCCGTCTCGAAGTCCACGGTGCCGTTGCTGGTGATTTCGATCAGTGATTGGTCGCGGCGATATTGATCCGCGGGGACGATATTATTGCCTGTTCCATCACCCTGCACGGGGCCCTGCAGGCCATCACGCTGACTATCCAGTGCGGTTGTATCGGTATCTTCCAGCAGGATGGCCGTTGTGCTGCCTTCAGCCAAAGTGATATTGGCATCGGTACCGCTGGCGTTCAGGTGTACTGTACCCCGGTTATTGACCGAGGTGCTGGAGAGCAACACACCTTCCTGCCTGACCTGATTACCGGTCAAGCTGATATCGCCGGTGCTGGCCTGGATAATACCGCTGTTGGTTACCGTGCCATTGCCGGTGGTAGTAACTACGTTACCCCGTACGGTGGATTGCAGATCACCACCCGTGGTGGCTTGGCCTCGTTTGATAATAAAGTTATCGCCAGCAGCCATAGCCGTCTGGCCGTTGACAGTATTGATCTCACCAGCGTTCTCAACATTCTGGCCCAGCAACAGGACATAACCGCCGCCCTGGGTGCTGGTTTCAGGTGCATGGGTGCTGATCTGAGCGCCCTGCTCCACCAGCACATCACCGGCTGCATTGGTAAAGGTGGCGCTATTGCCGTTATACAGGCCGTTATTCTCGAACTGGCTATCAGTGATGGCGCCTGCAGCAGCGACCATATTGCGCACGTTGGTTTGGCTGCTGCCGGTAAAAATGACGCCGTTCTGGTTGATGACCATTACGGTGCCGTCAGCCTGCAGTTTGCCGGCGATCTGGCTGGGGGCAATATCGTTGCCGACCACGCGGTTAAGCACCGCATCCCCGGCGTTCTGCTGGATTTGCAGACTGGTATCACGACCGATATTGAAGGTATCCCAGTTAAGGATGGCCTTGGACTCGGTCTGTTTGATGATCAGGTCTCGGTCTCCCACATTGGGTGTACCGTTGGCCCATTGGGCACCTTTCCAGTTCAGTTGGTCACCCTCAGCATTGCGATCCCACAAACCACCCTGCGTATAACCTTCGGGGATCGGTGAACCGTTCTTGAGAGCCGCCTCGCGGGCAGCCTTCTGTGCGGATTGCTGTGCGGCAATCGACGCGGCGGTACGCCCGATATTATTCAGCGTGCGTTGCAATTGGGCATTATTTTTTTGCTGCTTAGCCAAAGGCGGCGGTGTACCTGGGACATGTACGCCGGGGCGATTGGGGTTGGGATTGGGATTGGTAGCTTGCGCAGCACCCTTGGCGGCGAACCAGTCGGAACTGAATGGGCGCGGGGCAGCTTCGGCAGTACCAGCAATCAGCAGCAGTGCAACAGCCTGAGCCAGCGGCCTGCGGACAAATGACGGCCGACTATTCTTGCGGCGGTAAGTGGAGGGTTGTCGCGTCATTACTCTTTCCTTATTGATGCTGCACTGTCAGCACGGCTGCGGGCTGGTCTGCTGGAAAAACATTGCTCTATGGCAAGAGTCGAATGGCAATCAAGAAGACCGAACCATGTCATAAAAATTTAATAATCCGCGCTGACGGAAAAATGTGATGTTGTGCCACATGGGCGGTTCGCGCAAAAAGAAGGCCGGACAGATACGAATACCTGTCCGGCCTGAATCGCTTTGAGTACCGTGCTAGGGGAAGTCAGGTGAAGCACTCAAAGCCGGGACGCACCTTATTGCGGGCGGCCTTTACCATTACATACGTTGGCATTGCCGATGCTCAGGCTGCTGTTGCTTGCCCAGAAGTTATCACGCACAGCATTCAACCAAGCGGCAGGGAGCTTGACGAAACCGGCCTCTTCGATTTCCTGATCATTTAATGTGTAATTCACATCATAATGATTCCCAACGAACTGACGGATTTTGCTTTCATCACCGCTATCGGCATAGCACTGACTGAAGATCAGGTTGGTGGAAGCAACGATCGGGTAGCCAGTACTCGGATTGGCGTTGCTGATACCCCAGGCCAGCGGGTTGTTGACCAGAGCGCCGGCCGGTACAGGAGAGTCTTCAACAGCCGCTTGAACGTTAACTTCAGTTGGCAGGTAACCATTGATTGAGGCAACTACCGTAGCGTCGTCGAAGTCCACTTTATCGGGACTGACGTAGCCAATCGAATACGCAGTGGCTTCTACGGCAGTCACCACACCAGCGCTGCCAACGGCAGGCAGGAAGGTTGCAGCGGGATGCTCTGCAGGCTTGATGGCAGCAACAAAGTCCTTGTTCACGGACTCTACCGCACCGCTGTCAATAGCATTCAGGTGGCGCAGGAAGATTTCGGTTGTGCCACTTTCATCCCCACGGTGGACAACAATGATATCCTCAGCAGGTGCATTTGTCAGGCCCAGCTGACTATCGTCCCAGCGGGTGATTTCACCACCGAAGATCTTAGCCAACTGCTCACTTGTCAGGTTCAGTGTGGGAAGCCCCGGTACGTTGAAGGGCACAGTTACCGAAGTAAGTACCGACGGCACTTGGATCAGCGCGCCGAAGTTGGCGCGACCATTAGCATTGCTTGGATTGTTGTAGGAACCCAGCTCAGCAGCACTCACCAGCGAATCACTGCCAGCATAATCAACGGTGACTCGGGTGGGATAGAACAGAACGTCAGGAGTCAGAGGATTGTCATCATGATCCCACTTGAACTCGTCCGAGTTGTTGTTGAAGAAAGCACGCTTGCCCGCGCCGCTGCCTACACCAACGTAGGGGTTGAAGCCTGCACCATCATGGAGAATACCAATGCCGTGGTCGTCATATGGTTGGCCATTAGCATCAGTGGAAGCATTGGCCTTGCCATACAGACCTTCCGGCAGAGTAGCACCGCCACCCACAACGGCTGCCGAAGCAGCGCCAGCCATACCCATAACACCTACTGCAACCAACGCCGCCAGGGCGCTCTTACGAAACTTAGTCATTCTAACAACTCCTGCATATAAGAGGATAATTGGAATTACTGGTTACCGAATTACAGTGGGCATTCATGGTGTGGCTATGCCTGCCTCTCCTGCCCTCGCCACCACTCGGTGACAGCTCAAGATTGGCGCCTCCTTATTACAGCCCCGCTAAAAAAGTTACGTAACACTGAAGAAAAGCGATTTATTTAAAACTCATAAAAACAAATCAAAAATCTTAATGCATAACTCGATGCAATCCATCAAGTCATTGAATTCACAGGATTTTACTGAGAAATCCGGAAACCCGACCCACACTCACAAAAATATAAACACGCACTTTATTACCTGAAACATGACAGGCTCGCTTAAAAAGTTACGTAACATGCATAATTATTGAAACCAGGATGAAAAGCGGCTTTTTGTTCAGCCGAGGTAGATTGTGTAGCAGAGATAGTTAGTCGGATATCTGATTCCGACAGGGCTATGAAAGGTTACAGCTTTTTTATGCCACGAAAGGCTGTGAAGATAGTCTGGGTAGACTCCGGCTCGGCCATGTGCTCTGCCGCCTTGCCCAGGAGATCCCATACTCGCTTGATCCGGGCGAATGCTTTTCTGTGTTCCTCGCTATGCGCGCACCAGCGCCGAAAGGCATTTGCTTCCTGCTCGGTGACACGCCCTGACGTCAGACGTAGCAACCATTCCAGAGCCTGATCCTGCACCTGTGATTCGGACCCGAGCTTGCAAAGGTTAGTGTTTTTCGGCCTCGGCGGGATCATGCTCATCCTCACATTTCAAACGTCTTCATACTCAATCGTGAGCGTGCCCAGCTTCTTGCCCAAGGTGAGACCTTTGTCAAGCAGCTTCTTCTTGAGCCGATACAGTTCCATCGCAGTGCTTGAGCAGGCAGCGACAAAGTGGTCGTCTTCCTTGACGTAATACCCGAACTTGCATTCCACACCGTCGATGACGTCTTGCCAGGTCTTATGGGGCTGATATGGCAGAGCAATGCCGTGCTCATGGGCGATGGCACAGGCATACTCGTGGCAGGTTTTCTTCATCGGTGCGTTTTCAATCAGCTCCCGGATGAAATCCCTTTTCTGCTGTCCTGCCTCAGCCAGCCTTGCATCGCGGTAGGGGTTATCTTCGATGAGGTCGGCCATCCGGAACTTCCACTGCGCGTCATCCACTGGCTGAATGCATGGCTGCTGTTTCAGCCACACGTGCAACATCAGCATCAGAGGCTGCGCCTGGTTCAGTTCAAAGAATGCGCTGTCTTTCCTGCCGAGCCAGCGGTCGACGCTGCCGTTTGCGGGATGATTGACACCGTCCCGCGCAGACACCGCTGTCAGTATCTCGTCAGACACGTTCAGGTACATGGCTATATCGCGAAACAGCAGCTGATACGGAATGGCACCTATCGCCCCAAGCGCCGCATCCAGCATGCGTTGCACTGCCGGCGAACAGCCGCCGTTGGTAAGGAACTGTTCATGCCCACCGCTACTCACCTGCTCAAGGTATTGCAAAACCTGCCTATGGTATTGCAGCGGCATCGGCAGCTCATCGGCTGTATAGCCGCCAAAAACCATCAGAGCGTTGCTGATTTCATTCAGAGCCGCACTGAACCCATTAGGAGAAGCCCCGTCATACACGCCTCGGCGTACCGGCACGGTACGAATGCAACTCTCTTGAATATCAGCCCCATCAAAAGGACACATGCCCCACCCCGCTGATGCCCTGACTCTGCCCTGCCCCATGCTTTCGTATTAAGGAACGCAGAGCAGACGCTGTTTCCGTCAGAAGCGTTAAAACCTGAACCCCCTGTTTTCCGAAGCCATCGAGAGAAGCTTGGTGACGGCTTTTACGTGGCTCTTTCTATATAGACGTTTGGGGAGCCCCCAAACCGAACCAGGTTTCTGTTTTTTCCAAAAAACCCAGGGTCGTCATCAACACCCCTCAAATTACATAAATTTTTTAATATATCCTTCACAATCCACAACAAGAATCACGCTGAATAACGTCGCCATATTTTTTACTGGCTAATGGGTTCGAAAGTAAGCGAACATCATTTATAATGTAGGCTCCGTTCGCCAAGCTTATCGGATATTTACACACATGCGCCACGATGACGGTCGTAAACTTGATCACAAAACATTAGAAGCCATT
>Ga0208180_1000196_pt1 | contig 58735 bp, 78 predicted proteins | sample MalvireepMed_s16_FD_184241 | JGI IMG/M metagenome (GOLD analysis project Ga0208180, IMG submission 184241) | Marine viral communities from the Global Malaspina Expedition - Malaspina viral metaG DeepMed_s16 (SPAdes) (version 2) | ecosystem: Environmental > Aquatic > Marine > Oceanic | place...
TGAAGGTGTGATCGACACCATCATCATTGACGAGCTTGCGGTCTACCGTAATGGCAAGAGCAAGCGCACGAAGCAGATGAAAATCCTCGCTGCCGGTATGGAGTGGGCATGGGGTATGACCGGCAGCCCGATGCCGCGCTCGCCCACGGATGTCTGGTCGCAATGCCAGATCATCACCCCGCACACCGTGGACAAATACTTCAACGCATTCCGCGACAAGCTGATGTATAAGATCAGCCAGTTCAAGTATGCGAACAAGCCGAAGGCCGTCGAGACTGCCTACTCGTGTATGCAGCCAGCCGTGAGGTTCACGCTTGATGACGTGGTGGAGTTACCCGAGAAGGTAATCCGCACCCAAGACGTTGCCATGAGCGCGAAGCAGATGAAGGTTTACAAGGCGTTGACTTCCGCTTGTCACGCTGCTATTCATAATCACGAGATCACAGCGGCTAACGCTGGAGCGGTTATGATGAAGCTTCTTCAGGTTGCCACTGGCTGGGTCTATGACAAGGATCGCAACGTGGTTGGCCTTGACGGCGAGCCCCGGCTTGAGGCTCTGCTGGAAGCCATTGACGGGTCGTCCAACAAGGTGCTGGTGTTCGTCCCGTTCATCCACTCGCTTGCTGGTATCTCCGAGCGCCTGACAAGGGAGGGTATCGAACATGCTTGTGTGTCTGGCGAAACCAACGTCAGCGACCGCAGCAACATCTTTAACCTGTTCCAGAACACCGATAAGTACAAGGTCATCCTTGCACACCCCCAGTGCCTAGCCCACGGGATCACGCTTACCACCGCCGATACGATTGTGTGGTTTGCCCCGGTGACCTCGCTCGAAACCTATGAGCAGGCCAACGCCCGTATCTCGCGTGTCGGCCAGAAGAACAAGCAGCTTGTTTTGCACCTACAAGGTACGGCAGTGGAGAAGAAAATCTACAAGCTGTTGCAGAACAACCAACAAGTACAGAACAGCTTCCTCGACATGTTCGCAGACGCAACCATGTCCAACCCCATTACCTAGTGAGGTAACCATGGAAACCGAAAGTGCCCTAAAGCAACGGGAATGGCGGCTGAAAAATAGGGAGAAAGCCATTGCCAACGCCAAGAGGGCGTATGAGGTTCGGAAGGCAAAAGACCCTGAAGGGCATAGGGAACGGCAACGTAAATTGATGGCTAAGTGGAGAGCCAACAACCCGGAGAAGGATAGGGAGGCGGATAGAAGGTATAAAGAAAAGAGCAAGCACAAGCGCAGGGAAACCCAGTATCAGAAAAAGTACGGGATCACTGTCGCTCAGTTCGACAAGATGTTTGCCGAACAAGGCGAGTGTTGCGCTTTATGCAAGGGCGATGCCGGGAAGAACGGGTGGCAAGTAGACCATTGCCATACCAACGGAGACGTGAGGGGGATATTGTGCCACAGGTGTAATCTGGCACTAGGACTTTTTCAGGATGATGTTCAACGGCTTAGGGAAGCCATAAATTACCTAGTGAGGTAACCATGCACACCGTAAAGACCACCAGACTTCGCGATGCCTTCAGCTTCAGGGAGGTGGAGTTCTTCGAGGTCCACACGTCCGTTATCACTCGTAAGTTTGACGACGAGAAGTCGTTCGAGACTTACGAACCGGAGATCGCGCCGCTCGATGTGATCGAGGGTATGGTCAGGGAAGTCGGCGTCGTGAAGAAGTGGGAAGTAATACGCTGCACCCGCACCCTCCGCGCTGTAGCCCGTGCCTTGGTTGTTAGGAAGAAGGATGGGGAGGTCCGTCAGTTCCTGTTGGAGAGCGACCAGTTCGACAACTACCTGATGGCATCGGTTGAGCGGGCTATCTCTGCCCTGCAATTCTAACCCCATTACCTAGTGAGGTAACCATGCTGGACCAAGACAAAGAAATACTCCGCATCTGGGACGAAGCGGAAGAAGACTTCCCCGACAAGTCAACCGAGTGGCTGATGCAGTACACATGCGATATGTATGTGGGGCAGTTCGGCAAGGAAATTGACCACGGGGATGTCGCCGTAGCTCTGTCTACCCGCAATGTCGGATAACCGCGAGAGCAGAAAGGCTTGGGATAAAATGGTTCAGGAGGATTTGAGCAAGCGTCTCTTGCGTGCACTTAACCGGGTGCTGGATGCCGTCCAGTGCCGGGACGATCTGGATGACCTCTACAAGCACGGTATGGCACAGGCCGAGATAGAGGAAATCAAGCAGATATACCGTGACCTTGGCAAGTGAGTATGCCCATTCCTCCGAGCTTGTAGTAGTCAAGCAAGTGGGGGAGTGGCGGCTTACCAAAGGTCCGAAACACCCCGAACACACGGTCTGGCACCGTGGCACCATCGTAGCAACTGGCAGCGACAAGCTTGCCACCAGAGTATTCACGGAGAAAGCAATGAGCGAAGAAACCCCCGGCACCGATCTCGCCGTCAACGAGCAGACCGCCGCCGTTACCTCCGAGGTAGCGCACTCACCAGCCGCCCCCAAGGTTGTTGACATCGACACCAGAGTAGGGCAGTACATACGGCTCCGCGACAAGATCAAAGAGCAGGACGACGCGCACAAGGAAAAGATGCGCCCTGCACGCGAGGCGCTGGAGAAGTTGAACAGCATCATGCTGGAATACCTCCAGTCGGTTAAGGTGGACAGCGCGTCCACTGGTAGTGGTACCGTCTATCGCACCATGAAGAAGTCCGCGACCATTGCTGATGGCGATGCCTTCATGCGCCATGTCATCGGCAACGAGGAATGGGAACTGATGGACAAGAAGGCTAACGCTACGGCAGTCGAAGCCTTCATCGAAGAAAACGGTGTGGCACCTCCCGGCGTCAATTACAGCGTCACTGCCGTTGTCGGTGTTCGCCGGAAATAGTTTGTAGTCTTTCTAAATACCTCTTGACAACCCTTTAGTCACCTGCTATATACGGCGGGTTCAACCGGAGACAAAAATGTCCAACCTCGTTCCGGCCAACTTCGGCCAAGTTTCTTCCCGTTTCGCCCAGACCCCCGTACAGGACGATCTGTCCTCGGGCATCCAGACTTCCTTTGGCCTGATCGGCTACAAGGGCAAGGTGTGGTCGATCCGCTACCGTGGCGACGAACAGCAGTTGATGCGTGATGACGGCGACGGCCCTCGCGGTTCCGTCGAGGTTGTCATCCTCAAGGCATCGGGTCAGATTTCCAAAATCTGGTACGAGCATGGTTACGTCGAGGGCTCGAATTCGGCACCCGACTGTTTCTCCAACAACGGCGTCGTGCCCGATCCGACTTCCTCCAAGAAGCAGTGCGACACCTGCGCCCTCTGCCCCCACAATCAGTGGGGCTCGCGCATTACCCCGGCAGGTAAGCAGGGCAAGGCTTGCTCCGACAGCAAGCGCCTCGCAGTCGTCCCGGCACAGGACATCGAGAACAGTGCTTACGGTGGCCCGATGCTCCTGCGCGTCCCGGCAGCTTCGTTGCAGGACGTTGCTTCCTACGGCCAGAAGATGCAGCAGCTTGGCTACCCGTACTACGCGGTGTCCACGCGCATTGCCTTCGACCCGGAGGAAAGCTACCCGAAGTTCCTGTTCAACGCCGTTCGCCCCCTGAACGACGCTGAAGCCGATCTGGTCCTTGCCATGCGCGACCAGCATTCGGTGGATCGCATCTTGAGCGAGAGCGAGTTTGCCACGCCGACCCCGGCACCGGCGGCACCCGACCTCGCCAGCGCCTTCGAGCAGCCGCCCCAGACTGCCCCGAAGACTGAAGCGAAGGTCGATCCGGCTCCGACCCAGACCGGCCCGACGCCCGAGCAGCAGGCGGCTATCGACAAGGCAGCCGCTGATAAGGCCGCAGCCGACAAGGCAGCCGCTGATAAGGCAGCCGCTGATAAGGCCGCAGCCGACAAGGCAGCCGCTGATAAGGCCGCAGCCGACAAGGCAGCCGAGCAGCAGGCAGCCGAGCAGGCAGCACAGCAGGCGGCGGCGAAGGCAGCCGAGCAGCCGGTTACCTCTGAAGGTAACACCACGAAACCTTCGGGCTTCGGTGCGACTGCCCCGGTCAAGGCGGCTGAAGACAAGCCAGCCGAACAGCAGGCGGCGGCAAACACTGCCCCGGCTGGTTCCTCATCCTTCGAGGCTGACCTCGACAGTATGCTGGACGAACTTCTCTAAGCCATCCTCACTGGTGGTATAGCCCATCACAAGGGCGACGGGCCTAACAACCCGTCGCCCAATTCATCTGGGAGCAAACCCGCGTAATGGCATCAGATTACAAACAAGCGCGTATGTTCCTTGCTCGCGTTCTACCATGGCCCACCGAGGACCGGCAGCAGGAATACGTCAACCTTCACCACACCTTTATCCCGAACGGTAAAGAGGGCAAGACGGACAAGAACGGTAAGCAGGAAACCGGCATGACTGGCCGTGCTTACCGCGACGTGGGCGAGCTAGTCGGCTACATGAAGTTCGCGGATGGCCTGTCACGCAACCGGGACTTCTACTTCTGCACCTCGACCCAGAACTACGCCATCCCGTCAGTCAGTGGTAAGGGCAAGCCCTACCTCAAGGCCGCTAGATCGTCGGACGCTGCAACCTTGCATAAGGCGCTGTTCATCGACTGCGACTTGAAGGACGGCGACCACGGCTACGCCAGCAAGAAAGAACTCATCACCGCTCTCGCCGCCTTCCTCAAGGCGACCAAGCTCCCCAAGCCCACGATCTTTATCAACACGGGCGGCGGCTACCACATCTACTGGGTTCTCGCCACTCCCCTGCCGACCGACGAATGGTCGAAGCTGGCCTATGCTCTTGCCGAGGCAACCAAGCGCGAGGGCCTGAAGTGCGACAGCCAATGCACCATCGACGCATCGCGCCTGTTGCGTATACCGGACACGAGGAACTTCAAGTACGATCCCCCGCGCCCGGTTACCATCGAAGGTACCCCGCTGGACTTCGATTACTTCAACGAGAAGATTTCGGCAGCACTGGAGCCTTACAAGGTTGCGGTGCCTTTTAGCGTTAAGAGTGTCAATGTCTCCATGCTCCCGCCGCGCCCTGCTATCGAGGGTGTGTCGGACCTCACGGCTGGCATCGACATGTCGAGCTATGCACCTGTCACCATCGACAGCCTGATCCCAGAGTGCCCGTTCATTGCTGACGCCATGTCCAACGGCGGCGTCAACAACCCCAACCCGCTCTGGAACCTGACGACCCTCATTGCCACGTTCACGGAGAACGGCAGGTCGAACGCCCACACCATGTCGAAGGGCCACCAGTCATATGGTCCCGGCGAGACGGATGAGCTTTACGACCGGAAGGTACACGAGAAGACGACGCGCAACATGGGCTGGCCCAAGTGCCAGACCGTGGCATCGTCGGGCTGTTCCTTCTGCGCCGCCTGCCCCCACTTCAAAGAGGGCAAATCTCCCCTGAACTTCGGCAGCAAGGTTACCCCCCAAGGTAATACCCTCCCCAATGGACAGGGGAGCCCACTGGGAGGCGTTCAGGGGTCGGGGGCTCCTACCCTACCCGGAATAGCACAAAGCCCGTCAGCGGCCCTGCTAGCCGGTCCTACGATCATCCCCGGAACGGGTGTCCAAGACCCCGATCTCCCGAATGGGTACATCCGCGACCAGCGTGGTATCGTGATGACCCAGAACCTCCACGACGATGGCACCAGCACATGGTACCCCGTCAGCAACTATCCAATGACCTCGCCGTGGATGCAGCGCGATCCTTGGAGCATCAACTTCACTACTGTTACCGAATTCAACAAGACCTCCCAAGTGTGCGTGCCGTGTAAGGAAGTCGGTACGGGCGAGATGAAACGGGCTCTCCAAGAGCAGGGTTTCATGGTTACGGGTGGCCTTCGCGGCTTCGGTCTAATATCGGATTTTATCATGGCATGGGTTACGAAACTCCAGTCGCAGAAGGACATGATTATCACGTCAGTGCCGTTCGGCTGGATGGTGCGTGGCGGTAAGACCCATGGCTTCGTGTATGGCGGCAAGCTGCACACGGCCAATGGTGTAGAGCCAGCGTCCAACACCGATCCCGAGTTGGCCCGTCAGTTCGAGCCCACGGGTGAGCGCCAGCATTGGCTGGACGCCGCCAAGATGATTACCGATCAGCAGCGCCCCGGCCTCGACGCCATCATCGCGTCAGCGTTCGGTGCACCGTTGGTCCGCTTCACGGGCCACAGCGGCTTGCTGATGTCTGCCTACTCCATGGAGAGCGGCATTGGTAAGTCCACCGCCCTCCGCATTGCACAGGCAGTATGGGGTGATCCCGTTAAGGCCATCCAGAGCCTTAGCGATACGCAGAACTCCGTCCTGAACAAGCTGGGCGAACTCCGCTCCCTGCCGATGTTTTGGGACGAATTGAAATCGGAGGAAGATACCAAGAAATTTGTCGATACAGTTTTCCGCCTTACGCTCGGCAAAGAGAAGTCGCGTATGCGGTCCAACGTAACCCAGCGGACCCCCGGCACATGGCAGACGATCATGGTGTCCGCGTCGAACGAGAGCCTTATGGACGTTGTAGCCTATAAGACCCGTGCCACCACAGCAGGTATCTATCGTGTGTTTGAGTATACGCTGGCCCCGGCAGCGCCGGGCAGTCCCGGTCAGATCGACCCGACCTTGGCCCAGCGCATGACCTCCAAGCTGAATGACAACTATGGCGTCATCGGTATGGAGTATGCGGGTTACCTCGGAAGTAACGCTGCCATGATCGAGAATGACATGGCAAACACCATGTCGCAGATCGGCAAGGAAGTCGGTATGCACGCCGACGAGCGTTTCTGGATCGGGCTTATCGCTTCGATCCTTCTGGGGGCAAAGTACGCCAACCTTCTGGGCTACACCCAGATCGACCAAGTGCTACTGAAGTCGTTCATGTATAACACCTTGCAGGACATGCGCCGCGAGCGCAACAGCCAGCCGGTGGATATGCGGAATGTCGTCAACGTGGTGAACGTCCTCGGTCGGTTCCTCAATGACCGCCGTGCGAAGCACACCCTCTACACGTCCAGCATCCATCGTGGACGTGGTAAACCGGCAGCGGGTACCATCCAGATCGTGCGGGACCATACCCGGCTGGATGCCATCCATGTCCATGTCGGCGTGGACGATCACATCGTCCGCATCGGCCAGTCCTACCTTCAGGAATGGCTCAAGGACAATAACTACCCCCGCCACGTCTTCATGCGAGCAATGGAGACAACCCTAAACTCGAAGACCGTACTGGCAAGGCTCGGTGCCGGTACAAATTTGACTGGTGCATCCGAATACGTTATCGAGATTGACATCAGCGGTACGCCTTCCCTGAACTTCATTGATGAGGCATGACAATGACCACCGAAAAAAACCAGCCTGACAACGACAACCCGACCGAGGCCGAACTTGATAACTTCATGGTGGATTTTATCCAGCGTGTTTCCCGGTCCTTCAGCACCTTCCGTACCATGATACAGTTGATGTCTGGTGTTGAGATGGACATGGTGTTGGTAGCTCGCCCGAAGATCGACGGGGAAGCCCACGGCAACATGATCTTCTCCAACATCAACTCACGGGAGGATGTCAAGGCAATGCTGCTCTCGGCGTCGGCATCGACAGAGACGGCAGTGAATGGGAACATGCCTGTTCGACCATCGGACACTACCGCCCACTAAGGTTACCCCATGAGGTAACAAAAAACCCCCCGGCGCTAACCGGGGGGTTTTTCTTTGTCTGGAGTTCTGAAGGTTTAGAAGTTCCAACCATCTACAATGAAGAATGCGACGGCGATACCTAACAGAACTGCGATCATTGCACGAGGCCAGCCGGGTATATAGTTCAATGGTCGGGGACCGATCACAACTCGGCGCGCACTCAAATGCAGCAAGGCTGCGATCAGGGCAACACACCGGAAGAACGTAAGCGGACTGTAGAAAACATCTGGCCTAAGCTGCTGCACTGGTACGATCACATTCCAGAATGTAACATATCCGGCTTGGCAGGCGATTGCAGCAAATATGAGCATGATGCCCATCGTAAGACTATCAATGTATGACAGTTGGTCGTTCGGTCGTTTCAAAGTAACTTTGGCAGACGGCCAATAGGCGTGCAGGACCGCTAGACTGGTGAAGAACAACGTACTCCCCACGTAGACGTAGAAAGTCGGCGGGTCTGTTACCAGTGAGGTAACGAAGAACAGCACTAGAAAAAGCAGCGTACCGCCTACCAGATGCCACTTTTTGAAGTCTATCATTGCGGTACCTTTCCTTCCACGCGGTTTAACACACCTTGTATTACCTCGCGGGTAAAAATAGCGTCCCTTGTCTGTTTCTGCGATGACCTTTGCAGGTCGATATAGGCCGTCTGATTGAGGATCGAAGCCTCTTTCAGAGCCAGCGACAGGTTACTGTCGTCTGGCTTCTCGATTGGTTTGGGCTTAGGAGCCTTGCAGAATATCCTGCTGAAGATGTGGGTCATCTTAACCCGCCCTTGCATGGGACTGCAAAGCCTCTAGCCTCCGCTGTACGTCTTCTATTCCCTTCATCAAAGCCGCTCCCCTTTCATGCCATCGTTCGCGATTGTTATTTATGTCGCGAACTAGGGATGCAAAGCCCACCACTAACTGGTTGATGGCTTCGGTTCTCGCACCAACGGTTGTTTCAAAACCGTTGATAGCCGTGGTGTTGCGGTTTAGTGCGTTCAGTATTTCCGCGAACTCTGCAAGCCGTTTCTCGTACTGTTCTAGGACCGCTTTCTCGGCCTCTTTCGTTTCCTCATCCCGTGCTTTCTGGCATTCCGTCTGCCTCCTGTCCATCCACCAGATGACGATGAGGGACAGGACGAAAAGTATCCATCCTGTCCCTTGCGTCAGAAGGGAGCCAAGTCCCTGCTGAAGAAATTCTTCAATCATTACTTCTTGTTCCAGCCACGGTTGGCAGCCTGTGAGCGGACCCGGAGGTTACCCTTGGAGGTACCGCCTCCCGAACGCTGCGGCTTGATGTGATCCACATCTTTGCCGTCGCCCTTCTTGACCCGCCCCTCTTTCTCCATCATGCGACGGGCCTTGTTGTTATTGGATCGGGCCTTCACGTTCTCTGGGCGAGCATCGTATCCGGCATTCTTGCGCTTGATCTGCCCCGGTGTACGGTGGGAACTCGGATCGCGCTTCTCTCCATTCTCTGCCATTTCGGTTACCTCACAAGGTAATGGTTTAATAGTTGTAGGTCTGGTTTACGGTGTCGAACAGTTCCTTCTCACGTCCGCGAGGCCGGATGCCCTCGATGGTCTTGAGGCGGTCTGCCTTCATCTGCTTCTGGTATCCTCGCAAGTCGCTGATCGAAAGCTTGGCTTCGTCAGGCTGGGTCTTGTTCCAAGCCTGTATCTCCCGCCAGAGACGCCCACGGGCAGCGCCACTTGCCTCCAGCCAACTGCGCTGGAAGTCTGTACGGGAAGCATTCATCTTATCCCGGTTACGGTAGAAGTTACCGCTGCGCTCGAAACCTTCAGCCTCTCGTGCCGGGGTAAACCCTAGCGTTCTAGTGACGGCTTCGCGTGCAGAGTACGGCGACATTACTTGCTTGCCGCTTCTATCACTCTTAACGCCTTCTGTATAGGCCCTATAGGACTTGACGCTATCCGAGAACAGCTTGATCGGCACCAGTCGCTCGGCAGCCTTGAGCATGTCGCCCTCGGCCAGATTGGTAACGCCCTTGGCATAGTCCATGGCGAGGCCAGCCGGGGCACCAGCGAGGGTATCCCACATATACGCCTTCAAGTCCTGCGCCTCGTTAGACCGGGGCTCACCGAACCCACCCATGAGCGTGTCGATGCCCATGCGGGTGGACAGGTCGATCCCGATGCCACGGGTCACACCACGAGAAATCATCTCGCCAGCCGTCTTACCGAACATCTCGGTAGCCGCCTCGCGCTGTGCATTCTCGATGTCACCCCAATTCCAGTCCGTCAGGCCGAATGCGTTAGCACCCATCACGATGAACTTGATCGGTTCCGTGGGCAGGCCCATGGCACCAGCTATAAGGACGTGCATTCCGATGGTGTAGGACAGAGCCTTGATGGCCTGCGCCCGATCCCCCGGCTTCTCGTTACGGACGGCCCGTGCTGCCTGCTCACCCAGCAACTGGTACATGCCCTGCCCGTACTTCTTGAACTGAAGCGCCAGTCGAAGCACCGGATGGTTGAAGACGGCAGGGGCATTCGTCGCAGAGTAGTTGAACTGCGTCTGGTTGATGATGTCCTGCGCGAACTGGGTCGCACGATCCACATCCCCCGAACGCTCCATCTCTAGCCGGAAGGCCGCGAGCCCAGATACCGAACGGTTGATCGCTTCAACCGCCTTCGGCATCTGGCGCGTGATACCTTCGAGGTAACCAAGGCCAGCGTCGAAACGACCGCCGATGCCTTCCATACGATTGGAAAGCTTGCCCACTTCCAGTCCGCTATCCGTGTCAATGATACCCCTTTCCACCATAACATCTAGGAACATCTGCTCCACCTTCGATTTGAGGCGAGAGCGGATCAGGCTAACAGGGTCGGATGCGACATAATCGCCATTCTTCGCCTTCCGAGCGGTATCAAGGGCACCCTGCCTGATGGTGGCGAGGGAGCCGATGTCACCGTAAGCGCGGCTCATTGCCGTGAACGCACGTCCGATGCCGTAGTGCGAGGCCAGCATGGGCATGGTCGTCATCATCGGCTGGGTAGCGTTGATGACCGAGTACGAGGGCGATGCCAGCTTATCCACAAAAGACACGGCCAGAATACGCTGCACGATGGCGTTGCTCGTCTTGTTCTCCAGCACCACGTTGGGCGAAGTGAGCCGCTTCTTGATCTCGTTGTTCAACTCCTGCCGAACGCCAGCAAAGCCGTCCTGCGGGTTGTCCTTGATGATCGCGTCGAACTCGGCCACCGCGTCGTCAACCAGTGGCTTCGTCTTCAGCTTCGCCACGTAGTTCGCCATGGAGTGCGAATAGTCGGTGGTGTTGCGGAAGAAGTCCTTCGACGCACCCTGTACGTACTGACGCGGCAGGTGCCGGGTCTGGATGCGGGTGGACGAGAGGACGTGAAGCGACATCTCATTGACGGCAGCGAGCAGTTCCTTCGTCTGGTCGCCCGTGAACCCACGGTCAACAGCCTTGCGCTCCATGACCGTGGACAGGCGCTGCATCTGCGAGGACAGGACATCGCCTTGGATGCCATTGTTCTCGAATGCACGGGGCACCGCGTCGGCTACATTCATGCCCGACTTGCGAAGCTCCAGCACGCGCTGGCGAGCCTTGCGTTCCGTGTCGAACATCTCAACGTGGCGGTTCTGGACTGCCACACGGTAGCGTGCTTCGGCGTTGAGGTCGGCAGCAGTGAGCTTGACTTGGTTACCTTCCGGGGTAACGCCGAAATTCTCACCAGTCGTCTTGTCAACGAACACCGTGCGAACGGTCGGGCGCTGCTCGATGCTCTCTGCGTATGCCTCTGCCTCGGCGGCGGTCTTGAACTCAAACTCGTTGTCACCCAGTGCCACACCATTGGATGGTTTCTTGATGGCATAGGTTCCCCGCACCACCCAGTTACCGTGGCGCATGAGCGGGAAGTATGGTCCGTCGATCTTCGACATGACGCCAGCCGCTGCGATGGTGTCGTAGGTATCACCGAGGAACGCCTTGTCAGCGTCGGTGACGGTACGATCCATGATGCGGGTAGCCAGCGCGTCAACCGTCCCAAGGGAGGCTGGCACGTCGAACATCTTCAGCACACCGTTCTTGATAAGCAGGTGGGCCGCTTCGTTCTGCGCGTTCTTGAAGTAGTCCAGTGCCTCGCTGTGCAAGTCCTGAAGTTCCTCGGGCAGAGCCTCATACCGGGCCGCGAGGTCCGCGTGCTGGGCACGACGCCATGCGTCACGGGCTCCCTTCTTGGTGATGTGCTTCTGCTGGTCGAGAGGCCGGTCAGCGAACACGTTGGCGGAAGTCTCGTCGTGCGACAGGGCGGCGAAGTTCTCCCACACCGTCCTGCCGTCCTCACCACGGACCTTGCTGTACTTCTTTTCAAGCCCATGGATTTTCATCAGCATGGGCTCCACCTTGCGGATGCCCTCCAAGGCCAGCGTGCGACGACGCTCGACAAGGTTGGCGATCTTGCGGATGGGGTTCTGGCCCTCGGGGAAGTAGCGATCCGCCACACGAGCAATATTGTCGAACGTGCGGAAGCCCAGCAGCCATTCCTTACCGCGCACCGGCTGCATGTCGCTGCCAGACAGGCGGGTCTGCAATGCCTTCAGGGCTTCCTTACCGATCTTGTCTACCCGGCCTTCCTCCAGCATGGAGCGGAGGTTACCCTTCGAGGTAACCTTGGGCTTCATCGCCTGTTCGCTCACCCGCAGGGCTGCGTCCAGCAGGGTATGGGCACCCTTGGGGATGCCAAGTGCACGACGCACGGTCGCTACCAGCGTGTCCCAGATGGAAAGCGGGAGCTTGATGCCACGGTCGAGGCCCAGCCGGGTCACCAGTTCCGGGGAAGCTGGCAGACGTGCGAGGATTTCCTGCACGTTCGGATCGGACATGCTGTCAGCGACGAACTCGTCAGCGTCGATGATTGCATTCTTCACGAACTGGAATACCTCGGGGTGTTCATCCAGAGCCATAACAAGCTCGGCACGCACCGCATCCACGTCAGCGCGGAGAGCCGGGTTGTCGGCAATCGCCCGTGCCGTCGCGGCGTGGGTTACCTCGTGAAGTACCGTATGGGCCAGCGCCTCCGGGTTGTCGATCTGATCGGCTCGCACCGTCACCCACGACACACCGTTGTCCTCGTAGAACACACCACGGGGGCCACGCTCGCCACCCTCAAGGTTGCGGCCCACAAGGCGTGCCATATCGCTCTCACTGATAATGTGAACCTTCACATCGCCAACAAGCTTGGTCAGTGCCTTGCGCCCCATCTCTGCAATGGCGCGAGGGCCAGCGGAGCGGGAGCTAATGTCCAGCGAAGCCATGATCGACTTCGCATCCATCGTGGCTAGCGGCTGGGCCAGTTCGTAGGTGTCTGGGTCGTAGACCGTGTTCGACGGTCCATCGTCCAGTTTACGGACGAGAGCTTCCCTCGGAGTATCCGGCGTAGCTTCAAGGGCACGGGAAGCCGCAAGTTCATCGACGGCACCATGAGGCTTTTTCGTGCGAGGCGAATTCTTCCATGCGTTAAATTCCTCCAGTGTCATGGTCTGCATGTCACCGATGCGCGAGAAACCGCTACCATCGGAGAAACCGGCGTCGTATGCGGCGAAGGCTTCCGCCTCACCCTTGAACCCCATCATCACCTTGTGTTCGTCAAAGCGGCCCGTATCCGGGTCGATCTGATCCACCACGAACACATGCTGTGCGTCATGGTCGGGGCCAAGGTACACGTCAATGGGGTCACCATCGGCACCCTTCGTACCGAGGATTTGACCGTAATCGTTCTTGAGCTTGACCGACCACTTCGGCCCGTTCGGGTCTTTGTTCGTGCGGACGGAGCCCTTGGGGTTCTCGATGGCGATGGTGTTACCATGCAAGGTAACCCGGCCCTTCTCGTAATTACCGGCCTGCACCTGTGCCACGGACGGATTGGTATTCGTCTCGCCACGAGCCGTCTGGACGCGAGCCTTGATGGCCTGCATCTTCTGGGTCTGTGTCTTGGGCTTACTTTCCGAGGTAACAGTAGTTTCAGATGCAACCGAATTGGAGGGGGTCTGGGGAGGCGTCTTGACCTTCCGGCTACGGACCCGCTCGACAACTACTTGACGCGCTTCCTTGCGCCCTTCCTGCGCCGCCATGGCACGGTCAAGAGCTTCTTCAACCCGCGTGGGGATGGTTTCGGAGGTCGGAGGGACACTTCGGTCGGCCTTCCTCGGCTTTCCTGCATTCGGCTTGCCCTTCTGCTGGCGCTCTGCAAGGCGCTGAAGAACCAACTCACGAGGGCTAGGCTCGCGGGTCGCGTTCTCCGTCAGGTCAATATCATCGGGCAGCACTTCAGCGACACCAGCATCGGCGTCTTCCTGCTCGCGCTCCAGAATGTTCTGGGGATCGGCTGCGTCGGTCGCGGCCTTGTCCCGCTTGATCGTGTCCACGTCAATGTCACCGCCACGACCCATGGCAGCGTCACCCTCTGCGCGGCGCTCCGCTATGGCAGCGTCACCAGCACCGGCGCGGATGTCCAGTTCCCGTGTCAGGAAACGCTGGAAGTCGTCCTTACCCGGCTTCTGCATACGGGCAAGCCTGTTCGCCTCGGAAAGCAACACGGCTTCCGGGGTGTAGGCCATATCGCCCTTGGTCACGTTGTTGATGGCCTTCGGGATTTTCACGCCAGCGGCGGTTGCATCCGCAACCATCGCCTTGACGCGATCCAGAACAAGCCCCCGTGCCGTGGTGACCTTCTGCGGCTTGCGGCCAAGGTAGGCATCCGCCTCGACCTCTGCCGGGGCATACTTCTCGGCCAGTGAACGTGACGTGTCGTTAAGGGCCTGACGGGCAGCGATCTCTTTCGCCGTGTAGTTCTTACCCTTGCGCTGCGTCTCGACGGCAAGAGGGGCTTCTGCGGCGGCGAGGTTGGTCGCCACACGCTCGGCCTGCTGGGCGGCGAAGTCGGGTCCGGTACGATCCTCCAGAATGCGTGCACCAGTCGCCGTGCGAGCCGGTTCGACGGGCGCGGTATCAATAGGAGCGGCTGCCACCGCATCTACGGGGGCATTCGGGTCAACGGCGGCAGCCTCCACCGGGGCAGCGGGGGCTACATCGGGGGTCTGGGTGGTGGTTTCCTCTGCCACGGCTGGCGCTGGGGTGGCTTCAGCGACCGGGGCAGTGTCACCCACCGGGGCAACGGTAGCGGCCTCTGGCGACCCCTCCACGGGGCTCACAGGGGCTTCTACCACAGGTTGTGCTGGGGTTACCTCTGGTGGTAACTGGGTTCCGGCGTTCTCAAGCGCCACGGACTGCTCGGGCGACGGGGCAATGGGGTCCACGACCGTCAGGCCACGGGCCTTTACCTTGGAGGTAACATCGACCTGCTCGTCATACGTCAGCGCACTCATACTGCGCTGGTAGTTCTTACGGGCCTGAAGTTCCTGCGCGGTGGTGAAGCTACCTTCGGAGGTAACGTCCGTTGCATCCACGACAGGTGCAGCCCCTGCCACACCCGGTACAGCCGGATCGGTAACAGGCGGCGCGACCGGCTGGGTAGCGATCACGTTGTCCGATGGTGTCATGGCTTCATCGACAGCGGTGCGGGGGCGGCTCGGGTTACCGGCCACACCAGAGATACCGCCACCCAGCAGGCCACCGAGGACACCGCCCTCTAGTGCACCCGTGGCGATCTGGCCGACATCGTAGTCTTCCTGCAAGCCGCCAGCGATCATGGCGTCCTGATTGGCTGCCACTTCAGCGCCCGACTGGATTGCTTCCGTGGAGCCGCCTTCAGCGATGCCAGAGCCGACGCGCTTGGCGACACCCTTCTCACCTTCGGCAAGCAAGCTGGACCCGGCCTTGGTCGTGAGGCCACGCGCTGCCATACCGCCGACACCGATGGAGTTGGTCACGGCACCGAGGACGCCGAGCATCAGGGGCTTGTAGCCCATCATCATCGCGTTGTACTGCTGGCGTGCCTCACGCTCGGGAACGCCACTGGCACGAAGCTCGCGGTAGGCCGGGACTTCCTCCTGAAGTTCAGCGTCAGGGAGGGCGTCCGTCGCCTTCATCACATCGTCAATCATGCCAGCCGACGACATGACCGCACCAGTGCCAGCCGCCGTAGCGGTCGCCATGAGGGCAGCGGGGAAGATGGTAGCCGGGATGGCAGCCGCGAGGCCGACCGTCGCCGCCACGTCAGGAACCATCTGTGAACCCTTGAGGGCAAGGGTCGTCAGGCTCCAGAAGTCAGGATCGGTAACCGTGGACTGGATGCGACGGGCAGCGTCGGGAGAAAGCGACTTCTCGATGCCGCCCTCAAGATCGCCAAACAGGCCCTGCGTCAGTTCACCGAAATACTGGACAGCCTTGGAGGTGTTCGCCTCCGGGTCTTCGGTGTTCTCGCCAAGCGCACGGACCATGGCTCCAAGGTCGGAGCCCATACCAGCGAGACGGCCACCGACTGCCTTGCCGAAATCGGATATACCAGTACCATCCTTGTACGGGTCAGCTTCGCCGTAAATCTTGTTGATCTGGTCGTCGGTCAGGGCGTTGTCGGCCATGGTAATTCCTCAAAAGAAAACGGCTAGGTTACCTCGGGGGGTAATCTAGCCGTAAACGTGTATTTCAGCAAGCGTTGTTTTTATTGCTGTAGAGACATCAACTGGCGGTCAATATCCTTGATGGCCTGCTTTGCCGCGTAGCTGTTGGCCGACCCCCCATTCAGGATGGCTTCTCGCCGCTGCATCAGCCGTTCGATCTCCACATCGTTGGTCCCATCAGGGATGCCACGCTCTGCCGGGGTGCTTTCGCGAGGGACGTAGCCTTCCGGCGCTGGCTCCACCATGCTGCCGATTGTCTTACCGGCTTCGGATGCTGCCCCGGTCTTTCCACCGGGATCGCCCGACAGGGCCTTCTGGAGAGCGTCACGCATACTGCCCAGCGTCTCCATGCGACCCCGCCACTTCTCGTCGCTGGCTTTCTGGTCGGCTTCCGCCTGCTCGATAGCGGCCTGACCCATCCGAACCATCTGCTGCAACTGGCTGGCCGAGCCCTTCGACATGACGAGCGAACGGTCGTCGTTCATCCGCACTTCCACGAGATCGGGGTTGCCACGGATCGGGTTCACCTCAAACTCAAGCCCACTGTTCGGGTCAAGCAACTTGGCGACTGTCCGTGCTGCGGCATCACCAGTCATCCGGTTCACGACCTTGCCGTCAACCTGCATGGTAGCAATGTCCGTCGCGATGTCACCCACGGCAGCGATCTGTTCGGAGGTCATATCACCCCCCTCCAGTTCACTCGTGTATGCCATCGCACCCTCACCAGCCTTGGCGGTATCGGTGACCGTAGCCCCCTCATACTGCGTGGCCGGTGCACCCTGTGCATCAAGGATGGCCTGATTGAACGTACCGGGGCCGAAGCCCATGGCCGTCTCTGCCATCTTCTGCGGGTTCATCACCTCGCGGTGCACCGTCTTGCCAGACTGGGCGTCCTTCATCTCGATCTGGTAGCCGCCCTCAACCTTCGTGACGCTGATGTCACGACCGTTGGGGATGTTGTCGAACGCATGTTCCGCCAGCTTCGCCGCCTGATCGGTATCACCACTCTCTGCGGCGACCTGTGCAAGCGACATAAACTTGGATGCCTCCAAGCGGTAGAACTGCGTCATCTGGGCAGCGGCAGCCTGTGCCTTCTCCACGTCTCCCTGATCCATGTGGTACTGGTACACGAGGCCGATGGCCTTCATGTTACGCTCACCCGGCTGCATCTTGCGCTCCGGGTCGATGCGATCCATGACCTGTTTCATCATCTGCTTCGGTGCAGCGCCATACCCCTTGAGGTAATTCTGGCGCTGTGCCTCAAGCTCCGGGTCTGCGATGGCACTACCCTGCGCTGCTCCCATGTCAGCAATGGCACGCTTCAGGCCCTCACGGGTTGCGATGCGCCCACGCTCATATGGTGACAGGGCCGAGAGGTCTTCGTTACCTTCCGAGGTAACCGGCTCGTCCGTGTCGTCCGCGATAGCCCCCTGATACTGTGGGCGGCTAGTCGGTGCCGGGACATCCTCCGGTATAGCGCCCGTCGCACCGCCTGCATCAGCCATCTCAAGGCTCTCGATGTCTTCTTCCTGCTCTGCCATGTCCTCATAATCTTCATCGGGTTCCTCGATCATCCCGCCGAGGGCCGCTTGGACCGCCTTCTTGCGCGGCTTGCGTGCACCGACCAACTCGATATGCCACGGCTCATGCTTCATCGGGAAGTGCAGGCCGTACTTCTGCGCGTTCTCGTGCAGGTACTGCTGGACTTCCTTGGGTGCACTCCGCATACCCATGTCGGCTGCCGTGCCGTGGTTGTGCTGCGAGCCACCCGGAGGGGCAACCCACTTGCGAGCCGCCGCCACGCTGCCATACTTCTTAACGGCGTCACGGAACAATCGCTCCTGCGTTTCCGGGGAGCGATAGGCCGAGTTGATTTTGATCTGCCGCTTGATCTCTGGCGGCGCGTCATCCACAAGGGCAGCGAGGGCGTTGCCAAACGAGGCATTGAGCCCACCGAAACTGTCTGCCCGTGCCTTCGCCCCACCCGATGCAAACGCATTCAGGAATTCAGGCTGGTAGGAACGGCGACCGCCACCCCCACCCATAGCGTTCACGGCACCGATGGCCCCGCCACCCTGATCGTCAGGCGAGTAGTTCATCGGCTGCACCGTGGCCTCACCATCGCTGCCACCGTATGCCTCGGGGATTGCCCCGCTGGTACCGCCCAACGTCCGGTCGAGGAAACCCCCGATGGAGTTGGTCGTCTGGGCGTCGGGCGACTGTGCCTGCTCAAGACGCAAGGCATCCCGTGCTAGCCCAAGACGCTCTGCCTCACGGGCGTCGGACTGGATCGCACGCTCGTCCTGCCGACCGTACCGCTCCTGCTGATCTTCGTATACCTGATCCCGCCACTTGTCGCTGGAGATGTCACGGTTACGGTTATAGGTGGTCGTATCGTCATACCGCGCATCGCCAATGGCGTACCGCTGCTGCTGGTCAGCACGGCCAGTTTCCCAGCGATAGTCGCTCTTCGCGGCCTGCTGATCGCGGAAGGCGTTGTCTTCGGCACGCCACTCGCCCGTGCGCTCGAAGCCCTCCTGTGCACGACGCTCGGAGGCTTCCTTACGGGCTTCCTCCCTGTCTTCCTTTTCCTTCTCGCGTGGCCCCTTAATCAGCTTGTAGCCGGTGGTGAAGCCATTCACGAAGTCTTCAAGTTCACTCGCCATGTGTCTTATCCTTGGGTGTTACCTCGTGAGGTAATTACTTCGACGTGTAGACCGGGGGCTCTTGGAGCGGCGGTCCCTCGGTCGGGATGGCTCCGGTCTGTTGCTTGGCTTCATCACGTTCGCGCTGGGCCTTGTCAATCAGTCCGTACAGATGCTTCTCACCAAACCATGATACAGCATCGTCAGGGATGACAAACTCGCCAGCGTTGAGCCGTGCCGGGACATCATCCACGATGGCTCCACCCGATGGGCTCATCTCGTCAGGGATGGCCCCACCTTCCTGCGGATCAGGGACGGCACCGCCTTCCGCGAGGCCGAACGCCTTACCTGCGAGGCCACCCACGAGGCCAAGGGCACTGCCCCAACCCGACGAGGTGTTGTTTGCCTTCACGCGGTCAAGCTGGTTCTGGTAGCCCATGTTGAGGGTGTTGCCCCAACCTGCGAGGGCCTGATTTCCCTGCCCGTTCCACTGGACGCCGGTACCCATGGTGTTGGCACCTGTCTGGGTCGCGGCATTCGTGGCACCGGCTGCGCCCTGCCCAGCGCCCTGCGATACGCCGTAACTCTGGGCGATCTGGCCGGGGTAGCCCTTACCGATGTTGATGGCTTCCGAACGCAGCGCACGCGCCGTGTCTTCCACCCGGTTGCTCGCGACAGTGCCAGCCGACGCCTGCGCCGCTGCCTGCGCTGTCCGCATACCCATGTCGAGCGCGGAGTAGCGGGTCGAGCTTGGGTCGATGCCATACGCCTCAAGGTCTTTCTGGGCGTTCTCCCGCTGGGCGTTGAACTGGGTCGCTACGCCAGCCTGCGCCATGCCCATCTGCTGGTCGCGGCGCTCCTGCGTGTCGTAAGTCTTGGCATCGTTGATAAGGTCGTCTTCGAGCGGCTGGTACTTTTCCTCGTACCGCGCACGATCACGAACGGCAGCTTCGGACGTTTCATCCATGTCGGCTAGGAAGCTGTCAACCACACGGTTCGTGATCGCGCTATCCTTGGCCCACTGCTCTTTGGCCCATGCAAGCTGTTCGCGGCCAAGCTGCAACGAGGCTTCTGCGCTCGCCTGCTGTGCGGCGGCAACCGGGCCATAATCCGGGGGAGGGGGTGCTTTGGACTTGCCCACTGGTGTTACCTCGCGTGGTAATTCGGTTTGATGTCTCGGGGCTTCAGCTTCAAAGCCCTACAGTCTTCCTTGACCATATTCATCAGTATCATATCGTCATCAGGAAAGACAGAGGGTATCCGCACTAGCTCTTTGAACCCGAGGGAGAGGTTGAACTTGATCGCGTCGGCGTTCTTGGCAGGTACCTGCCCGAACACCTGATTGCAGCCAAGCTGGATAAACGGGTAGTCAAACGTCATCCACAAGAGATCACGGTTGACCCAGAATTTTCGGAAGCTGCCGACATGGATAGCGATGGAGCCACCCTTGCCGGTAAAGTTCTCGAACAGGCTGCCCCCGTATAGCTCGCCATTCTCGGTGCGGGAGATGACGGTGTGCAGTTCCTTGCTGTAGATGGAACCGTACTGGGCTGCGATCCGCCTGCCGTGTTCGTGGTTGTTGATGTGGATCATTTCTTGGGTACGTCCTTCGGCGCGATAAGGCCCAAGTCCAGCAAGTCCTGCCATGTGACGGCAGCGTTGAGGGGTGAGCCTCGCTGCCTAAGCAAAATCTCGGTGGCCTCTTTCAAAGCCGCCGAGGTCTGTTGCAGGGACTGAACACTTGGGGCCGGTTCTGGTATACCGGGATACGGGTTGGATGTCTTAGACACTCTTTAGTTCCTTCACCGATGTAGCCATCTGGAAAGACTTGAACCTGACGACCCCCTCAATCTCGATCTGCCAGAAGTCAGCTTTATACCCAGACGGCAGGCGGAGCAACTGGCCCGGTGTGCGAAGCTCGCGGGTTGCGACGTGCTTGCCATCTGCGAAGATGCGGACGATGGCAATCTGATGCTCTGGGTCGTAGGTCTGGACGAGATCGTGGTTCGGCGTACCTAGCAGTTCCGGGTTAGGGTAATCCTTCTCGTAGAAGTACGCTTTGCACGCTGCGAAGTTGACGGGCTCCGGTGTCTGGAAAATCTTCGACAGCCAGCGGTAAGGCTGCTTCAGATGCCCCACGTTCTGGTCGAGCCACTGGACTTTACCATCGAAGGTAACCAGCATCTCACCCGACAGGTTGTCATTCTCCACTGACGTTATGAGCGTGTTCGCCGTCAGGAGGGAGATACCAGCGTTGGCATTCTTCGGGTTGACCATGAACCCGCTATTACCTTGCAAGGTAACGGACGCCTGCTGGAATGCGTCCTGCTGGAATGCGTTCTGCTGGATCGAGATAGGCGTACCACCCGAAAACGCGAAGTAGGCCGTACCGAACTTGCCTGCCCTGATCTGCTTCACGGTCAGAAGCTTCAGCCATTCCTCACGGCTGATGACCTGCTCGGTGACATTCTGGGCGATACCCGGATTGACGAGGATCAGCCCGTTCGGAGACGCATAGTAGACGCCATCCGCCGAACTGACGATGGAGCCACGAGAGATGCACGGCTCAAACGTGGCGACACGAGAGGTGGAGATCGACGCCGGGTTGACACCCGAGGCCGTCATGGGTGTGCCTTCCGTCAGCACCACGAGCGTCTGGTTCGTGACCCCCAGCCCGACGATGTTATAGTCGAGGCTCAAGGTATAGGCGGCAGGCCATGCGTGCGGACGGTAGGCTTCGGAGAACCAAAGCTCATTGCCACGGAACCCGGCGAGGATACCGTTAGGCATGGCTGCCAGACCCTGCATGTCCGAGGGTGGCCCACTCCAAGCCGTGCTGCGGAGCGGGTTGTTACTCGCAAGGTTGGTATCGAGAACCGTGTCACTGAAGTTCTGCGATGCCGTCTGTGCCGGGATATTCTTGACGAGGTAGTAATCCACACCGCCATCAGCAGCGACGACCGTGCGGTATACGTTGACTGATACGATGTTCCGATTGACGCCGAGATCGTTGGGGTTAATCACTCCCGGCTGGGTAACCGTATAGGTGGCGTCCACCTTACCATTGATGGTAACGGCAGGGGAGACTGGGCCTTCCTCACCATACGCCGTTACATAGGTCGAGACGTATGCACGCGACACGAGGGTGCTGGATGCGCCGCCTGTGGCAGATACCGTAATAGCCGGGGGGTTGGGCAGGCCGAGCAGGAACGCCGGTTGGCCTGCAATAATCCGGTCACGGGTATTGTATCGGGGGGATACGGACTTCGACGCGAAGTAGTATCGCTTATACATATCGTTCGCCACCGGGGCGCGGAGGAAATCCGTGTTGGGGTCATCAAACTCCAGCCAGTAGCTGTTCGCGAGGTATAGCGGGTCTTCCTCATTGATGGGGATGCGGAAGGCCACACCCGCCGTCTGACGGACCATGTTGTGGATCGAGGTGTATTTGGGCAGGCCCTCAAGGGCACCAGAATACAGAAGGACGTTGACCGCTTCCGCCGCATTGTTCTCGGAGAGCAGGTGGTCGTCAAGGGCTGGCATCATACCGGCAAAGGTGGGGATATTCAGCGCGACCATGTAAGTTATCCCGTGCTAGTTACCTTCGGAGGTAACAGAGAAAAGGCGGTGCGTGAAGATCACACACCGCCCTCAATTAAGCAAGCCTAATCTTTGGGATCAGGCGTCTTCGACAGTCGTGCGACCTACCGGCGAAGCAGACTTCCGGTTGCCCAGAGCCTTCTTGCCCCGGTCCATCTCGGCGCGGGTGCGCTCCGAAATGTTGTCACCGAACACGGTTGCGACCGGCTGGCCGTCCCGCGTCTGCGCCGTACCATGACGCCAAGTCGGGACACCGAGTGCCTTATCCGGGTCGCTGTCCGCGTAGTTCTTGGCGTCACCGCCATCACCCTTGACATCGCCCATGGCTTCCGGGTCGAGGCTGCCGGTCAGGCTGTTGGCAGCCGACTGGACGTTCAGCTTGACGTTAGCCTCGGCGGCTTCCTTCTGCTTCGTCTCTTCCTCGCTCGTGAGGCGAACGGCCTCCGGGTTGGTCTTGGTGGCGTCGGCTTCCTTCTGGGCGGCGACGTTCTTGGCGCGAGCGGCTTCGATCAGGGCCTTCGTCTTGGACGAGGTGGTGCCCTGCGCCGGAACGGCGACGGTGGACTTCACTTCGTCGTCGGATGCCTTCTTGTCGTCGGTTTTGCTGGTGTCGTTCTTGGCGTCAGCCATTATGTTTCTCCGTTCAATGGCTCACTCCGAGCCGTGACAGTGCCTATATAGCACAGAATTTGGGGTAATCAAACGCTGTTTTTCTTAGCGTCATACGCCCCCTTGAAGGACATGATAACACTGGAGGCCGCACCCAGCAACGTGCTGAAGGCGAACCCAAGCGTAACACTGTCCACGTCTGCCGGGATGAGCCCGTAGATGTCCATGATGAACAGCAGGGCACCTGCCGGTACGCCTACACCGAGAGAGCCGTATGCCGCCCCCTTGGCTGCGCCCTTGGCCTTCTCGATGGGTCCACCCACCTCGTCAGGGGAAGGTGGCACCACTACATCCGGCAGGGGTGTCCATGTCGGCGTGGGCATCGGAGCCGGGGCCGGGGCAGGCGTTACCACCGAAGGTAACGTGACTTCCTCGGTCCACGGCGGCAGCCGATCCTTGGCCGACGACGAGTTGTAGAAGTCAAGCGCACGCTGCGCCCACTCGATACGGGCCGGGTAGTTCTTGATACCAGCACGCTCGTAAGTGACCTCGAAGGCTTCCACCTTCTCGATCAGGGTATTCTTGCGCTGGATGGCGGGGATGGCACGGCGCTCGTCGCCCTTCAGTTCCACGAACAGCCATTTGTAGGCTGCCACGTCCGAAGACTTATCGAGCCCGTTGCGAGCGCAATACGCCTCGAAGGCAACACGCCGCGAGCCGGTCCACTGGAACCACGAATAGCCCCCACGGGAGCCCGGTACAGTCGGCTTGGCTTCATTGATCGGGCGAAGGCCGTCGCTCTCATAGCCCCCGTTGCCGACGATGGCAGCCGCGTCGAGGACGCCGATGCCGAAGTCTGCCATCAGGGTCGCCATAACCCAAGGGGCTTTTTCCTTGAAGGACGCAATACCTGCGTTGGACATTGTAGGGTTCCTTGTTGGGTTTTCGGTGTTACTTCCCGAGGTAACCTTTTTCCGTTTCCAGTTCCAGAAAAGCGCCCCGAAAGCCGAGACGCCGACGAACATTAGCACTCCCATACCAGTGCCCCCGATTGCCGATACGCAATCTCCAAGGGCCTGATCGGCGGCAATCTTATCAATGAGATTGCCGCCTTCCGCATATGCGATGTCGTGCTGTGCACAGCACTGGCTCCACACTGCGGTACCTATTCCTTCAAACCAACCCGTGCAGTAGTCGATTGTTTCTTCCATCAGAGCTTTGCTGCGAAGATGAACAGGTTGTCGATGGCTTCATCATCCATGCCTTGGGTCTGGCCGATGATGCTAGTCAGCGGGTTGTCGCGACGGAACTCGGTCGCCCCAGACAGGAGCATGGTGGCCGAGAACTTATCACTTGCAGGCATTTTGTCAATCACAGCCTGCAACGGTTCGGGTATCTCGCCGCTCTTGACGGCAGCGAGGGCGTCCGCTTCGCTGATGATGTTGTATTCACTGGAGGCCAGAGCTTGGAAGAACTGGCGATCCGAGATGGAAGCCGGGACTGCTACCTCGTCAGGTAACGGCGGGAGTAACGTAGCAGAGCCTTCGTCCCACCGCATACCTTTAGACACCTGTGAGGTGTCCGCGTTGATACCAAGGACATGCTTGCCATCAGGGACGATACGGGTGGGGTCCACCTCTACGTGTGTCACTACACCTTTTTCGTCAGTGGCTGCCCAGACGCCATAGATAGAACTAACAAACGACCCGTTTGGCTTCAATTCTACCATTTGACGTACAAGATCGTACCAATCATCCCCATCTTCGTTCTCGAAGAATATGATGCCGGGTTCAACCGGATTATCTACCCGGTTGAAAAACCCAAAATTAACAATTTCCATAACAGCCCCTTTGGTTAGCCCTGCATTGCAACCCATCCACGAACTGGGTCATACATCTGTAGGTAATGGAAATATACCCCGGCCATGTCACCGGAATTGGTACCGCCACGGTTATACCCTGTTACCACAGCGCCGTCTGGGGTGACATAACCACCCCCTTGGTTCACATACGACTGCCCAGTGCGGCGGATAGCCATGGCAGCAACGCGGTTATTTGCAAACTCCAAAGCCTGTGCACGGATGAAGGTGTAAAGATCACCCATCTGCTTCGAGTAGATGGAGCCCTCACTACCGAAGTATATTTTGTTATCTCCGGTGTCGCCATCACGGAAAATAAAGTTCCGCGAGTTATCAATAATTACGCGCCAACGAATAACACCGCCATACACAATATCGAAATACGGGCTATTAAACCCGATCACGAGCGGCCCGGTAAGGTTACCACCCACTTTCGGCAGGGCGGCATTCGCTGTATTCTGCGCGGCGGATGCGGCGTCGAGTGCTGCATTCTGGCGAATGATTGCGTTCGCTTCCGTGGCGAACTGGCTGATATTGATTTCCTCGACAGGGCCTTCACCCGGAGACTGACGCCCCATCAGCTTCCCAGACAGAAGCGTGATGACGTGGTTGTCATTCCAGTTGGATGGACGGATAATCGTGTCGTCTACACTGTCTGGCTTCTGCGACACAAATTTATGTGCGGTCTTAATCGACATGTGATGGGCCTCCTGTTACCCCGTGAGGTAACCTTATATCTTACTGGCTTCGGAATAGAAAGCGTCGATCTCGCTTTCCGTGAAGTTGAGGCCCTGAAAGCCCTCAATCAGCATCGGTTCGTCACGCCGGAAGGTGGCACTCTCTCTGTAGGCAATCTGCACAATGGGGGGCTGCGCCGCCACCCACCCGTCAACCTGCTCTTTGAGCCCACTAAGCTCAAGCTGCATCATAAACTGGCGGCGGGATACCTCCACCACTTTTGGAGATGCGGGAGGTTCGTATGGTGCGATAGTATTACCCTCCGCTTCCCATTCTGCGATCATACTCCGAAACCTGTTACCGGGCAGGTCTGGGATCATATAATCCTCGCCATCAATCGTGGCGTTGATGGTGCCATTTGCCGTGTAGCTCACATTTTCAATCATGGTTTAGTATTCCGCATCAAGGCCGTAGTTACGGTTGAGAACATACGTGTCTGTGTTGGCAGAGGTGGCAATCATGTCGATTGTAACGCCGTTGGTTTCAGCTACCCATAGTGATGGCCCTACCTGAATGTTGCCCATCACGCCAGTATAAATCACACTCAAAGCCGGTGGAGCCCTCATCTCTGGAAAATTCAAATGGGCAGCAATGTAATCATTAGCGATGGTGGAAGTCCTCAACCGGACACTGAAACGTGCACGCTGGTAGTACCGGCAGCAGAGGATGTATTCCAGTTGGATGTGGCGCTTGGGGAATGGGTCATCTTCCCCTGTAGCATCGCCTTCAACCAGTGACACCTTTGTAAATGCCATCGACCCAGATTGCCGCCCAACTGCGGGTGTTCCAAATGACTGGGCTGTAGAGCCTGCGTCAAAATAAAACCGGATATACAAAGCGTTGTCGCCGTTGGTCCCGAAAGACTTCCCTTCAACGCTAGGGACAAAAAACGTATTTTTAACCTGCTTCATGGTCGATGTGAAAGTCTCCACACCGGATGCCACAACTACGATAGGGCTTGGGCTCCCACCATTTCCGAAATACTGGAAAACCTGCCAGCCAATCTTGGTAGCCGTACCCGACCAACGCCGGGCGCTAAATGTCAAGGTTGCTTGTTTGCCAGAAAGGGTGTGGACACCCTCAATAGCCTGATCCACAAAAGCGTTATTGTTGTTACCGGCCACAGATGTGAATGAGAATATTGGGAGTTCACCTCCGACACCCATATCCGAGTAAAGTCCGTTAGAATTGCTCCCGACGAGGCCAATTTGGGAGCCGATACCGGCGAGCCTCCAACGGTCGGCTGAATACCGAACACCTGTAGCCGAAGGAAAGTCTGTCTTCCTTTGCCAGATATTGAACAGGCCATTAATGACCTTATTGCGTGTGCCGGCCAATGGATCGAGTGTAACAGTATGGTCATCGTTCCAGTTGGATGGCTGGACGATGGTGGGGTCTGCGCTATCCCCCTTCGGAGATACGAACTTGTGTTTGACTGTTGCGGTCATCGTGCCCTACCGTCGATTGTTACCATGAAGGTAACGCTGTCCTCTTTGATCTGTGCCTTGCTCGTCGTGATTGTCAGCATGACAGGATATTCCTTCCCGTCAATGCCGCCGCTCACATAGAAGAACACCGATTTTGCATCCGGGTTGACGCCGAACGCACTGACCTCGAATGCCCCGATGTTGGGGGGTGTGGTACCCTGCACCGTGAGGACTGTTTCGTCGTCGTCCACCCAGTCAACGTAATCGACAGTGTATCGTTTTACGTCGCCGGGAGACTTGAGGAACCTACCAAGTCGCATATTCGTCTCCTGTAGCATCGGATGGCACAACGAGGAACCTATCCTCGTGGTCGATACCGATTGTCCTGATCTCTTGGGGCACCAGCGCCGTGGTCAGTTCTTGCATGACATAGATCACCCGCTCGTCAACCAGCGGGTATATTGTGCGCTGCTCTGATGGCACAGTAACTATGGCAGTAACCAGATCGTCCACCGAGTAGGCGAACGTCTTGACGAATGCTTTGTCCTTGGCTTCTGTTACCCCGAAGGTAACGTATGTCGTGGAGACTAGGGAAGCACTTGCCGTGTCCTTTGTCTCTACTGCGCCGATGGTCGCTTTAGTTAGCGCACTCACACCGACGCTGGCAACGTCCTTTGCTTCTACAGCATTCATCACCAGTGTTGCTGGGGTTTCCAGCACCAGTGATGCGATGTCCTTGGCTTCTGCTACGTTGAGTGCAAGTAACGTGAGCGCCGTTACTTCAAACGATGCTACGTCCTTGGCTTCGACGGCAGCGAGTGACGCGGAAGCCACCACGTTGATCTGGATGCTGGCAACGTCTTTCGCCTCGGTCGCCGCTATGGAGGCGCTGGTCTGCGAGGTGACTGCGAAGCTGGCAACGTCCTTCGCCTCTGTTACCTCCAAGGTATACAGAAGCGTGGTAGTCAGCGTAAATGAAGCAACGTCCTTCGCTTCCGTCGAGTTGACCTGAACGTACAGGTTCTCGACAGCCAGAAAGGCTTCGTCGTTAAAGCCGAAGAAAGCTGGATTGACGTGCTTCATCTACTTAACACCACTCGTCTGGGCATTACGAGTGGGTGAACGTACCCACGGTAAGCTGGATGCTCTGGCCGACCGAGATGGCCGTGGCGTTGATGATGACATCCGTGCCAGCGGTGCCCACCGTGAGGCCACTGACGAGGACATCCCCGGCGCTGTTGCGGACTTCCGCCTTGGCAGCGGTGCCGGTTGCAGCGGCGGTCGTCGTGATCGGGGTACCCGCGAACGTCATCACGCCGTTTGCCACGGTAGCAGCCGGGTTCGGGAGGTTGGCGGTTGCAAGCACACCGGCTGCCGCGCCATTCAGCGAGGACGTACCGATAACCAGTTTGCCGCCAGCGCCAATAGCGGAGACGACTGCCTGCATTCGCGTGTTTTTCAGCGCGAGGCTGTAATCAATGGACATGTCAATTCCTTATGAGCGAGTGAAGTTGCTGGGGAAGCGCCATGCCTGCCCACCGGCAAGGTAGCCTTCTGCTACCTCATTCCGTGCACGACTTGTGGCACCGCTAAACGCCCGAAGGTGGTACGAGGCGAGGGACACATTCGTGTATGGTTTCGATGGCTGGGCCATCATGCGAGCGAGCAGCCCACTCTGAAGCTCCGCATAGTACCGCTCGATGAGATCGGCAGGCACGATTGGCAGGGCATCCCGCGTGGTCGGGTCGTTGACGGTGAGGGACACGTTGGCGATATAGCCCTCAAGGGCCGTGGGGGCCACCCTGACGCGGATCGTGGAGGGGTCCGGTAGGTAGGCACCCCTGACAGGCAAACCCCTCTCCACGGGCTCCCCTGACGATCCTAGAGCCGGTCGGGTGGTAACGAACATCAGCCGGTTGATGCGGCCAGCGAACGGAGCGATGTATGCGTCGGTCTGGTAGGGCTTTACCTCGAAGGTAATGTCCTCACGCCATGCGTCAGACTTCTTGAAGAACTCCAAGCACACGTCAAAAAGCTCCTGCTTAATCGCTGTAGCAGAAGCACCGGGCAAGCTCATGCTCACGGTTTCGATAAGCCTGTCGAATGGGGTCGCCATGATGTCGCCTTTACGAAGCCGGGGTCAGAAGCTGACTTGTGAACTTACCAAGGAAGATCGACGCCCGGTTGTCGGTGACATCTTCGCTGTCCGAAAGCTGGGCGTGCCCTGCCATGTAGTACATGAACGCCGACTGGTAGCCGGGGGATACGTCCACCACAGTGTCCAGATCGGCGTTATTGTAATTCGGGAGGTCTTTGCGGAGAAAGAGATCGGGGCGAAGACGGTACGCCTCTGACATACCCAGCGTGAGGCCCAGCTTTAGCTGCTTGTCGCTGTAGCGGTATGGCTCCATCTCGTCTTGAAGCAGGGTACGGACTGCCTCGATGTAGTCTGCGATTGTGTTCACCGGGGGCATCCTATGGTTACCTTGGGAGGTAACGATCAATAGCACACGAAAAAGGGAGGCGCAATGGCCTCCCTCTCTCTGCTGTCACCCTTGGGAGGGACGACTTAGCCCTTGGTGATGACAGCCTGCGCGAGCGCGGTGCCGTCGATGACGTTATAGCCGTAGACCTGAAGGCCGCGAAGGATGTTGCCGAACGTCAGTTCGGAACGCATCGTCTCCACGTTGTTGATCTGCGAGGCGAACGTCAGGGCGTGGGCGTGTCCTGCGTAGATCGCCGTCTCACCGGCAGCGAGGCCACCGAGAACGCCGTTCGGAAGCAGGTTCGACACGTAGACCATGAAGCGGTCGATCATGCCGATACGTCCGTTGCGGAGCATGGAGACTGCATCACCGGACAGGAACGCCTGCCGCAGTTCGCTCATCTTCACGCGGGTCGAAACCCATGCCGGAAGCAAAATCCAGCGTCCCGCCTCGGGGATGTTCTGCTCGTCCAGTGCCTGACCCAGACGCAGGATCATGTCGATGACCGACACTTCACCAGCACCCGGATTGTCAGCGACGACGACCAGCGGGGTGCTGGTAGCGCCGAGGTTGATGTCACCGGACACCTTACCAGCGGCAACGCCACGGTTGGCCGGGGCAGCCTTGCCCTGAAGCGAGGTCAGGACTTCGGTGTCGATGACCAGCTTCATCTGCTCGGACGCATCGTCCGACCACATGGACAGGTTGTTGAGGTCGGACTGTACTTCCATCACGTCATCGAGGATCGTGTTGAAATACTTGCCCTTATCGACCGTCAGATCGACAACCGAGCCCTTCGGGCGCTCAAGCTCAAGGGCCGCATCGGCGCGGTAGTCCTTGATGGTGATGGTCGGCTTGGTGCGGATGTGCACCGTGTCGCCCATGTTCTTGATTTCGCCCTCGTAGTCCGTATTGGAGATCGCCGCAAGGACGGTCGCCGCATAGAACTTCTCGATCAGCTTGCCCGACCAGATTTCGGGGATGAAACCGGCAGCTTTGAGGCCGTTGCCAGCCGAGCCAACCGGGTAAATCGGGGGAGTGGTGCCACTACCGGCGACGGGGAATACCATTTTATCCTGTTCCTCTTATTACCTTCCGGGGTAACTCGCAGTATTTCCCCGGAAGAATTTGGCGAAAAGTTAAACGATCCGCCCGTCTCGCTCCGCGTCGAAGATCATCTGTTCAAGACGGTTCTTCTCTGCATCGTTCCCACGGTAATGGCCCTGATTGACCATCCTGTAGAAATTCGCGATCTGGGCGCGGCTGATGGTTTCCTTTTCACCGGGAGCAGAAGATGCGGCCGGTGCCTTGGCTCTGCCCGGTGCCGCGAAGTTTTCCAGCGGGGTTTTCTCGTTACCTAGTGAGGTAACCTTACCCGGCTGGTCGCCTGCGGGGGCCGTGACAGCCTCATCAGAGAGGAAGCCCTTAAAGAACTGCAAGACGCGCTGTGCTTCACCGTTTCTGTGCGCTTCCTGTAGCATCTGAAGCCTTATAGCACCCGAATACGGGTCTGGCAAGTTCAACCAAGCAAGAAAATTGCTATCCTTGTTGATTTCTCGCCAGTTGGGCACATTTTCGTCCATTGTCTGGGTGATGGACTGCTGTTTATTGTTGTGGACAGTGCGCTCGACACTGCCGAAACTGTTCTCCATCCGCTCCAGCTTCGAGCGAAGTTCAGCCAGTTCCGGGGAGATGTTCTCACGGGCAGCGCGAGCCGCCACGTCGAGGAAGTCTTCGCCGTAGTCCTTGCGCTCGTCGTCAGTCACGAGGCGCTGGGGCTTGGCGGGTTCGGCAGCGGGGGCCTTCGTCTGCTGCGACAGCATATGCTCCAACTGGCGGATGCGGTCATTAAGCTGCCCGACCGTGGAGTTTACCCGGTCGTATCGCCCTTTGATGGAGTTGTACTTGTGTTCCCAGTCGTCGGGGTTACCTTCGGGGGTAACGGTTGGCTTGTTCTCCGGCGACTTTGGCGGATTGTTGTTTTGCTCATCCGGTTTCTTCTCCGTCTGGGGAGGCGTCTCCGGGTTCTTCGGCGGCGTCTCCGGGGCCTTCTCACCATCCGGCTTCTGGGGCTCCGTCTCGTATGCAGTCTGGTGCATGGCCGAGGCGCGTGCCGACTGGGCGCGGATAGCTGCCGGAATGTTCACGTCTGGGTCGAGGGGTGCAAGCGGCTTTTTAACGGTGTTGCTCATTTGGTCTTTCCTTCGATCTTGTCGGAGATTTCCTGACACTTCTGCAAATCCTCAAGCAACGCGGTCATTTGCTGTGCGCGTCCCTGATTGATCTGGAGATATGCAGGCTCGGACTTGATACAATCTGTGCGGCTCTTTTCAACAAGAGCGGCGAACTCATTCAAAAAATCGTGCCAGTTTTTGGGTGCGGCACGGGCTAGGCGGCTGGCCTTGACGTAGAATTGGTCTTTCGGATTTGGCATCAGTACATCCAGTCGTCGCCGGTGTCTTCGACCGGAGGTTTCTTGGAGTAGTTATTCTGCATACGGGCGGAGACTTCCCCGCCAGTATCGGCACGCTGGCCTCGTGCTAGCTGCTCGGACTTGAGCAACTTGGGGGTAACCGGGGGCACCCCCTTTGCCTGATCTGCCATGTTGCGTTCCCTTGTTTGTTACCTCGGGAGGTAACGGTTATGCCGGGCGAAGCGGCTTGACGGTCTGCTTACCAAACATCTTGGTAGTGCCGCCCTTCGCCATGCCGCCCGACTTGGAGTGTTCCTGCGAAGAAACACCCGGCTTCTGGGTGCCGGTGAACTGGCGCTTCATCATCGAAGACTTGCCGCCGCTCACCTTTGCCATGCTGCCGGTGGACTTGACCTTACCTGCCATCACTGGCCTCCTGATATGTTGGTCCGTGGACCCTGATCGCCCGATGCACCTGTATCCTGCTGACCGCCTTGGGCTTCGCCGCCAGCATCTGCCATACCGGCCTGCTTTGCCTCTTGCATCGAAGCGGCAAGCTGATCGTCCGGTGGGACAACTCCCTCCCCGTCAAGCCCGATTTCATTCGAGATGGCGCGGAGGATTTTTGCACGGCCCTGAATGCCAATGATCTGTGCATCGACAGGATTAGCCGTGATCTGAAGGAACTCCAACTGGCGAGCCCGCTGGGTTTCCCGCTGTACTGCGACGTTCACACCCATAACGCGGATGTTCTCATCACCAGTGAGCATACCGCTCGTGTCGGTAAGCATTAGCATTTCGTACAGCCCCGTCAAGGCCGGTTCCATCACATCGCGGTCGATATTGGCCGCGACCGTCTGGAGCATCTTCGACGCATTGCCCATCAGCATGGCAAGTCCCGACGCTGTTCGGCCTGCGCCGCCACCCGGATTAGCACCCGACATGTGGCGCGGAATGGCCGACAGTTCGTCCGCGATCTCGCCCATTCTGGAGTAGATGCCCAGAAGCTCCGAGGCGTTGGACGTAGGCTGGAAGAAGTCGATGGGCTTCTGGGTCTGTCCACCCGCCATCGCCATGTCACCTTGGACATGCCACCGCTTCCAAGGGTGCATTTCGTTGCCGGTTTCGCCGCCTGCCAGCATGTCATCACGAACCACAACCTGCGGTCCCGAGGACATGGACATGTTGTTGCAGAGCGAGCGGAGCGTGGCGTTACTCACCTGCTGGATGTCCGCGAGGATGTCGGGCAAGCCGTTACCTACCGGGGTACCGGGCATCTTCTCAAACGAGGTGATGAAGTACGGGTGACGCTTGCGCGGCGATGGCGACAACTGAATTTTGATGATGTAGCGACCGATCATCCACGCCTGTACCATGTAGTCGCGGATGGGGTCTGGGATTTCCGTGGCCGTGAAGCCATAATTCTCCATCAGCATCCGGCCTTGCACGTTGCCGTGGAATTCGAGGCAGGTAATCATCCCCGACACGTTCTGCGTCGGGTTCTCCCGGTTCTCATAGACGGCACGCTCACTATCCTGATTGTCGGTGTTATCGTGGAGGCCACCCCGCCCGTACTCATCGAGTACCTTGCGGAGATTTTCCTGATTGTATCCCGGCAGGTCGAGCAGGTCGTTAATGTCGGCACGGGTAAGCTGGCTGCGCTCGATCACAGCCGCGTCCTCGATGTCGTTCACACCCGGCGTCCACCAGATGTCGAATGGCGACACGCGGTTCCAGAACAGGCGGGGCTCCTGCTTCGTGATCGGGCGTCCACCCTCCCACTTCACCGTGGGCACGATCTTGACGACTGGCCCCTTGATGACGGCGAACGGGAACAGGGGCAGGTCCACAAGGAACTCTGCCATCGCCTTGTAGAAGCCGCCGCTATTCAGCAACTCATCAATCTTATCCTGCGCCTGCGCGGCCCGGTTACGGGCGGCTTTCTTCTCTGCTGACTTGGCAGCCATGGTAAGCTGCTGCATCCGGTCACGGATGGCCGACGCTGGGACTTGCTGGCCTGCCTGCTGCATCGCAGCCAACTCGCCCTCAACCAGCATCATCACCTTCTGCATGATGTCTTCTGGCACGTCAGGGTCAGCCGGGGGATTGATGCCCCACGAGCGATCCGGCGTTAGGTAGATGTCGCGAAGCAGGGAGGTGGCACCCCGGCATTTCATCGCGATCAAGCGAGCGTAAATCTCGGAGCCACCGAAGGCCCTGATCTCGGCAAGGGTCTGGGCATCGTACTGGCCGTTGAACGCTCGCAGCGCGTCCATGAGACGAGTTGTCCAGCCCGACGATCCGTTCCGATGGCGCTTGTACTGGTCGAACTTCGTCTGGATGAACTGGGCTACTTCATCGTAGTTCCGGTCGTTACCTTCCGAGGTAGCGGCTTCTCGGGCCTCATAGTCAGCCCGTTCCTTGGCCGCGATCTGTTCGTTCAACGCCCCACCGGGGATAACACGAAGGTTCCCGCCACCGATTGCGGCACTCCCTATTGTGTTGGACATTTAACAACCTCATGTGTTATCTGATAGTGCCGAAAATCAATTCTCGCGGGAAACCCCATGTCGAATACCAACAATAGCGCATCCCAAGACGGAAGTATAGACGAGCAAATGCTTAATGTTGCTCGCGACTTTGCCATGGACCTTTACGAGCTTCCGGTCATCTTGGCAAGTAGGGGTATCTCGAATGCCGAATGGCAGAAGATGTCGGTTCACCCGCGCTTCCTCCAGTACCTGCGGTCGGAGAAAGAAGCTTGGAACGCGGCGAGCAACACCGCCGAGCGTACCAAGCTCAAGGCCAGCACCATCATGGAGAACTGGATGCTGACCGCCGCCAAGGAATTGGAGAGCAAGGGCAACCCCCTCAACCACAAGGTGGAACTCGCCAAGGTGATTGCCAAGATCGCTGGCATGGATAATTCCGGCAAGGATGGCGTGGGTGAAGGTGGCCGCTTCAAGCTGGTTATCAACATAGGGCAGAGCGATAAGCAGGGCAACGTCACAATCGACACGAATGCCGCTCGCCGCAAGGAAGCCATCACTATCGACCACGACGACGATGGGTATGATCCCCTCGTTTCACCGCAAACCATTGATTACTGATTACCTCGGAAGGTAACGCTTGACTATCCCCATGAAACTCGTTAAAAGGGTTAAATTCATGGAGATAGTCATGGCAAAATCTTTAGAACAGAAGCGTGCGGATCAGAGGGAAGCAAACAGGCGTTGGCGTGAACGCCAAAAAGAACTTGACCCAGATGGGTACAAGGAGAGATGCAAACGTGATAACCGAGCCCAATATGTAAAGAATGCTGAAAAACGGCGGAAGTCTGCATTAGAGTGGCAGAAAAATAACCCAGAGAGATACAAAGAAAATCTTGATCGCTGGCGTTCCGAGAACCAAGGCCATGTGAATAAAAAGCAGCGTGAAAACTACTTAACCCGTACCTATGGCATTGACGCTGTTGAGCGTGATGCAATGTTAGAAAAACAAGGTGGTGTTTGTGCTACCTGCGGTACAGATACCCCCGGTGGAAAGTACGGTTGGAATGTGGATCATTGCCATTCCAGCAATAAGATACGGGGTATATTATGCCACCAGTGTAATATAACTCTAGGGCTTGTTAAAGATAACCCGGCTACACTTAGAAATTTAGCCAATTACCTTGAAAGGTAACACCCATGTCCAGTTCGGGTATGATGTTTGATGCACCACCTACAGTGGCTGCATTCATGCGATCTTCTGCATTTGTGCGAATTATCCTCGGCCCTGTCGGCTCGGGTAAATCCACCGGATGCCTTATGGAAGTTATTCGTAGGGCGTGTGAACAGGCTCCGGGGCCTGATGGTCTGCGACATACTCGGTTCGCCATTGTAAGACAGACGCTCCAGCAGATTAAGCAGACTGTCTTGAAAGAGTTCTACACATGGGTCGCACCTATCACAACTTTCCGCGTCAGTGAGAACACCATCTACCTCACCTTCGATGACGTTCGGTGTGAAATCCACCTAATCCCACTTGATGATGAAAACGACCAGCGCCGTCTTTTGAGTATGCAGCTTACGGGGGCATGGTGTAACGAATTCCCAGAGATCGACCCTAACATCATCCCGTCGCTCTGCGGTCGTCTTGGCCGTTACCCCTCTGCCGCTCAAGGTGGACCCTCGTGGTTCGGCCTCGTCATGGATGGGAACTTTCCCAACGAAGGCGGTCAGTGGCATGAGCTTCTGGAAGACAAGATGCCGGAAGACTGGGAGCTATACAAGCAGCCCGGTGGTCTGGACGAAGATGCTGAAAACATTGACAATTTGCCCGGTGGGCGTGCCTACTACGAGCGCCTTTCTCGCGGCCAGTCTGCCGAGTGGGTGCGTCGTTACGTCGATGCCCAGTACGGCAACGATCCGTCTGGCATGGCGGTGTTTCGTGACAGCTTTACGGGCTCATTCCATGGCCGGGACAGCATCGACCCCATCCCCGGATTGCCCCTTATCGTGGGGCAGGACTTCGGGCGTGACCCATGGTCGGTCATTTGCCAGCTAGACCATCGTGGGCGCTTCCTTGTGCTTGAGGAAGTCGAGGGTACCAGCATCGGTCTGGAGCAACACATGCTCCTGAACCTGCGCCCTGCGATCATGCAGAGCCGGTATATGAATATGCCAGTCGCCGTCATCGGTGACCCGGCTGGCGTGGCGAAGTCGTCGCACTACGAAGAAACGTCCTTCGACCTGATGAAGCGCGAAGGGTTCATGGCCTTCCCGGCACCGACCAACGACATTGATCCCCGGCTACGGGCCATCGAGAAATTCTTGCTGATGCAGGTGGGTGGTGAAGCCGTCTTCCTCGTGGACAAGTCCCGCTGCCCGACGATCTACCGGGGGCTCAATGGCTCCTACCGATACACGAAAACGAAAGCGGGTCAGCGTAAGCCGACCCCTGATAAGAACGCCTACTCTCACCCCATGGACAGCCTCCAGTATGCGGCTCTCGCAGCGGCTGGCGGTATGGTGGGTGGCGTGATTATGAACCGTCTCAAACGTGATACACGCCCCCAACAGAATTTCTCTGCGAGGGCGTGGACCTAAGTTACCACACGAGGTAACAAACCATCAGTGCTAGAAAGATAACAAGGATGGCGACGGGCCAACCGAACTCGTCGTCATCCTTGAACCTGTTACTTCTTCTCCGGTTTCTCATCTTCAACCCTCGATTTCTTCAAGGCGGTCATCAGAATACCCAGCTTGCGTATGCACCACTCTCGCTGCTCGCCATCGTTCACGTCAGTCCACAGTGTTGTGGAGCCATCAGCGAACGCTCCGAATACCAGTCGGAGGTCTTTAACCCCATCGGTTATCTTCTTCACGGTGTTGCTCTTTGCCGCCTCGGGGACATTGAACTGCACGCTCGATACCGTACCCGCATCGTCCTTAGCGTCGGCTTTGTCAGGAACCTCTACCGGCAGCGAGTTACGCCACTCCCCGTTTATACTGTTGGGGCAGTTGGGGTGCGGATGTTTGATGTCGCCGCAGTTGGAACACTCCACCCGACCATCAGCGTATAGCTCGAATGTGCGGCATTCGCAACCGCATATGAATACGATGGTGGGGGCCTCCGCTTCCTTACGGGCTTTCTCTTTTGCTGCTGTGAAGTCTACGATGTCGGTCATGTTACCTCGCGAGGTTACGGAGTGTTTCAGGTCCACCCAGTGAAGCTTCCGCTTCGAGCGCGTACCCCTCGTCGTGTGTCACCCCGAACTGGTCACACGTTATGGCGAATGCTGCTGCCACCGACATGTACTTCTCGTTGAACCGAAGCTCTTGGGCGAAGACGAGGGGTACTGGCATCTCTCTATCGCTCTGGGTGCCCGTGGAGGGGGTCTGGGAGGGCTTCCGGTGGAAGGTGGGTACCCACCCCTCCATACCCGGCCTCATGCGTCCCTTGCCTGCTCTACGGCCTCTGTGACGGGTCATGCTGCTTCCTCTTTTGGGGCTATAGCGGCCATTGCTCGGTATGCTTCGACCATCCCTTTTCCGGGGCCAAGGCGTGGCAGGTGGTCACGGCGCAAACAAGCCCAGCCAGCGGCTATCATTTCTGGTGTCACTGGTATTTCCGACTTACCACTCATGCTGCTTCCTCTCGCTGCTCGGCTTCCCGTGCCATTCTTGCCTCGACTGCCGCGATTGCCCTCAAGGCGTCGTCCACCTCTTTGGGGTTCTTCCAAGAGGCTGCCCGGTTCCCCGGCAGGCGAGGGCCACGTTTCCGCTCGGGCCAGTTCGCACCCTTCAGCCGCCGAATGTGGGCGACTTGGGACACTGTGAACTTGCGGTTGAATTTGCGGCTCATCCGGGAAACGATCTCTTTGACCGAGTGCCCTTCGAGCCAGAGCCGCCTAAGTGTGGCGACGTGGTGGGCAGTCCACTGGAAGTTGTTCTTGTGTAGCGGGTGTATGGTGTACTGATTAGGCATTGTGCTTGTCCAGTACCTTCCTGATGCGCGTGCAGATGTCGTGTATGTGTTCACGGCTCAAGTGCTGCGCGGCGGTAGCGGGGAAGCATTCGAGCATCGTGCACACGGCGCGGACATCCACTTCCATCGCGTCCCACTCATCCTTCTCCAAAGTTACCACCGTGGGTAACCGTTTGATCTCCGGGGTAACGCGCACCTTGTTGATGTCGCCTTGCGTCAGGAACATGAAGTCATCTTCCGTTAGCATGATGTCATAGTTCGGCTTCGTCCGCGCCGACCACATGAGAGTAACAGCCGTCGCCCTGACCTCATACATGCGGCTGTACTTTTGGGAGAACATGCTGAAGAAGCTACTCAACCGGGTGCGGTCCATGTGCTTTATACAGTCGTTCGCCTCATGGTAGCGTTCGGACGCCAGACGCTCGACCTCGCTTGAGGGTATGCGGAGCGTTGCCATGGATACGGGGCGGGGAACTTTCGGGGCTGCTGCGTACATTACTTCCGGCCTTTCTTCTGCGTCGGCTTTGGGCTCAAGTCCTTGTCGGCGTACACCATGCCGTGGAACCGGCGTTTCCAACCTTCCCAGAACTTCTGCTCGGTGCGGCGGTTATTGGGGTCCAGTACCTGTCGCGCATTTTTTGTCATCTGTTCTCTCTTGTTACTTTTGGGGGTTACTTCAGCACCCCGTTGGGAAAGTACCGCTCGGCTATCGCCTTGGGATACCACTTGCGATCTGCCAGAGCGACGATGATCTTGCCCCTTCCACCTGTGAACGATCCAAAGTGGATGCCCATGCCGTCGCAACCACTACACACTAAGATCGTGTATACCGATCCTATTAGACCATTACCCCTGCATTCGGTGCACCGGGTCGGCTTGTCAGCACCTACCAGCATCGCCATCGCCTGTATCTGCTCAAGATACGGCGCGAGATAGTTGTCTTTCAGCATGTCAGGTTCCGGCAGCGAGAGGATTACTTTGTTTCGGGAAACCAAGTCTCGACCACTTCGAGGCGAGCCTCTAGGGCGTCGATTTGCTTCTCTTGGTCTGCCACTACCAAGCACGCAAGTAGCACCCATACGGCCAATATAAACATTGTCACTCTGCCCATTTTACCGTGTTACCTCAAGAAGTTACGTCCATCAAGGATATAGGAAGTCTACGCGGGGTTGTCAAGGGGTCTATAAAAAGGTTTTAGTGTTTTTTATTTTTGGGGTTTTACTGGGCATCAGTGGGGGGTTTTTGAGTGTTGATGGTTTTATGGTGGTATAGGCAAAGTATACACCCCCTTCCTCTCATACATATGGATCAAGTGGCTAAACACCCCCCCGGGGGGTGGCCCCCCTGTCCAGTTACCCGTGGGGGTAACCCCTCTTTCCCCCTCCCTAGGATGTAGAGAGCAGCATGAGCCGGTTGGTTCCCTCTCCCTACGACGACGCTCCAAGTAGCCGACCATAGATCGGGCAAGCGGGTTTCGGGTTCTTTGACAACTGAATAGGCGATCTCCCTGCCACAATGCGAGATGGTGACCATGCCACCAAAAAGCTGGAACTTGTTACCTCTCAAGGTATCTAGTCGGAGATCGGGCCAAGAGCCTAGAGCATTGCGCTCTAGGAAGTCAGCCGGTCGAAAGGTCTAGCGATCAAGTAGGGCACCATAGATGCCGCTTGTGACCTCTAAACCATCGGCCAAATAAACGATCAAAGACTCTTACGGCGCAATCTGAAATAAGCCGCCCCATTTGAGGTATCATTAAAGAGACTGACAGCTTGATCGGCGGGACGACGCCTGCGATCTAGCAAGACTGTTTCATAGGACAAGCTCACCGTGTCCTTAACAACGGAAGCCACGATAGTAACTGTTAGTGGTGGCATGGCTTAGGCCATGTCACTCTATAACCGTTACCACGAAAGGTAAGACGATGAATAGATATGTGTTTATTTTCCGCGTCATCGATGGTGATGCTTATGAAGTACATGCTTGTGGTTTTGACAGCCGTGATGAAGCGTTCGCTGACGCCCTCTCCCGTTTCGGCTTCGACAGGTCCGATGTTATAGAGTGTGTGGCATGACCTACGCAATCGCAGCAATTCCGGCCACGTATTTCCTGCCGGACGTTCTGACTTTCATCGGTCGGAACCTTCCGAAAGTGTCGCACAAGAAAGTCGGCGGCATTCGGTTTTTCAAGGTCGGACGCATCAACTTTAGCGTCTCAATCTCCAAGAAAGGGTAAAAATTATACCACGACACGACGAAACCGCTTGCAACGTGATGCAAGTTACCCCATAAAGTAACAGCGCAAGGCAATGGTGCCGCGCTCAAATTCAAGGACCACCCACATGTCGAACACCGAAAACACCACCGTCGAGAACACCGCTCCGACCGCCGATGGCTCGGATGGCACCAACGATACCCGCCGCAATGAGGCGATTAAGCAGATCAAGTCATTCGGTCGTGACGCGGCCTCTGGCAAGGACAGCCTGCCGAAGCTGGCTCACTACGTTACCCGTCTCGCTGCCGATGGTGTCATCACGGCCAAGAAGGGCAAGGACGGCGACGATACCGCCGAACTGTACGGCCACTACGTTACCGCCGAAAGTAACAAGGCCATGCACGAGCATTCCGCTGGCGGCTCGAAGGCCAACATCAGCAAGCTGCGTCAGCTTGTCGCTCTGGGCGAGATGACGACGATTGATCCGGTCGAACTGTTGCAGTCCGCATTCGACATCCGCGCCAAGTTGGTAGCGGCCAACGCTGAAGCCGACAAGGATGAACAGATCAAGCTGAAGTCGGCCTATCCCTTCTACGTCGATGTCGCCCGTGCACAGATCAAGAGCGACACCCTTCTGACTGACGACGAGATCATGGACCTTGCATCCAAGTCCGAGCCGAAGGAAAAGGATGCCGAGGCTATCCTCAAGCAGATCGACAAGCTGCTTCAGGGTCTGGTGTCCGGTGAGAACAGCCACGGCGTCAAGGATGACAGCGAAAGCGTCGAGACGGCTGCACAGTGCATCGCCGAGCGTCTGGCCGAGGTCGTCAAGGACAAGGCCGTCGCCACTCTCCGCGCCAATGCCGCCAAGCTGGGCGTCACCCTCGCCTAATACCTGACCACATCGCTGGCAAGATCAAACCTCCCGGTTAGCGCCGGGGGGTTTTTTAATGCCACTGAAAAGTTACCACGGAAGGTTACGTAATGATCGGTAGGTTTATGGTACGTGCCCGCTCTGTAGATGGCACAGTCTGGCTGAAGCGTTCCGAATTCGGGGCGTCTTATGGTCCTAAGAGTTTCGCAAGCTTGATGACCTATCGTCAGGCCGAACGCCTTATCGAGCGTGTGAATGAAAAGCAGGGCCAATACCCTGACGTGCATTGTGGTCTATTCCAGATGAGGATTGTATCAGTATGAAGACAGTGTTGAGTGACCTCGCCATGGCGGGTTGTATCGTTGCAGCTTTGTCGGCTGCTTTGTTCTGGCCGTGGAATGGTCAGGACGCCGTGACCTATGAGGCGCTTGTTACCTCGGAAGGTAGCACGTATGCCATCGACACTGACCTTACGGCAAGTGACTGCTTTCGGGTGATCTTCAGCGCGGCTCAACAGGGCGTGTATGGTGAGTGTAACCCGGAGAGGTAATGCTAGAAACATTGCGTCTGTCAGGGCTGACAAGTGTAAGCTTTCTAGCTTTACGAGGTTGGCCGCTGACAGGCGTTCGCGATGTCGGGCTGGATAGGTAGCGTCGGGGGCCGTAAGGCTCCTGACGGGCTCGCATGGCGATGGTGTGATGGTTGGATGACGGCAGGTGAAGCGTGTTCGGCGCTCCCGCTGAACCGCGCACTCACGCGGCATGTGTTGGGCAAAACGATCACGATGGCTGGCAAAGTTAATGTTTGAAAGTGTTACTTTGCCAGCCTATGACAACTCCAATGTTTCTGGCATTCCGCTGGTGATCGACGGCAGAGAAGGGTTCAGGGGCTTTTTCTATCTCTAATATCGTTAATGTAATATTATATATAATTCTAATTTCTCCACCGATTTAACATTCTAGTTGGCACCCCAACGCGCCGATTTCACCATCGCACCATCCAGCCACCTCAAAAAACGCGATGCCAGTATCTCGTGCTGTCAACTAGAATGTTAAATCGAAAGGCGAGCCTTCTCTCCAGCAAATATTACATTAACGATATTAAAGGGTCATGTCCTTGAAAACATTGAACAATTCGACTGGCGTTTGAGTACAACAACCCAAATCGAGCCCCTTTTAATGCGAGACATTGAAACCGTTTATGCCACGCCACTAATTCGACAAGAGCAAAAGCATGGCGATGCCATCTTTGACAACGCTATAACTCTGCAACATTAGCTCTGTCATGGCTGGCAATGCCACACTTGCAATAACCAGACTCTTTATTACTGGCAGAAAGAATATACGTAAGAGTACCCACTAAGTGACGGAAACTCCGTAAAGGTTCGACGCCCAGCGCCCACCTCTGCCGTCACCTATACTACTGAAAGAAACACTTTGACACGTATGGCATCTCCACACTTTATTTATTAAGGGCATCTTGACAATCCCGGCGGTATACACTAGGTATACAGATGTTACCCGACGAGGTAACGGACGATGCCCCCATAGGATGCCACGGGCTGGGGTATACAGGAGCGAGATGAGCAGATGGCACGCAACAGCAAACTGATGCAGCATGAGGTTGATCGCATACGGGAGAGTACCGCGCCGCTCGACGTGCTAGCCAAGCACTATGGTGTCTCCACTGTCACCATAAGAAAGGTGAAAGAGATAGGGTCATTCGCTGGGTTTGGATACCGGGCGTGTGATGCCACGGCAGCGACGACACGGGAGTACAAGCCCAAGCCCGAGCATATGCCCGAGCAGAAGCACATGGGCCGGATGCCACGGTTCTATGAGTACGAGGTGGAGCAGATACGGCAGGACACGCGGCCTATACTCCACATCGCTGAAGACTGGGGGTGCAGCCGCGCAACCATAAAATCTGTTCGCGATCCGGGGTATAGGGCAAGACCATATGACCATATTGTGTCCGAGAAGCCCAAAAAGCTAGGCGAGGATGGTAAGCCGGTGAGGTCATCGCTGTTGCTACGGCAGGCCACGCATGGGTTTGTGCCACATGACCTCTCCGAGTTTGAGCGTACCACTGGTGAGATCGGCACACTCACGGATGGCGAGATCACCCAGATACGTCTGCAAGCGTACACGCCGATGGAGTATGCGTTCGACTTTGGTATCAGTGTTGATACCGTGCTGAAGATACAGCGCAACCTGCGGCATCCTGAATTGAGGGGCAAGCGGTTCGATCCTATTCCGGGTGCAATCGAGCCCATCCGCACCATGACACCACCGCCCGAGTTCTGGAACGCGCACTCACCTGTCGCCCAGCCAGAGCCCGAGAACTACGAACCAGACTGGGATGAGCCGGGTGATGAGGACATAGCCGAATGGGTCAAAGAGCAGGAGCGTCTGGATACGGCAAAGATCAAGGCGGATTATGATGCACAGATCGAGGCGGATTATGATGCCTATCTCGCAGAGCAAGAGAAGCTCGCTGCCGAGCCCACCATCGCATTACCTCACAAGGTAACGGAGACGCCGCCACAGAATGACGCGACGTTGTGGATTGATCGTGTGATCGAGAAGCACCCGCACAACCCAGACTTCGACGGCCTCACGCCACGGCAGATCAATGAGATTATGATGGCACAGGAGGAAGCTGATGCCGACGAGTAAGTGGACCCGTAAAGAGCATGATGCCCGTGCGCTGCTGCTGGAGATGTTCTATGACAGTTACGACCACACGTACAATGAGTATGGGACGCCTTCATTCAGTAAGATGATATGTGCGGAGACGCTGGAGAGAGTAACATCGAACAGGACGTATGGCGACGAACACATCAGGCGGTTCGGCGGGGAGCGGATGACGTTACCACCGGAGGTAACAGATGCCACCGATCAGTAAGTTCTCATGGGAAGAACACCAAACACGCATGATGCTGATGGGTGGCTTCTGGTATGATGCAACCGACCACACGTATAACAATGGCAACACAATGTTCTGTGCCGAGACGCTGGATAATATCGGCTGGGGTGAGGGAGGTAGGTATACTCGGTTCGGACCACAAATGATGATTGTGGTCGATATGCCACCCACCGCGACGTTACCACCGGAGGTATCCAGATGCCGATAAGTAAGTTCAGCCGCAAAGAACACAAGGCTCGGGCGATGTTGCTGGGCGCAGTGTTCGGGCGCACTTCGCATGTGTATAGGACGACCAACAATCAGACGTTCTATGATGCGGAGACGATGGAGGAAATAAGCCGCAAAGATTGGCAGCGCAGGGCGTTTAGTACGACAGGCCAATACCTATGGATATTACCACCGGAGGTAACAGATGCCGATGAGTAAGTTCAGCCGCAAAGAACACAAGGCTAGGGCGATGCTGCTGGGCATGGTGCATGGGCAGGCATCCAACACGTACAAGACAGGTATGAGCCGCAACAAGTACACTGAATGCCTGAACGCTGAAACCATACAACCATTCAAGAACGACAGGGAATACTATAGCTGGTGTAACCGAGGAAACGACCAATGGAGGTATCCCGATGAGCGAAGCAACGAAGTTCCTGAACGGAGCGGCAAGCTTCAGGGCCGAGGCGAAGAAGTTCCCGACCTCGATCTCTAGCCGCGTGATGATACAGTTCGGCAAGCGGTTTGTGGAAGCAGCCCGTGCCGTGCGTACTAAGGAACAGGCAGAGAAGCAGTTCCTGTTTGCGAACGTGGCGGCAGAGGATCAGATGCGCCGCATCTTCCCCGACCGTTACCCCGACAGGTATCCCATCCACATAGAGCATGAGGTTACCTCCGATGGTAAGAGCGAGGCGTAGGCCCCACCCCATGGCGGGGCAGCCACGAGCAACGGTGTTCCAGAGCATCCGTGACAAGTACCCGTACCACGTCGAGCGCGATCAAGACAGGATGCTGCGCCCTGATGACATACGGGGCATGATGCAGCATCACTATGGGTATCTGCCCAACGGCAAGGGTAAGCCTGCCTTGTGGTGCTTCGCCAATGAGTATGACGCAACGACCTTCACCAACAGGTTTGGCGGGAAGGTTACCAAGCGGGGTAACAATGAGTGACGACCACATGGCTGGCTTTCTGGTCGGCTTCCTGTTCGCATGGATCACCATGTTCGCCGCGTATTTCTTCTTCGTGCTGTAATGGAGTTACCTCTCAAGGTACTGGCCCAGATCGACGTGGAGGTCAGGTACCGCACGAAGAAGGCATGGTTGGTTGCGACCTCGCGTAAGCTGGATGAGGACGGCACATGGCTCCCGAAGTCCATGATCCTCGCGCACTCACCATTGAACCACGACACCGCCGAACGCAAGAACCTTCGCCACTATAGGGCGACGACGATTACCATCCCCGAGTGGCTGGCACGCAAGACAGGGCTCCAGCCTCCCCGGAAGATCAACCTGTTCTGATTACCTTCGGAGGTAACATGAAGCCCAAGCTACTGACCGACCATGAGTATCGTGCGAAGGCGATGCTGCTGGGCATGAAATACAACTCGGCCTATCACGTCATCATCAAGAACCGGCAGGGCGATGCAATGGCGTGGGGCACTGATGTCCTGCGGTTGCACCCCGATACGCTGGTGCCGTTTGAGGTTAGAGACTGGACGAAGTGGAGCCAGAGAAACTGGTCGGAGAAAGTTGATGACACAGGATGAACATGTCACCCGAGCCATGTTGATGGGAATGGAGTATGCCCCATCCATGAACATCTACCGGGCCAAGCGCGGAAAGAATAACACCATGCCAGCGGTTGACGCTGACACTCTGGAAACCCTCACTGTGAAGGAGCTTATGCTAAGGCTGTCGAAATCCGATGACAGGAACATCGCAAAGATCGCGAAGGATGTCATTACCTCGAAAGGTAACAAGATGCTCAAGACGGAAATGAGGATCGACCCGGTAACCGGCAAGAAGGTTCCGAAGAAGCCCAAGCCCGAGAACGACGTTCACGTCATCACGGATAAGCTTCGCGCCTGCCGTGCCGCTTTTGACAAGGAGAAGATGAACCCCTCGAAGCGCCTGTCGATACAGAACGAATACAAGTTCTTGTCGCATAAGTATTGGGAGATCACTGGTGCAGATGCCCCCAAAATCTACGATCCCTACGACTGATCGCGCACTCACCGACGACGAACACCACGCCCGAGCCATGTTGCTTGGGCGTGTGTATGTGCCTGATTTGAGGGCATATTCCAACATGACCGGCGTTGTTGACTGCCAAGACCTCGACGCCAATACCTTGGAGGTAATGACCTACGATGAGTATATAGGGCGGGTCATCGCCAGTCTGAAAGATCACGAGAAGCCTTGACTAATACATAGATAGGAAGTATGCCTTAGTCATTACATCCGAGTTTACGAGCTAAGGAGGTAACGATGCCATCGACCAACCGGAAGGGCCGCAAGGCTCACATGCCCCGCTGCCCCATCCATGAGATCGAGCAGATGGTGGAGTATGACCCAGTGACTGGGTACATGCGGACGCTGGGCCAGTATGGCTCCGAGGGTACCTTGAAAGGTAACCTCCGCATGATCCGGTTGCCGACTTCACTCGACGCCATGGACAGGGGAGGGCGACAGACAGAGTACGTCCGTGCCGACCATGTTGCTTGGACGCTTGCCACTGGTGAATGGCCCACGGGTTGGATCGAGCATGTCGGTCCCATGCTGGACAATCAGCAGATCGAAGACCTCATCCACCTTGATCCCGAGGGCAATAGGTGGTGGTACGGTTCACCCAAAGAGGGCAAGGAAGCATCCCTATACATGGTCAAGGCGTATGAGACGCCGACCGATGGTGCACCCCTCACCGGGCCTCGCACCCGTGTCATCGTTGACCGCGACGGACGGCACAAGGTTGTGCCCGAACTTGAGGTGGGCGTGCAGAAATTCGAGACGGAGATCAATACCGTCATTGAAGACCCGCGAGACTTCGTTCCCTATGAGCGTGGGGAGTTCGGCAAGGACTGGGGGCTCGATGCGGTTACCCCGAAAGGTAAGCGATGACATACGACGAGCATGTCACACGGGCCATGCTGATGGGACGTACCTACGACCCACGCGACCACACGTATTGTCTCCCATCCCGGCCATCAGCCCAAGGCAGGCCGAGTGCTGGTGACATGCTGGACGCAGATACAATGGAGCCCGTTGCCAATAAGCGGACACTCAACATTGGTTGGCTGGAAGCGAAGGTTAAGAGGAAGACCTACCATGAGCTTAGAGAAGCAGGCTACCGTGAAGCATAAAGTGCCATCCTTTAAGCGTAAGACCGTTGCACCAGCGTGCCTTTATTGTGGCGGATGGACGAAGACAATCCTGTCCACCGCTCACCATAACGGGCAGCACAGACGGCACCGATGCTTGGCTGAAGGATGCGAGAAAGCGTTCTATAGCCTCACACCATTTGAGCATGGGGCAGAGACGATCACGGCCTTCAAACCGTTCAAAGATCGCGCACTCACCCCGCTCGAAGAACACCAGCGCGAACAATGGAAGGAGGAAGCGAAGGAATTCGAGGGGTTACCTTACGAGGTAATCACCGGACAAGACATCCTTAGCCGAGCCGCCCGTGCTATGCGGAAGGCACCCGAGAGACGAGATCACGCCGAGAGCCTGATCGTCGCAACCCTAGAAGGTCTGGAAGACGACCTCTCATATATGGATGCTGGCAATGAAGCCCCCGAAGACAATAGTTAGCGATGCTCCGATGACTGCGGAGCAGGTCGCTGCCGTCCCTCACCAGTACGAGGGCGTGGATAAGATGACCATCCGCTCCACCATGAACGCCTTGAGCCCGTTCATCCCCAACGGCACGCTGGATACGATCCGGCAAGCGTGTATGCTGGAGCCCAGCATGATTACCATCGCTTGTGCACAGTCCGAGAACATGCTTCTCGCCATGCACGCCATGCTGAAGAAGCACGGACCGGATACGTTCGGTCGCTGGCTTCGCGGCGACTTCAACCTCGCAGAATTGGAAGGGTAACCTCACATGGTAACATATCCCAATCCACAGGAAGGGGGGCAGGAGCCCGGTCAGCTCGGGAGGGCTACCTACCCACCCAGCAACCCCAAACAGGCGTCAGTGGCCCCGCATGGCAATTCTAGCCCCCATCCATTCACGGTCAAGGGGTATGGGTCGCTGGCAGCCGTGCTGACGGCAGCCTATGACCAGTCTGCCAAGGGTAAGGGACACGAGCGCCACAACATATCCGGTGGGCAGGCATTCACCGAGCAGCCCATCATGGAGATCGCCCGTCGCGTCGGCCTCGGCTACCCTGCCGGGCAGGCCATGAAGAAGACACAGGAGGCAATGGGTATGCTGGCGAATGGTCGTCCAGATGCAGCCCGTGCCGAAATCCTCGGAGCCATCGTCTACTTGGCGGCGCTCCACCATTTGATTGGAGAAGACGTTGCACCCAAATGACGTGAACTGGATAAAGTTCCTCGTGCTTGTGGCAGTGATTGCCCTGATGTGGGACATCTAAAGTAGGGGCGGCTTCGGTCGCCCTTATCGTTTCCCCCTCCCTACAGTACCGATACCTCGAAAGGTAACACCATGACCTCGTATTACCCGCACCTGAAGGAAGCTCCGGGCTTCGCATTCCTCCCCGACCGTAAGAACGGCGACAACCGGCCAGACCGGATCATGCGCTTCGTCATGCTGCCGGATAAAGACATGGTGTCCATGCTCGACCCCAAGCGCAACATCCTGCGTATCTCTGCCATCAACTACGACAAGCTGTCCGAACTGGACCAGCATCGCGTTGACCGCACGCATCACCTGTCGCTGTATATGCTGGATCGCGGCGATGGCTCATACACTGTAACGGAGGGCTTCGCGCCGCCGCCCATCAGTGCACAGCACCTGTTCAAGAGCTAAGGTTACCTCCGAGGTAACGCAGTCATTTGACTGTTGCAAATATGTCACATCACGGGTTTGTGATCGTAGACCCCTTGTAAACCACCCATAGACAACCTATATACTATAGACGGGCACCGATGGTCGGTCACCCGCTATTTTTCTTCGCGCACTCACCGTCGCGAAAGTTACCACAGAAGGTAAATCCCATGAAGTTCGACACCATCATCGCCCGTATGTCCGGCTGGTACATGGCTCGCAAGTGCGTGTACCTCAAGTCTGCTCCGGGTCGCGGCAAGACTTCGGTTATGTCCACTGCCCCGGCCATCCTGTCGGCGGCGACGGGCAAGAACATCGGGCTTGTCATCATCAACGGGCCGCTGCTCACCCCCGCCGACGCCATCGGCTACCTCATCCCCAAGAAGGTCGAGGTTGACGGCGTGCTTCACATGGAGAGCGTCTACACCGACCCCTTCTGGTTCCGTACCCGCGAAGGTAAGCGTCTCGATGAATACGATGGCGGCGTCATCGTGGTTGACGAGGCCGACAAGATGGATGTCGATGTCAAGAAGGTCATCGGTGAAGCTGCGCTTTCCGGTCGCCTTGGGCCGCACGTCCTGCCGGATGGCTGGGTCGTCTGGATGGCTGGTAACCGGCAGAAGGATCGTTCGGGTTCCACGAAGGAACTGGATCACCTCATCAACCGCCGCATGGAGATCGACGTTACCGACGACATCGAAAGCTGGAACAACTGGGCCAACAAGAACGGCACGTCGCCCACGACACGGGCTTTCGTCAACCAGAACGTCGAGATCGTGTTCTCCGATGGCGTGCCCGAGAAGCAGGGTCCGTGGTGCACTCCGCGCTCTATCGTGGAGTTCGATGATTACCTCCGCACCATCGCACCGGATGGCGACTTCCCCGAGGATGCTTCGACTATCGAAGAAGGTGCTGGCATGATCGGTGATGCTGCGGCACAGCAGTATTTCTCGTTCCTCAAGCTGCGGCAGGACATGCCCACGTATGAGGAAATTCTGGAGAAGCCGGGTTCGGTCAAGGTTCCCGGCAAGCCGGATGCAGCCATGCTGGTGTGCTATAACCTCGCGCACCGGGTCAAGATCGAGGAAGCAGGGCCGGTCATCGAGTACGTCAACCGGCTGCCAGCCGAGTTCTCGGTTATCTTCGCCAAGGCTGCCGTCGCTCGTGACCCCAAGCTGATTGCCACCGCTGGCTTCGCCAAGTGGATCGCCAAGAATGCCTCGCTGATGGCCGCTATCGGGCGGTAACCTCACGAGGTAACGGTGGGGCTCCGGCCCCACCACACCATAAGAAGGTCGGACCATGCAGCTACTTGGATTTGAAGGCGAGAAGCAGGATGGGCTGGGAAGGCTGGTAGTGCCAGTGTATGGCGGCAGGCAGATCATATGCTTCATCGACAAGGGCACTTACATCGGTGTCCACTTGGGTGGGCATATCGAGGATAAGGACATCATCATCTTCACTGCCAAGGTGCATGAGTTCATCCGCAATTACAGGGAACGGATAGATGCGAACATTTAAGATCGAGATGCGCGTCGATTTCAAAGACGAGAGCAAGTACGATGCGGTGGCCGAGGTCATCCGCGAACTGGCACGCGGTGCCTTCACCACGGCGAAGCTTCTGGAAGACAGCCGCCCTACGAAGATCGTCCTTGAGAGCGGCGATCTGTTCATGGGTACAGAGGAAATCGCCCTCTTTGCCGAGGAACAGGAGGCGCTTGAAGCATCACGGGGGGAGTAGTGTTACCTGTTGAGGTAACTTTAGAGGTAGCAAAGAATGGGAACTTCCTGTTTGGTTTGCTTTACAAAGAGGTATGGAAATGAGCAAGACGCTTGGCAATTACGAGATAGAGACGCTGACACCGGCACAGGTCAAGGCTTGGGGTGACACCCGTGCCGCTCTGATCTGGCATTGCCCAGCGTTTTCCCACATCTTCTATACGATGATGTCCAAGGACACCGCAGATGGCAAGCCCAATGAACACCTCGCCATCTTCACTAAGCAGGTGCCGATTGCGGCGACCGATGGTCAGTATATCCTGCTCAACCCGGATACGTTCTTCGAGCATGACTTGCAGGAACGCATCTTCATCGTGGCGCATGAAATCTCACATGGCATCTTCGGCCACGTCGAGACGATGCACCGCGTAGCTGCCAAGGGTAAGATCGTTTACCCCGATGGTAAGGAACTGGAGTACGACGAAGAAGACTACCAGATGGCGATGGATTACGTCATCAACGCCATGCTGGTCGAGAGCAAGATCGGCAAGTACAACGACCAGTGGCTACACGACACGACCATCGCCACGGCCATGGATAGCATTATGACGGCGTACCGTCGCATCCATCAGGACAAACCCAAGCAGGGTGGCGGTAAGCAGCAGGGTCAGGGTCAGGGTCAGGGTACCTCGCAAGGTAACGGCAGCCATCAGCCCAAGGGTGGGCAGAAGGGCTTCGACCAGCACCTCAAGCCGGGGCAGAGCCAAGGCCAAGACCCAGCACAGGCAGCCGCCGACCGCAACGAGGTCGAGTGGAAGACGGCCATCGCTGGCGCACTCACAGCCGCTCGTGTTCAGGGTAAGCTGCCAGCCGGTCTGGAGCGTATGCTGGGCGAGGTGCTTGAGCCCAAGGTTGATTGGACGGATAAGGTTCTGGCCTTCTTCGCCCGTAAGCCAGGTGGCGGCACCTACGACTGGCGCAAGCCTGATCGTCGCTTCATCACTCGCGGCATCATCATCCCCGGCAGGGCGGGGCACGGTGCCGGTGACGTAGTGGTCGCCGTCGATACCTCCGGGTCTATCACCCAGAAGGTGCTTGACGTGTTCTTCGGTGAGATGTCTGGCATCCTCGATGACATCCGACCGCGCCGCCTCCACCTTGTGTATTGTGACGCCAAGATCGGTAACACCCACGAGATCGAGAGCGGCACGGACTTGCTGGACATCAAGGCGAAGGGGGCCGGTGGCGGCGGTGGTACGAGCTTCGTGCCAGTGTTCGACTGGATTACCTCGGAAGGTATCGAGCCCGACGCCCTGATCTACCTGACCGATGGGATGGGTAGGTTCCCTGAACATGCCCCCAGCTACCCGGTCATGTGGGGTAGCATCTACGAGAAGGCCCAGTATCCGTTCGGGGAGGTCATCGACGTTCCCGTGTGACGCCCAGCGTGTAATGCTCTCGGAGCATTACACGCGACCACATCCCCAGTCAACCGAAAAGAGAGGCACCCATGCCCATCGTTTTGCAGCAGCAAGAAGACTTCCTGAAGCATGTCGGAAAGATCACGGACGTGCTGATCCGCGACAAGCGCCCAGCCATCAGCCACAAGGAATTCTGCACAACCTTCGTGAGCAACGATACCTTCTCCAAGATCGAAGACATGGTGTCCCAGACGAACCTGCACTCCATGGGCATCCGCTCCAAGCAAAACATGATCGTGCATGTGGACAACGATCTGGTGAAGGCCGACTTCACCCTGCCAGTGGAGTTCACATGCGCCCGGTGGATGCCTCGTGACCTGTCGAGCCCCATTACCTCGGAAGGTAAGTTCCAAGAACTGGTTGCCTTCGCCGTACAGAATGCGTTCGATGTCGGCCTGTTTAGCATGATGACGGAGAAGCTGGTACGGGCGGTCCCAAGCTGGAAGGCCATGCGCTACATGTTCCCCGGCACGCTGACGTTGCTACGCAGCATGACAATGGTGGAGGGTGTACCGGGGAATTACTATCCTGACCTCGCAGACAAGATCGCGACCATCAAGAGCGCACCATCAAACCTCCCAAGCATCTCACATGATGGGAAGCAGAAGCTGCGCTATCTGAATACGTGGATGGGGGTACAGGTGCTGACCGAGAGCTTCAACCGTAGCATTCCGCTACCTGACGATCTGAACCCGGAGCGAGGGGATGGGTCAAAGGCGGTGACTTGCAACATCGACATGCCACAGCGTCGGATTACCTCGGAAGGTATCGACTATCTGTTCCATGGTGTATAAGAGAAAGGGGTAGTGGGCTACACCCCCACTACCCCCTCGCTCACCGAAAAACCAGCCTCACCCATCAAGGCCAGCCAGCATCATATAACCTTGACAAACAAAGATGTCAACACCCTTGGATAAGGCTAGATAAATGGACATTGTTACTTACGACTGGGAGACTTACTACAATAAAGATTACTCCCTGAAGAAGATGAGCCCCATCGAATACATCCTCGATCCAAGGTTTCAGGTAACCGGGCTCGCAGTAAAGCGGTTTAAGCAACCATCCTTCTGGGTACACGGGCAGGACGTGGAAGAATTCTTCCGCGAAGAACCAGAGAATGTCCTTGCCGTCAGCCACAATGCGCTATTCGACATGTGCATCTGCTACTATAGGTTCGGCTGGGTGCCCAAGGTTATGGTCGATACCTTGGGGGTAAGCCGTGCGTTGCTTCAGGCGTTCCTGCGTAGTCTATCGCTTGCTTCGGTCGCCAAGCATCTCGGCCTCGGGGCCAAGGGTGGTGCACTCGCCAACGTCATCAACATGCGGCGCGAGGATATTCAAGCGCACCCAAAGCTTTACGCCGACTTCATGGAGTACGGTAAGAACGATGCCGACCTATGCTTCGGCATCTTCGAGAAGCTTGTCATGTCTGGCAAGTTCCCGATGTCGGAGATCGCCATTATGAACAGCGTGCTTCGCTGTGCCGTGGTGCCGCAGTTCAAGCTGGACATTAACGCGCTCAACGAAAGCCTTGTGGAAATTCAGCAATCCAAGGAAGACCTGCTTACCCGCAGCATGTTGCTCGGCAGTGACATCGACAAGCTGATGAGCAATGACAAGTTCGCGGAGTTGCTGCAACAGTTCGGTGTCAACCCGCCGACCAAGATTTCCGCCAAGACCGGCAAAGAGGCATGGGCCTTCGCGAAGTCGGACAAGGCGTTCCTCGACCTGCTGGAGCATGAAGACCCCAACGTGCAGGCACTGGTGGCGGCTCGCTTCGGCCATAAGAGTACCATCGAAGAAACCCGGCACGAGCGATTTATCCGCATCGGTCAGCTTCAGTGGCCTGCCACAAAGGTTACCTCGGGAGGTACCCTTGGCCTGATCCCCATGCCACTCCGTTATTCAGGCGCACACACACATCGGCTCTCCGGTGACTGGAAGATGAACGTCCAGAACATGGGCCGCAAGTCGAAGCTTCGCAAGTCGCTGACTGCCCCTGAAGGTTACAAGGTCGTCGCCGGTGACGAGAGCCAGATCGAGGCTCGCTTTGTTGTTACCTTGAGTGGTCAGGAAGATGTACGGCAGCAGTTCGACCGGGGTGAAGACGTGTACTCCCTGTTCGCTACCGAGCTTTTCGGCTTCCCGGTTACGAAGGCCAACCAGATCGAACGCTTCATCGGTAAGCAGTGCATTCTGGGTCTGGGCTTCGGCCTCGGCCATGACAAGTTCGGCAAGTCGATACCGATCCTGTCGCAAAACCAGATCGGCAAGCGTATTGACATGGAGCCCGAGGAAGCGGAGCGCACGGTCAACATCTACCGGGCGACCAACTTCGAGGTTGTCAGGACGTGGAAGCTGCTCAACACCATGGGCATCAACGCCCTGATTACCGGGCAGGAATGGCAGTGGGGTCCGGTGCTGTTCAAGAAGGATGAGATCGTCCTTCCGAACGGCTTGAGCCTTTTCTATCACAACATCAGGCGTCAGGAAGGTGGCAAGTTCGGCAGCGAAGTGGTGTTTGAATACGGGCCTTTCACCAAGCGATGCTACGGCGGTATGCTGCTGGAGAACATCGCACAGGCGCTGGCTCGCATCGTCACCATGGAAGCGGCCATCCGTGTGGAGAAGCGGCTTGCCAAGGCAGGCATCAAGCTCGCCCTACAGGTGCACGACGAACTGGTGTTCGTGGTACCGGATCGTTTCGTTCAAGTGGTGCGTGGTATCCTTGAGCAAGAGTTGCGCCGCCGCCCGAAGTGGCTGCCGTTGCTCCCCCTCGATTGCGAAACAGGAGTTGGGCAAGATTATGGATCGGCCAAATAGTACCCCACAAGGTAACAAAATCAGGGAACGTGCAGCAGCAGTTGCAATGTTGCTTGGGGAAATAACCCCCCTCATATGCGAACGGTGTAGAGGCACAGCAATAACTAGGCAGCGTATGGATGGCAAACGCGATACATGCGCCGGTTGCAATGGTGCAGGGTTCATGCTCATAGGGCCAAAGACGCTGGAGTATATGATAAATAACCCCTTGACAACCTAGTTGAGACATGCCATATACATATCCGTAACCAGTAACAAAAGAAAGGGACCATACGTGTCGTTTGAAACCTTACCTCAAGAGGTAACCTTGCCTGACCGAGACCCGGAGCATGAGCGCCTTCTGGGTATCGTGTTCAAGCTCTCGCCTAACCGGGCAGCTACCTTGTCGGTCCTCTTGAAGTGCACGTATGTGTCCTCCGAGAAGATCATGGAGTACGCCGGGTTCAACTCGCCTGTTAAGCAGGCCATCTGGCACATCCGTGCTGCTCTCCATCCGCTGGGTGTCGAAGTCGGCAACCGGCAGGGGGTTGGCTACTGGATCGACAAGGACGACAAGGCCAAGGTCGAGCATCGCGTCGAAGAATTCCTGAAAGGATAATTACCTCCCATGGTAACCACAACGACTATGGGCGGTAAGCCTATCAAGAAAGCCTTCAGCTTCAGCTACTCCAAGATCAAGAACTATGAGACGTGCCCCCGCCGATACAAGGCAGTGGACGTGGATCGTTCGGTTAAGGAAGAAGAAGGCGAGAGCCTGAAGTGGGGCAACCAAGTCCACGACGCCTTTGCCAAGCGGATCAGCGACAACCAGCCGTTCCCGCCTAGCATGGCCGACTTCGAGGAATACGCCCAGCGCCTGCTCAACATGCCCGGTGAGAAGCATGTCGAACTGAAGCTGGCGATCATGCGCGACCTGAAGCCATGCACATGGTTCGACAAGAAGACTTACTTCCGGGGTATCGCTGACTTCCTCGGCATCAACCCGGCAGGCAAGGCGGCGCTCGCCATTGACTACAAGACTGGCAAGATTGTCGAGAACAGCGAACAGTTGTCGCTGATGGCTGAATGTATTTTCTCCCACTACCCGACCATCGACGCGGTTCGCACCGAGTTCTGGTGGCTGAAAGAGGATGCTGTCACCCGTGCTGACTTCTATCGTAAGAACCGCAAAGAGACTTGGCGAATTGTTCTCCCCAAAGCCCTTGAGCTTGAGCGAGCCCACGAACAAGACCTGTTCCCCCCAAAGCCCGGTGGGCTCTGCCGGGCTTATTGCCCTGTTACCTCCTGCGAACACAACGGGCGCCGTTAACCATCCCACCGATGCCCTGAACTATAGTGCTACGGCGTGGATGCACAAGGCAAGGGAGCATGAAGCACGGATGGCAGAGCAATCTAACCATCGGGCCTACATCCTTGCATACGAGGGTTACCTCAAAGGTAGGTTCGGCCTAGAGGTGGATTTCCAAACGGAGCTTATCCGTGACGCTTCAACGATGTGCATGGTGTTTTGCACTGTCTTTGTCGGCTCCAGTGGGGAGAGGATGAGGGTGTCGGAGCATATGGGTGATTTAGCGTTCCGCCGCAAGAATGCCATCTACCCATCAGACCGCGTGATAGCCGAGATCATGCTGTTACTTTAGGAGGTAACATGACACGCGACGAAAGAAGGCAAGCCGAAGTAGAACACGGCAGGATGGTGACCCGGCGCAACATGATGGCAGGGCTGATCGAGGAAATTGAGGGCGACCTGAAGAAGATTTGCCCGAACATCGAATGCCTGATCGTGAGTAACCAAGACACCGACATACGGACATGGGTTGTCACCACGAACCATAAGCCCAGCGGGCAGTCATTCCAAGAAAGCCTGTGGGACTTCCCCACAACAGAACTGAAAACCAAACTGATGCTGTTAGGATAGACATGGCTACCCCAGAAGGTAAAGTAAAAGCGGCCATCAAGAAAGTGATCGCCGAATTCGGTGATAGCATCGACCCATTCTGGCCCGTGCCCGGTGGGTATGGCGAGAGCCACTTGGATTGCATCCTCTGTGCCGGGGCGTTCTTCGTGTCTATCGAGGTGAAGGCTCCCGGTAAGAAGCCGACGCCACGTCAGAACTACAGGATCGACATGGTAAAGAGGGCCGGGGGCTATGCCCTAGTAATCGACGGCACCGAGAATACTACAACCTGCGACCAGCTTCGCGTCATACTTAAAGAGTGTGTCACGAAAACTATGTTGCTGAAGCAAACGGGGCATATCTAATGGACGTGATTAAGTATATCATGTCGCTGGCCTCCCTCTTAAAGCAAGAGGGGGTCCGCATCATCCAGACAACCAAGGATAGCGAACACGTATTCTTGACGTTTAAGTACGAGCATAACAACAAGAAGACGTATTTCTGTTCTCTACTTAAACGCCAAGAATACGCTGACACTTCTGTTGAAGCCTTGGCTAAGATCATAAGAAAGCATCTAGGCGTATGAGCGATATACCACAGACTGAACTTCACGTATCTGCCAAGCACAAGATGCTGGTAGTTCCGACGACCGATCACATCGAGACGTTGTTCCCCGACACCCGCAAGGTTACCCTCGAAGGTAATTTTTTCAACCTTGTCCCGCACCATCCCGCCGAGGCGTTCTTGCTCCGTCAGTTGGGCTACACGGTTCCGGCTCCGATCCTGACCCACTATTCGTGGCCGGGTATGTTCAAGCCCTTCGACGCCCAGCGTCAGACGGCTGGCCTGCTGACCATGAACAAGAGGGCCTACGTCCTCAACTCCATGGGTACCGGCAAGACATCGGCAGCGTTGTGGGCTTGGGATTATCTCTACACCCAGAAGCTCGCCAAGAAGGTTCTGGTGGTGTCGCCGCTCTCCACGCTGCGCTTCACATGGGCTCGCGAAGTCCTCAACACCACGCCGCACCGCGAGTGTCAGGTTGTGCACCATGCCACCCGTGCCAAGCGTGTCGAGCAGCTACGCAATGGCAAGGCCGACATCTACATCATCAACCATGATGGTGCGAAGCTTCTGCATGACGAGATCGTGCAGCTTATGGATGAAGGTGTGATCGACACCATCATCATTGACGAGCTTGCGGTCTACCGTAATGGCAAGAGCAAGCGCACGAAGCAGATGAAAATCCTCGCTGCCGGTATGGAGTGGGCATGGGGTATGACCGGCAGCGAGGATTTTCATCTGCTTCGTGCG